>VTLG01004473.1_pt1 | contig 20448 bp, 44 predicted proteins | sample 4694571 | NCBI WGS metagenome assembly VTLG01 (sample SAMN12604809, study PRJNA352737) | marine metagenome | biome: ENVO:00000447; feature: ENVO:00000209|ENVO:00000569|ENVO:01000036; material: ENVO:00002151; isolation source: viral sequences binned using virsorter ... | reverse complement strand
GCCATAATTTTTTGCCTTATCTATTTGATTCTTTTCTAACTTAGCAAAAGCATTTCTTATTACATTTGCTTTATCTACCCATAAACAGGGTTGTTTACCAAAATCACCCTCATAGGGGCTTATTCCAAATTTTTCACAATAAAGGTATCTCTGAATGTCTTTTTGTATTTGCTTGTCAAATAATATGTGCCTACAAGCGAAAAAAGGCAACTGAGCATTGATAGATTGTGTTATATCAAACTCTGTGCCTTTTGATTCATTAGTTTCCCTTACTTCTTCTATTAATAAGTCTACTACCTTCCAAACATCTTTATCTGATCTAAACTCCCAAGTTGGGTATTTACCATCAATGCTTACAGGTACTTGTGCTGTGTAAGGATATGATTCGTACTGACAGCCTCCACATGGTTCAGCAGTTATGTTTAGTCCTATTTGGAGGCTTCTTCTTCCCCCAGATTCATACATTCTCCTTGTATCTTTGTAAAGATAGCTGTTTTATCAGAGAACGATAAAGACTTTAAAAACTCATCTGTAACTTCTCCTTCTATACCAATTCTCAAGAATTTAGTCATAGTAGAATGAAGCATTTTTATTTTAGAAGGTGAATTGTCATCAGTATATTCATACTCTACTGAATCAAGTAATTCATCTCTTTCATCTATTGACAAGTCTTTTAATTTAACTTTTTTACCATCAGAAAGTTTGATTTCCATATTACCTCTTATTTAATTAACAAGCAATTTCAAATAATGCTGTACTTGAGCCAATTCCTGAACCCACAGCCTTAACTGAAACATCCAACATCATCATATCACCTTCATTAAAACCAACACTTGTTATAACAGAACCTGCAAATTTAAATTCAAATTCTCCATCTGATGGTGTAGCATCTGTTGCCATTAAAGTAGCACCTTCAGAAGCACCTGTTGCTTGGTCGTGAAAGTTTTCAAATAACACATCTGTATTATCATCATATTTTATTGAAAAATCTGCTGTTGCTGAAACCTCACTCACTCTTGAAGCTGATTCAAATCCTGTAGCAGTAAGTCCTGCGAAAGTTACATCATTTTCTACATTTAGTGTGAATGAAGAAACTAAACAATTAGCTATTCCTGCAACTATTCTATCATCAGCATCCCAGCTACTCATGTAATAATTATTAGATGATATTGCTGTATCTATACTTAAGTCACTTTGAGTTAATGCTGGAGCACTTCCTGTTTTAAAAGTAGCTGAAAATTTAATTCTACCACCTTCAGTTCCTGCATCTCCATTAAATGAAATTGCAGTACAAAAGCAATCCTTTAAACCTATTGCATGACCACTTGCAGGTGTTTTGTAGCAAATAGATAATAATTGATTTGCTGTTTGATTTGATGTTGCACTTGACATATTTTGAACAGCTCCTGCTGATGTAATCAAATATGGGACAGTGTCGCCTTGAGTTATGTTTCCTAATAATAAGTCTAACACTTCTGTTGTAGCAGTTCCACTTACAGACACCTCTATAACTTTGTTTTTATTATCTTGAAAAAAATCAGTTGCTTGTAAAACTCTACTACCATTTCTCACATCTAATGTTTGATTCAAGTTTAAAGATGGACTCCCTACACTATCTACATCTACTGCCAACCAAGCATTGTCAGGACTTCCACTACTATCAGGATTTATTGTTCCCCAATCATCTTGTTCTGCAACCAAGAATGAAAATTGTTTTGGGGAGTAAGCCTTTTCATTGATAGCCATTACCCTTTTCCTCCTTTATTCTTTTTTTTAACCTTTACTTCTTTTTTTATTTCTTCTACATATTCCCAAGCATTATAAGGAACTCTTTCAACCTCAACTTCAATACCTGAATTAACTTTATCAAATGTAGTTTGACAAAAACCTTGTTTATTAAAACAATATAATGTTGTCATTTTATTGTCTTTATTTTTTAATTTTATCTTCATATTAATCTGTATTTCCTAAATGTTGGCATTTATATTCCCAATCTACTAAATATACACCTGAATCTTCATCTGTGTTTAAATTTGTAGATTCAAATCTGCAATTAAAAGCATTTGTACTATCAGACAAAGTCATTGTTATGTTGTCGTGTATTAATGCTTCTATTCTTGAAACATATCTAAGAACATGATCTAAAGCTGTTTCTCTTATATTAGCTTCAGCAAAAATAAATTGAACACTTACTGTGAACTCTCTTGTTTCAGAATTAGTGTTATATTCATTTAATACACTACTCAAAGGTGTGAGTTTTAAAGCCTGATTTACCCCTTTAGGCACAGAATTACCTTTGTAAACAGGTAAAGCACCCTTAAATTCAGCTTCGAGTATAGACTCTAACTTGTCTAAAATATTCTTCCAATTATTGGTAAAAGTTACTGCCATTTTTTATATTTTCCAAATTTGATTAAGTGTTGTATCCTAACTTCTTTTTCCCTCTTGCAGTAGCTATCCCACCACGAGTCATTTTAACAGAGTTCATAGCAGAATTATCTACTTCTTCTAAGTAACCTGAAACCTCTACTTCCCATTCATCATTGATGGCTGCTTCACTTGCATCTGTAGAACCTCCAAATCTTACCTCAAGCCCACCTGCTAATTGTTGAAAGTCTCCTGTAACAGTTTCAGTAGTAACAACTTGAGTGTCTTTTAATTTATCGCCACTTTTAACCCATACAGAGTATTTAGCAGTTCCTAAAACACCACCTGTTGTTATTTTTACCTTTACCAGATCCCAAGAGCCTGACCATCTGCCTCTTGTATCCACAGGTCTTATTTTTCCTGATGTGTAAGTAACATCTCTTATAACCCCTTTTGAAGAATCTCCTGTTGTTTGCCATGATAATGCTGCTCCCCCTTTATTTAAAGCATCTATGTTACCCATTGCATCTTCCATCATTGCTGTTGCAATTTCTGATGCAGGGTCGTGGCTTCTAATAAGGAATACTGCAGCTATCAAAGCAGTAGTTCTTACGATTATATAATCATAATTACCTTCTTTGTCTTTTAATTGTTCTTTAGGTAGGTTAGGATCAAGTTTAGCATCTAAATATCTACTTGCATTAGCTGTAATTCTTGTAATTAATGCAGAAAATTCTTCTCCTGACTCCATAAGTTTATCATTTGGGTTGCTTGCTGAATAATAATAAGTTATATCTTCTGCACTATTATAAAACCATTCTCCTTCAACATTCAAATCTGTATGAGCAGATTGAGCTGCACCTAAATCCTCTCCATCAGCAAATAGTTGAGTTGTTAATCCACTATTGTGTGCTGCATACTTATTTGTCGTTACTTCTTTCCATCCATATAAAGCTCTTTTATTATCAAATGAATCAACTTGAGGAAATACATCTTTAAGTTGTCTATGTGTGCAATATGTTGGTGCTGTTGCCATTTATTTCCTCCTTAGTTATAAGCTAATATCTTAACAGTTGTATTTAGTTTAGGATTAACACTTCTTGCTCCTATAGTTTGAATTGTGTTTTTGCCACTTGCAGTATCAGAATTAACTCCTCCTGCATGAGCAGATTTATGAACACAGTTAATAACAAAGTTAGCATTAGGTAATGATGTGAATCTAATCTCTCCTGTTTCATAATTAATCCTTCCTGAGCCTGCTCCTAACAAGTTTCCTTGCCCATCATCATACATAAAAGCAGATTTATTAGGTGAAGCATCATAAGTTTCTTTATCATATACAGTATCATCTGCAACTTTTGCAGCAACTGCTGCCTCAATGTCTCCAGCAGCAGGAAGCCTGCCAACTTCAAAAGGTGTAGTTCCACTATCAGGAGCAGTAATTGAAATTGCTGATGTGGATAGATGTTGTCCTGATGTGAATCTAACATCTCCATTAACTATACCAACAGTAACTTTCTTCTCAAATAAATTTCCAGAAGCATAATATCCTGCATTTAAAGCATCTTGTATTTTATTTAATACTCCATTCTTTCCACCAAAATTAGTATTAGATGAGTCTGTTGTAAAACTTAATGTATAATCTGATCCACCATCTACTGCTATATCAAAAGCATAAGCAGTTGAAGTAGCTAATCCACTATTTGTGTTTGGTGTTATACCAGATAAGCCTATTTCCTGATAACCTGCTTGATAAAATTTAATTCCTATAGAACCTGCCTGTATGCCATCTGCAATCGCATCACCTGTTCTCCCATATCCAAAAAAGTTTTTAGCATGAAACACTCCATTTTTATCAGTTTGTGATGTAGAGAATTTATCAAAATCTGCAGTCATATTAAAGAAAGGCAATCTTATAGCAACATCATCAGCATGAGTCGCAGCAGTTGAACCATACAAACCTCTTTTTATAGTACAAGTGCTATTAGCCAAGTCTGCACCTGTGCCTACTGCAGTTACTTCACATATTTCATTTTCTATTCTAATTAAATCTCCAACTTTAAAGTATTTAGAATGTCCATTTTCTAAGTTTAATGTAGTATGTGTTGCATCAGAGCCCATAGTTGCTGAAGTAGCATGATCTAAATCTGCTCCACTATCTACATACATATTAGAATCAGGTGCTGTGTTGTCAATCGTTGTAGCATTTGCTGCTGAAGCATCTGCATTATACCCTATTAATCTTCCATGTGGTAAATAGAAAAAATCTCCTGCAGGTAAAAGCATGGTAGCATACCTATTTACAGTTGCACCTCCACCCATATCTACTGAATTTGCATCATCTGTATTTGAATTATTTTTCCATTCTTGATACACAAATTGTATTTCTGCTGGAACATCTCCCATATTATAAACACAAAAGGCTTTTATAGAAGCTACAGTAGCAGTTCCCTTTGTTCCACTAACTGATAGCAAATTTATAAAACCATCTGTATTATCTACTTCTTGAGTATTTTCAAATACTTGATTATACCCCTTTGCTTTTGTAAAAGCATTATTTCCTAAACTTAAATTTACATTGACATTTGCCATTCTTACTCCTTTTACCTTAAATGATATTTTACTGTTGCATTAATTGAATAATCTGAATTTACTGTTGAATCTGAACTAAAAAGAAACATCAAAACTTTTCCTGCATCTACATCTGCTGATGATATAGTCATTTGATTGTAATATGCTTGTTCGTAACCTGCGTTTGTTACATCTGATGAATAAGCTACAACTGCACCACTACTTAAATCTCCTGATGTAGCAGAATTTCCTGAATCTACTGTATAAGACATTAAATGAGTTCTTGTTGTATCTCCTGTAGCTGCATCTGCTCCACTCCACCAAATAACCCTGTCTATTGTTATATCATCCATAATATACCAAAAACAAGCAACTACATCATCTGCAGTATTTGTTATTGTAAGAGAAGTGTCAGGGTCTGTACCTGTTCCAACTGCTACCAATGCTGAAGGTTTCATACTATTGAATCCAAGTGCATAGTGAGCATTTGCTAATAATCCACTTGTTATTAAATCTATGCTTTGTGAAAAATAAGCATATTGTGTATTTACAGTATGTTGCCCTATGCCTGCCTTAACTAAATCATTTGTAGAATCAACTGCGACCAAAGCATTTCCATCTTTATCGTTTATAACTGTATTTGTTGTAGAGTCTGAAGCAGGTTGAATTTTCACATTTTGAGTAGATAAATATAAAGCAGTAGAATCTCCATCTCCACACTTTATTTGTTTGATAGTTGTAGATAGCCCTGAATTACTGTTGTCAGTTTGTAAAACATCTTTATATACATCTTTTAATGATTTTCCTGTAAAACTCATTATTTACCTTCCTTATTATCCTTTTTTTCAGATTCTTTTTTTAGCTCTTTTAATAGTTCAAGTTTACCAGCAGTTTTTATATATTCTTGCTCAATAAGTTTCATTTTTTTATTTATTTCTTCTATTTTCTCATCATAATTTAACATTATTTCTCCTAAATTAAAAATTAGCTATTATTGGCTGTTTATCCATTCAATGATTTCATTAATCTTATCTAAACATTGTTTTATTAAAATTCCTTCATCTGTGGTTTCTAATAAACCATCTTCATCATTGTAATCTATTTTATCCATTAAACATACACTCCTTCTAAACTCATAGAAAATTCAAAATATCTATAGCTACTTGTATCTGTTGTTGTTCTTCTTAATGCAGGGATAATTGTATCTCCTGCTGAAAGACTTGCAGATAATCCTGTTTCTTCTAATTTATAATATCTACTTCCTGTAGCACTTACACTTTGTGTAGAACCAATTTGACTTACAGTAAAATTACCTGCAGAACCATAAGTAACTCCTGTACCTTTTAATAAAGCTAATTCATAAGTTTCAGTAGATGAAAAATTTCCATAAAAATGATAACTTGTTAACACTATATCACTTGACATTACTAATATAGGGTTATATGAATCATTCCAACTCGTAGTTAAACTTGAACTATTAAAGGAAGAACTCCAATTTACAGAATTTACTCCATATACAACAGAAGGATAATACCAATTATCATAGCGAGTGTAAAATCTTGCCCCTGTATTATAAAACCATCTATTTAAAGGTATATCTGTTCCACCATCATTTGTAAAATAAATGCTATTAGGTGTATCATCTTTAATCCATATTTGACCATATCCTGCAACATCAGCACCTGCACTTGAAGTTTCTTTGATTAAAAAGCTGCCATCAGGTTCAAATTTTAAATGAGCAGCTGCAGCAGCAGTATCTTTTGTTATTATAGTAGACTCACCATGTTCTGCAACAGTTATTTGAAAATAATCATTTGTGCTTGAATCTCCTTCAGAATATAGATCAAAAATGCTTTTACTGCCAAAAACAAGTAAATCTGCAAATGTTGTTCCTGTTTTTTTAAATGATGTTGTTCCATAAGTAGTTGCATCAAGGTGTATATAGCCACTTGAATCCCAAGTGCAAGTTCCTGTTATAATAGTATCTAAAGAAGAAATTGTTAAATCTCCACTTGAATAAGTTACATCTGATAAATCATCTAATGCACTTGCTCCACCACCACCACTTAATAGATTGGTTGCTGTGCCTCCATCTGTTTTAAAATATAAAACATCACTATTTACATATAAAGTTCCATACCCACTTGTAGGTGTATCTACATCTCCATTATCTTTTATTACTATACCATCACTATTAAACTTAGCATCTCCACCTGTAGCATTTAACACTAAATCTCCAGCACTTGTGCTAATATTCATGCTTGTAGCACCAAGAATTAAAGCACTTGTGCCTGTATCCCCTCCAAAACTAAATGTAAGTTTATTAGTTGTACTTCCTTCTTGGTAGACATTAAACTCTCCACCAACTATATCTAAATCTCTTGCTTCTAAAAGGTCGAGAGTAGTTTTCCCATCTACTTCAAGTGTTGATTCAATTTTAGTAGCTGAAGTAAATCTTATATTATCTTTTGCTACTTCAATAGGAGTAACTTCTTTGCCTATAGTAATTGGTATTAATTCGTCTCCCAAAGGCTTATCTTCTAATATCTCAATAGGATTGTTTTTTCTTGGCTCAAAAGAGCCTTTAGATAAAGATTTTATATTTGGGAGACTACTTCTTGGCATTATTTTTTAGGTCTTAATTTTTCAAATACAGGTTTTAATATCATGTCAAACAACATATCGTCATATTTCGTGGGGCTTAACTTGACTACTTTTTCTAATACCATAAATCCAAGCAAACACCATTCCCAATTAGCTATTATCCATTCGTTCATATTACTTCTCCTTTTTTTCTAATTTTTTTAATCTTTTATCTATACTACTTTTATCTCGTTTTGTAAATAAAGGAGGATGTGAGTCCTTCTTTAGTCTTGCAACTTCTTTTTCGAGTTTCTCAATATACTTTCCATACTTATTTAAATTCTTTTGGACTTGTTTCATTTGTCTGTCAAGCTCATTATCCTTATTAACATAATCATCTATTTTTTTAAGATTATGCTTTCTTTGTATCGCTTTATAAATAGCATTAAATATCATTTTAACAATCAACCCTTGTATCATTCTTCCTCCTTATATATCATATAACCTAAAACAAAAGTTGTCATAAATCCTGCCATAAAATAAACTAAATCTCTTATTAAATTCATCAAGTCAAATTCTAATAAGAGACCTTCCATCATAGCAAGACACCTACAAGTGTTATAGCAATAGTTAGTAACGAAAATAATGTTGCTCCTATTGCTTTTAATTTTGTTATATTATTTTCTGCTTTATTTAAGCGACCATTAACTTTTTCTAAATGTTCAAAATTTGCATCTACTTTTTCTTTTATATACATCAGATGTGTCATAACACCATCTCTGTAATCATCAATATTTTTTGTTTTCATTCCTCTCCTGCATACGAAGGAACTTGTCCTTCAATCCATTACCACTTAATTTCGCTATCACTTCAACAAGAGTTCTGTAGCTTTGTTCGATACCCTTCTGTTCTAACTGCATTTTTTTCTGTTGATCTATTAATTTAACTATAATACCCTCAACACGAGTAAACGATTCTCTTAATTCTTTCTGTAATTCATCTTGAATAAATTTATTTTGTTTTTGTATAAATAGCCAAAAAGCACAAGCTACTACGAGAGGTATTCCATATCTTTCCAGCAACATTAACCAATCCATTATTCAAAAACCTCCTCTACAGTATTCTCTATAGCAAGTTTATCAGGGATTGAATCGACTTCTATTATACCTTTATTGACTAATGTGGTATAATCTTCAAAAGATATTCCAAATATTCCCCAACATAATGGAAGCTCTACACCTTCTTTTAATTTTATTTTCATATAAAAATCCTATAAATCATTTTACCAGCCCATATAAAAAAAATTAAAATACTACCCCATATCAACATTGAAAACCATATTACAAAAATTTGCTCAAAAGTAGTTATCCTTTTATTACTTCTCCCCATAAACAAGTTTTCCCATTTATAATTTGAATTATATGAACTGTAAATAACCCTCTTTCAAAAAAATCCACTATTGCAAAAGCATGAGCCCAATTAATCCTTCTATTATCAAGCCAATCATTACTTTCTTCTGACATATCCTTTAAACAGCCAATACTCCAAGCTGATTTAGCACCATCCATGTGGGTAGCAGACATTTGCTGTAAATCGTGCCAATGTCCATACATTACATTACATCCAAGTTTTCTTAAATGATTTGCTGTATGATACTGACCTCCATATTGATGCCCATGATAAAAATATAATTTTCCTATTTTTAAATGCTTGCCAAAAGGATAGTAAGTATATCCTCTGTCAGCAAGATTAACTGCATTTGCAAATTTATATTGAGGGATGTAAGGATATTTATCAACTGCGATATTGAGCCAATTATCATGATTTCCCTCTGTTATATACTTCTCCTTGCAATTTACCTTATCTAAAGATTCATCAATCATATCCATTCCTCGATTGACATCTTTTATATCTTTTTTAAAATCATCTATTAGAAATTCTAAAGGAGGTGCTTTTTTTCTTTTATATTTCCAAGCTGAGAAAGCCTCCCATTCACCAACATCTCCCAAATCAACATAACCATCTGGTTGTACAATCTCTATTGTTTTCTTTAAAACATTTATTGCTTTTTGATCGTGTAAAGGAAAATGTTTATCAGGTGTTACGACAACTCTTTTTATGACTCCAAAGTCTTTGTTTGCCATATAATCCTTCTATATTCTTTAATGTAAGTTAATAAATTTTTTGGAAAAATAAAAATTACAGCAAGCTACGAATAATGTTGCTTAATTCTTTTGCTCTATTTGGTGTTTGTTTAGCCCATAGTGAGTCAAGCATCTCATCTGCAGCTTCGTCATATTGTTGTGTTTCTAAATAATAGATAGTCTTTTTAAATTTTGAAAAACCTGAAAGTCCTAATTGATAACACATATTTGTTACAACATCTTGGACATCTTGTGGGCTATCTATAAACCATTCAAAAGCATTGCAGATTCTAAGCTGTAGTTCAGCTAACTTTTTTGTCAATATAAGCTCTGCTATTTCTTCTGTAAGCTCTAAGTCTTTTATAGCAAAGCCATAGCCTATAGTATCATAACCCTCTGTACACTTATAAACTCTTGACCTAAAACCTTCATGCTTTTTTATTTCATTTAGAAGATTCATCTTTTGAAATCAATTTTTTTTCTACTAATAAATCTTTCTTACCAAAGATTTTATCATAATTGTTTTTATATTGTTCGTCTTGTAGATTAATTCTATACCAATCACCTTTACCTGCACCTGTTAAATCACCCTTTTTACGAACAACTCTTGGCTTAGACATTATTTACTTCTTTTTTGTAGATTTCTTTTTTTCAGTATAAGGCGACCAATCTTTTCTACCTGCTACTCTCTCCCATCTTCCTGAGTCTAACATAGCATTTACTGTTAGTGTATCGCCATCTTTAAATTCTTTTACTGCTCCATTTAAATTTTTCAAATAAATCATAATTTCTCCAAGTTATATAGGGGGAGAACATAAATCCTCCCCCTATTATTATTAAGGACTAAGTATTAAGGATTAACTAAATTTACTCCTCTAATATCGCCTGATTCATCTATAAGTTTAGCACCATAAATCATATCAGCAACTACTTTTGTACCTAAGTATTCAACATCATATTGAGATTGAACTCTTACATCTGCTTGTGCAGCAAACACACAGGCATCAGATGGATAAGCAGCTCCTACCTTTGTGCCATCTGCATCTGATGTTGATATAGCACGAGAATAAAATACATCCATGCCATAAATCAAGCCAACAGCACCTGTTTTAAGCTCTGTTCCATTTCCACCTACTGCATCTTGTCTTATAAAGTAAGAAGCTACACCTGATGATGGATTCATTATATCAGCCATAATTGTTGAATTTACAGCAAGAGAGCAATCATTAGGATCTAAGTCATTACCATATAAATTAGCTAATAATGCTTCTAAGTCTGCTACTGCAAATGTATTATCTGCTGATAAATCTTGTCCAGTTTGGAAACCATCAAGCTCTGCCCATAAATCAGTTTCTACTCCACGAGCAAGACTTTCTCCCATCATTCTTGTGTATTTTGTTAACAATTCAGAATTTGATTGAATTGCTACAATATCCTCAAAGATGTTAGCAAGATATTTGTGTTTGTTGATTGATAAATCTACTTTACCTTCTGTTCCTGCAATAGAAAAAGTTACTGCAGTAGAAGCAGCTTTATCATTTGTTCCATCCATTTGGATTTTAGGAATGTGTACTGTATCCCCTGCATCCTTAACTAAGGCACTATAATCATCAACTGAATTTTTTAATTTAAGTTTTCTTTCGTAGAACTTAAAAATAGGTTCTGCCCATAATTCAGGTATAAAATTAGCACCTGTGGTTGTATCTAAATAAGCCATTTTTTATTTCTCCTTTTTCCCTTATTGGGAGGCTTTTACATTAGCCTTACTTCTTGCCATTGCATCTTTAACTATGTCATCCCAATTTTCTCTAAGTTCAGACTGAGATAGCTTAGTCCAATCCTTTGGAGGACTTTTATAATCCTTCCTTGAATTACCTGCAACTTCAGGAGCATTAGCTTTTGTATTATTAATTTTACTTGTTACAAATTCGAGAGTATCTAAATCTAAATTAGATAATTTCTCCCTATCTTCTTCAGGATGCTTTTCTAATAAAGAACTTCGTCTACTTTCTTCGTATTTAGTCCACTTTTCAGCATTAGCAGTTAAATTTTCAACTTGAGAAGAAGCCTTTTCATATAATGTTTTAAATTCTTCTTTTTCTTTTAACTTACTTTCCTCTGCTTTAGCAAGACTTTTTTCCAGCTTTTCTAAACGAGCCTCTGCATCTTGAGCTCTTTTTCTATACTTTTTGCTTTCTGCAATATACTGATCATTAGAGCTATCTTGAACAGCTTCTTTAGCAGGAGTTTCACTTACTGTTTCTTCTACTGCTTCTTTTTTTTCTTCAGACATACTGTCTCCTTTTCTATTATAAAAAGTCGTAATTATGCAAATTTTTGCATAATTTATATATATAACTTAAATTAAGTTTAGAAATAATGCAAATTTTTGGTAGATACACAGTTACAATATAAAGAAAAGTGGTTTGAATATATGGGGTATGTGCCTCACTTTGGGCAAAAGAAACTTCATTTCCCTACCAAAGAGACTGCAAGGTTTTTTGTCATGGTTTGTGGTAGAAGATTTGGAAAAACTACAGCCTCAGCTATGGAAGCTACTTATTATGCTTCTCAACCAGATAAGAGAATATGGTTAGTTGGCTTATCTTACGATAAAGCTGACTTAATGTTTCGTGAAATTTGGAAGTTGATGGTAATAGGACATTCTAATGATATTGTAAGAGCTTCAGAGAAAGATAGATTTATAAAATTCAAGTGGGGAACTACAGTTGAAGCTAAATCTGCAGATAATCCTGATTCACTTGTTGGAGAGGGTTTAGATTTACTTATCATAGATGAGGCTGCTAAAGTTAAAAGGAAGATATGGGATATGTATCTTTCTCCAACTCTTTCTGATAGAAAAGGTAAAGGTATATTTATTACGACTCCTGAAGGCTTTAATTGGATATACGATTTATTTCTATTAGGTAAAAAAGATGAATTATGGGAATCTCATCAAGCACCATCTTGGGATAATCATTTTGCTTTTCCATCTGGAAAATCAGATCAATTCCTTCTTGAAAGAAAAAGAAATATGTCTAAAGAAGTATACGACCAAGAATATGGAGCTAAATTTACTTCTTTTGCAGGTCGTGTTTACCCATTTGAAAGAGAATTAGATGTAGGCAATTATTCTTATAATCCTAATCTTCCTACATTTTGCTCTATAGACTTTGGTTATCGTATGCCTGCTGTTGGATGGTTTCAAACATATAGAGTTGGTGGAATATGGCATATTAACATGATAGATGAAATAATACATCAAACAAACATTAAAACTGACGAGTTAGCTTTAAAAATTAAGGAAAAAAGATACAATGTCCTTAAATTTTATGGCGACCCTGCAGGTATGCAAGCTCAAGGACAATCAGGGATGGGAGATATTGAGATTTTTAGAAAACATGGCATAATAATTAACACCAAGAGAGATAAAGTGTCAAGAAGTATAGCTTCAGGTGTCTCTCATGTTAGAGGGTTTATAGAAAATGCTCAAAATGAAAGATTTTTTCATATCGATAAAAAATGTGTAGGAGCAATGGAAGATTTGGAAAATTATCGTTATCCAGAAGCCAAAGAAGGACAAGATTTAAAATCAGAACCATTAAAAGATGGTTATCACGACCATAGTTGCGACATGATTCGCTATTTTTTTATAAATAGATTTCCAATAAAACAAAGAGAATTTAAAGTGAGGACAAGATGATATATAATCAAAATATGACAGTAGAAGATATAATAAGTCATTCAGTAAAAGATGCCAAGCAGTTAAATCAAAAAAATAGGCGAGATTGGGTCAGAAGATTACTGAATTACTATGGAGGCAACTCAACTCAGACCTATATTGAAGATTATTTTTCTGCAGAGGCTTTTAGAGAGATTCCACCTTATAATGTGAACTTTACTAAAAGATTTGTTAATAAAATGAGCAGAATTTACACAGTAGGTGCAACAAGAAATGTTAATAAACAATATGATTTACTAACTATAAAGAAAAATGCAAGAATGAAGCACGTTGAGAGAATGACTCGCCTTGTTGGAACAGTTGCAACTCAAGTTATATACAAAGAGTTTAATGGTATGCCTTATTTTGATTATAGACCTGTTTATTACTTCGATGTTCACTTAGAAGATCCTTTTACTCCTTCTGCTATCATGTATCCTCTTTTGATGCAACCTGAAGATGTCTCTCATGTAGAAAAATGTGAGTGGGCTTATTGGGATAAAGAAGTTTATATACATTATGATGAAAATGGTAATATAATTAATGAATATAATCATGGATATGGTGTTTTACCATTTATATTTACCCACAGAGAAGAACAAATTGATGAATTTTTTGTAGATGGTGCAAATGACATTGTGGATTGTAATGAACAAGTAAATATAGCTATGACAGAAATGCAACTTGGTTTAAGGTTTCAAATGTTTGGGCAGCCATTTATGACAGGTGTTGATAGTGATAAGAGAATAGAAAGAGCAGGTTCTGATCAGATAATTGACCTTCCAGAAGGTGCAACTTATGGAATTGCCTCTCCACAAGGTGATATTAATGCAGTTATTGAAAATATCAAGTTTCAAGTGGACTTAGTTGCTCAAAATAATCACTTATATGTGCAATTTGCACAAGATGGGGGCGAAACTCCTTCAGGAATAGCTCTAAAAATTAAAGATTTAGAGAGATTTGAGGATTATCAAGACGATTTAGACTTATGGAGGATGTATGAGCATGAATTATACTATATTGAAAGAGAAATTGCTGCTTATAACAATATTAAACTTCCTGAAAAGCTAAAATTAGACTTTAAAGAGCCTGAATATCCAAAAACTGTTCAAGATCAGATTATGTTAGATGAACACAGACTTAAGCATCACATGATTGATGAAGCTGACCTATTAATTGAGTATAATCAAGATTTATCTCGCAAAGAAGCTGAAAAAATCATAGAAAAGAACAAAGAAACTAATGATGAAAGTATAGATACTCTACTTGGTGATAATAGTGAAGGTTAAAATTTCAGTTTCATATAATGCAGGCAAATTAGCATCTCAAATGCCTAAAATTGTTGAAAAGTATATGCAAAGATATGGCAGGAGTGCTGAAAAAGGTTCAAAAGAGGCTATTGATAAAGGATTAAAACCACCATTAGAACAATTCACTATAGAACATAGAAAAAATAAAGGGCAGGGTGGTAGTAAACCATTATTTGCAACAGGAAATTTATATAGAAGCATAAAAGGAACATCTGAGGGCTTACAAATGCTTGCTTATGGATTAAAACACCATAAAGGCTATAAGAATCCTGTTAAAAATTGGAGAGATGTGCCTGCAAGACCTTTTATACAAGTAAGCGAAAAAGAAATTTTATCTGCCTTTAATAAATTTAGAAAAGATATAAGGGGGGCATTTAAAAAATGAAAAATAAAGAATTTCAAGACCTAATACTCGTTTTACTTCAAACTATTAATAAAAATGTAGAAGAATTATGTGAAGATACTAAATACTTCGTTGAAAATGAGGATAAAGACCCTATTGCAATGCCTGCGAGTATTTATGAGGAAATTTGTGATGTTTTAGAATCAGATTATATCCCTTTTATGGGTATCTCCTAAAAAAACATCAGTTCTTACACAAAAACTATTAATTTTAGAAGCCTCAACTGTAGAATCACCATTCAAACACTTCAAAATCTCTCTCGCCTCAATTAATAAGTCATAACACTTCTCTATATCTTTAATATTTTTCATTTTTCTTTTTCTTTAACCTCTTTTTAGCTCTTTTATACTTCTTTATTGCTAATCTTTTAGCTTTCTTCGCCATTTTTCTTTCCTTTGCTTTCCTGTTTGGCATTTTCTGCCTCCATTATTTTGTTTTCCCAATCTTTTCTCTGTGCAGGTGTTGGTCTGCGACTACTTAAAGGCTCTATCCCTACTTTCTTCGCCCTAATCCTCCACTTTCGCCACTCAGCTTGTTGTTTATTATAAGCAAGTCTCTTTTCTTCTTCTTTAATCGCCTTCCTGTTTATAATATTCTCTTTTTTACTTCTTTGTGCTTGATTGCCTTCCTTTCTTTCAGGCAGCTCATCAAAAGTATCACCCACACTCTCAGCAACATCTATTATATCTTCATCTTCAACAACTTCTGCATTTTCTACACCTTTTAAAAACTTCTCAAAAGGACTATCTATAGTAACATTAATATTCTTAACCAGCTTACCACTATGCTCTAACACCAACCTTCCTGCTTGCACATTACCTGCCTGAGCCTCACGAACCATTGCATTTAAAACACTTGGTAATTGAAAACCAAACTCAACCATATACCTATCATAAATCGCATCAATAAAGTTAGGATCTTCTCGCCACATCATCACAGTTTTCTTACTTACTCCTATCTTATTTGCGACCTCTTGTATAGTAATCTGAGGCTGAAATGCAAACAAATCAACAGCAAGCACTTTAGCAGGCTTTTTCTTACTCTTTATAATATCACTCTCATTTTTCATAATATCGCCTTAAATCGCCTATTTTGAGCTTAAATTTAATACATATTAAAGATAATGTCAAAGTTCTTATGATTTTTTATCTAAAAGTTAATTTTCACATTTTGTGTGTAATGGTATCTGAGCATTAAGAATAAAAGATATACCCTTATAGGGTAATTGAGATTGAGTCTCATTTTCATATAGGGGGTTTACTAATTCATAATTGAGATTGGTTCTCAAATACTAATTGAGATTAAGTCTCAAATATTAATTGAGATTGAGTCTCAATAAAAAATAAATAATACTTGCTTTTTAAATAAATTAAAATTGCTAAGATTTGGACAGATTTTTCAAAGATGCTGCAAAGTAAGGGAGGGATCAAATACCCATTAACAATACATATTCTAACTCCAAATAACATAAAATAAGACATAAAATAAAACCTTGAATAAATATTGTATCATATTGCGTTAGCAATCGAAAAAAATTTTTAGATATTTTGTAGACATAAGCCAGTTAAATAAATAAAAATAATTACATAAATAGTTTGCTTTATTGTAAATAAATATATTAAATTAATTGTAGTAAATAAATAAATTAAATAAGGAATTAAATAATGGATAAAAAAGAAACATTAAAACAATTAGAAAATATTAAAGATTTAATGGATTGTGATATTTTTTATGTTGATGAAGATTTAGTAAGTAATTGTTTGGAATGTGATGGAAGTGGTGAAAATATTAATTATGTTGATGGTGGGAGGACTCTAATAAATAAAAGATGTAATGAATGTGATGGAAGTGGAATTGAGGAAGAGTATAAAGATAATTTATTATCTAATAATGATATGTATGAAGGAATAACAAAAGCAATTAAATTAATTAAGGAAATAAAATAATGTATTACTTAACATATATAATATTAATAACAATTTTAATTATAGGTATTAAAGAACTAATTAGAATTAATAAAATAAGGAATAAATAAAATGAACTATAAAAAAGAAGAAATAAAAGAATATGCAATAGACAGAATAAAAGAAAATATTAATTATGATAATGATTATTTAAATAATGATATTAATGATATACATCACGACTTATTTAATAGTGATTATTATTTAATAGGTATTTACGAGGCTACAAAATGGTTAAAAAATGAAGTATTTAATGTTATAGAATATATAAAAGAATATGAAAACTTACATTTTGGAGAAGTTACAACAGATTTTTCAAGTGCTGAAAGTGTTGTAAATATGTATGTTTATATCATAGGTGAAGAAATATTACAAGATGTAATTAATGAATTTTAAAATTAATAAAATAAAGGGTAAATAAAATGGTAAATAGTGAATATATTTTTAAAAATAATCTAACAATAGAAATTATAAAACATAATAACAATATTGTTATTAAAGATGATAATTATAATAAAGGTATTTATATTGGTTATAGTATTAATAAAGCTATAACAGAGTTTAAAAAAACATATAATAAATAAAGGATAAATAAAATGAATAAAACAATATTAGAAGGTTTAGGTGATCATTATAACAAACAAGTAACAAAATATGTAATAAAAGTAAATGATATTATAAATGTTGGCGAGTTTCATAGTAAATGTAAAGTAATTAAAATAACAAATAAATATATTGAAGTTTATTATTTTCATGGTAATTATAATCAAAAACTAACTTTAAATAACCTATTTACACCTATAAAACAATTTAAAAAATTAAAAGATAGTTATATAATAAAAGATAAAAAAGATAAAAATTATGGTAAAGATTTTAGGTTCATACCAATAAAAAATCAATAATAATAAATGGAGAAAAAATGGTAAATATAAAAATGAAATTAATAAAAAAAGTTAGTAAAAATAACAATTATATTAAAACTTATAAAATAATAAATATGAATGGTTATTTAGATGATGTTATAACTAAAAATTATAATATAAAATTTGATGAAATATATTATTATGGAAATTTTCAAGGTTATAAAATTTATCTGGATAATATAAAATATCCTATTAAAAGGGGTTATTTTTATACTAATCACAATTTATTAAAAGCAATATTAAAAGCAATAAAAGAAAAAACAAGTATAAAATTAAATGATTATTTTATACATAATCAAAATATATTATTTAAACAATAATAATAAATGGAGTATTATAAATGTTTAGGGACCAAACTATAATTGACAGAATTTTTAAACAGGAAATCATATATAATATACCATTATTTGAGGTTCTGCTGCTGGTGTTCTTTGGTTACGCTGTATTATATATGATACTGGATATAATAGAGGAAATAATAATAAAATGGAGAAAAAAATGAATTATAATAATTACTATACTAAAAATGAAATAGATGAAATTTGTTGGTATTATGGGCAATATTCAGAGAATTTAAGTTATAATATGATAGCAATTATAATTGAACAATATGAAAATGAAACAAAGGAGAAAAAATGAATTGCTTATTAGTAGATTGGGAACAAGTAAGAAAAGATTGCAAATATCCAAAATCAGATAATAATAATGGATATATTTATGGAATTTATATTTGTGATGAAGATGAAGTTTTAGAGGTTGAATGGTTTAAAACTGATGAAGAAAGATTTAAAGAAATTGAAAAGTATAGTTTAGTTATTATAAATGATTAATTATATATATGTATTATATAATATCCTTCATATCCAAAATAGCAGTATCTTCCCCTATGACAAAAATCATAAGGTTAGATCTGCTATAATATCCCTCATAGAGCCTTTATATAGCAATTATAACCAGCATCAATTATAATATGGACAGCCATTCTACAATAATATACTATCGCCCAAGAAAGCATTCTGTCTGTTTATCTGCTTCGTTCCATATACTTGGATTCCCCTTTTTCTCTGGAACTTTTGTACTACCTGCAGCGAAAACGTATTTAGCCAAAAAATTGCAGGGCTATATAATACGAATTATATTTATAATATCCAAATTTATATTATATTTACAAAAAAAAATAAAAAAGTGTTTGGATTGTAAATTATTCTTTATAAATTAGTAATAAGATTTTAATAATAAATGAGGTATTTATGAACAGAATAAAAGAAGTTATAAGAGAGAAAGGCCTACGAGGTAATTATATCTGTGAGAAAACAGGTATATCTACAACAGATTTATCTTCATATATAGCAGAAAGAAGAAAGCCAAGCCACGAAAAATTGATCCTACTATGCAGAGCCATTGGTTGCAGTATAAAAGACATCTATCCAGATGCGACTAAAACTATAAAATACAATTTATTTGGAGAAAAGTAATTTTTAAAAAAAAGGAAAATGAAAATGAAAAAAGCAAAAGTGAAAATAGATGAATTATATCAATGTTGCGAACATTGTGATGATAAAATGGTTTTAGGAAATGATGTAGTTGGATTGGGAAATTCTTGGTATTGTTCAAGTGAATGTGCTATTGAAAATAATGATGGGCATTCCTCTACGATTGAATCTTGTTTTTTTGATGATGGGGAGTGGAATATTGGAGATGATAATTATTTTGAAAGAGAATACAAAGAAGAAGATAAGGATTTATATGAATGGAGAAATGCAGAAATAGTTGAGGAGGAAGAATAATGAAATGGAAATTATCCATAGAAGAAATGAAAGAAAGAAATGCAACAGATAAACAAATAAAGTATATTAAAAGTGCTTCAAACTATTTTTATGAAAAAGATTTTAATGATGAACAATTTGCTAAAATGTCAATTTATGATGCTTTTGTTGTTATTAAAGATATTCAATATTGCTGGGATATATATACTGCAAGAGAAGATGAAAATGCTTGGGGGAATTAATAATGAGTAAAATGTCAGAATTGCATTATAATATATCTCAAAAAGAGCAATGTGATGATCCCTCTATTGAATATCTAATGAAATATCCATATCAATCAAAATATACAATTACTTATGAAAATTGGTATAAAAAGTATTGTGAAGGGAAAAAGAAATGATTGAAGAAGAATATTATAGTATATGTTGTCAAGCACCACCATTATATGATTTATGTCTTGATAGAAAATTTGAGATGCAAATAGGTGAATGTATGTGCTGCAGAGAATATACAAGTTTTGAAATAAAAGGAGAATAAAATGACACAAAAAAAAGAAAGTATATATAGTAAGTTGTATAAAGTTCAAAAAGAGATTGGGGCAATCAGTAAGGATTCAACAAACCCCTTTTATAAGTCAAAGTATTTTGATATAAACTCTTTAATAAAGCAGGTTACACCAATATTGGAAAAGCATAA
>VTLG01002697.1_pt1 | contig 20449 bp, 16 predicted proteins | sample 4694571 | NCBI WGS metagenome assembly VTLG01 (sample SAMN12604809, study PRJNA352737) | marine metagenome | biome: ENVO:00000447; feature: ENVO:00000209|ENVO:00000569|ENVO:01000036; material: ENVO:00002151; isolation source: viral sequences binned using virsorter ... | reverse complement strand
CGCATCGTTACGGCGAGAACCGCAACGTTATGGCAGCAAAGGTGGGGGCTGGTGACAGTCAAATCGAGGTGGTCTGGGCTGGTCCGCCTACGACTTAGGCAATGTTATCAAGGGTGTTGGTTGGAAGCAGACCCTTTAAAAGCACGCACCTGTCACCCTTACGCGCGTGAAGGCGCAAAAACAGCCAGAAACGCACAAATTGTGCAATTTGGTCCGTAAGTTGTTGATTTTATTGGATGCCCACCGGGTGTCATTCCCGACAAATACACCTAGGGGGAGGGGGTCTTGGTCGTCAAAAAAGGGGTAGGGTGTTGTATCTAAAGGGTTTTTCGATAATTGACCCCCCACCACCCCCCAAAACACGGCTGCTGGCTGGCACGTATATAACACCCGTCCAAGAAGTCCTCACATCCACACTGCCCTTGCCTGCAAAACAGGGCTGCACCTAATGACAAAAGTCGTCATACCGTACACGCCGCGAGCGTTGCAGGCAGAACTGCATGCGGAGGTGTCGAAACATCGCTGGTCAGTGCTGGTACTGCACAGGCGTGCGGGAAAAACCGTGTTTGCTGTGAACCAATTGCTGCGTGCGGCGCTGACGAATACGAAGCAGAACCCCCGGTATGGGTTTATTTCGCCCACGTTCCGCCAGTCAAAGTCGGTTGCATGGGATTATGTGAAACTGTACGCCGGCGTGATACCGGGTGCGACGTTTAACGAGACAGAACTGCGTTGCGATCTGCCGAATGGCGCAAGAATAACGCTGATGGGATCGGAAAACGTCGATGCTATCCGTGGGATTTATCTGGATGGCTGCGTAATTGACGAATACGCGGACTGCAGGGAAGACCTGCTGCCGGTCGTGGTAAGGCCGGCTCTGTCGGACAGGCTTGGCTGGTGCGTGATCCTTGGTACGCCACGCGGTCACAACCATTTCTTTGATATCTACCAGCAGGCTGCGGAGGAAAAAGACTGGTACGGCAGGGTCTGCAAGGCATCTGAAACAGGGATTTTGCCGCAGGAGGAACTGGACGCGGCAAAGGTGATGATGTCGGACAACCAGTTCGAACAGGAATTCGAGTGTTCATTTACCGCGCATGTTGAGGGTGCGGTTTATGGCACGCAGTTACAAAAGGCGCATGAGGAAGGCCGTATTACCAAGGTGCCGTATGACAGCAGTTTTCCTGTCGATACGTGGTTTGACCTTGGCATGGCCGACGCCAGCGCAGTCTGGTTTACACAGACAATTGGTCACGCAATCCATGTGATCGATTATTACGAATGCCGTGGAGAAGGAATTCCACACTTAGTCAGAACCCTTGATGAAAAAGAATTCGACGTCTACGGCACCCATAACGCGCCTCACGACATAGAGGTGCGGGAAATGTCCACGGGCAAGACCCGCCGCGATACCGCAAGGGAACTTGGTCTGGATTTCAACGTCGTGCCACGCATCCCGCTGGAAGACGGTATCCATGCGACGCAGCTGCTGCTGGATCGTTGCTGGTTTGACGTACACAACTGCCAGCGTGGTTTGGACGCATTACGGCACCATCACCGCGTTTATGACATGCACGCACGTAACTTTAGGACAAAGCCGAAACACGATTGGTCATCGCATGCAGCGGATGCCTTCAGGCAGTGCGGTGTTGGTATGGAGACGAATACACGGTCCAATGCAAACAAACCCCGGTATGCACAGCAACAATATAATCCATTTGCCCAACAACTTGCCTGACGTCCTTTATGGCGACGTCGTTCGTGTTTGTGATTGGGTGCAGGAAAGAACGCCCTATATCGAAGGGTTTGACGTTTTTAACGAAGATACGCAGACAATAGGGTTTACAAAAAACAATCGCATCGTCTGTGGTGTCGTTTACACGGATTACCGTGGGCGTGACATACAGATGCACTGCGCTTGTGATGATCCGTCTGTCTGGACGCGTGAGAACATCCGTATTTGTTTTCATTATCCGTTTAACCAGCTGGGCGTTGTGCGTGTAACAGCGCCGGTTCCCAGCACCTATGAGCGTGCGCTGAGTATCAACCAGCGACTTGGTTTTCAGGTCGAGGGTGTATTGCGTGATTTTATTGAAACTGATGTGGACGTCGTGTTGTTGGGCATGATGCGTCACGAATGTAAGTGGATTTGATTGATATGGGATCTAAAGCACCACCTGTAATGATGCCGGCGGCCCCGGCGGCACCACCGCCGGCACCGCCTGCGACGTTGGATAACGCACAATCAATTATTGATGATCCCGGTGCGTCTGCTGAAAGAAAGCAGCAGGCACGTGAGATATTGGACAAACAACGCGACGAAGCGGCACGGCAGCGCGAACGCCGTGGTCGGTCCAGCACCATTATGACGTCCCGTCAGGGTGTGACTGAAGAAGCCAATACGACTGGCAAAACGCTGTTAGGGGACTAATCAATGCCTATATCCGTGCCAAGACCAATTAAACGAATTGGACAAGCAGTTGGCCTTATTGAAAAGCCACCGAAACCGCCGCCGCCGCCAGCTAGACCTGCACCGGTAGCAGAGGGTCCGACGAAAGCGGAAGTAGAACAGGCAACGGCTGTTTATCAGGAAGGTCTGGAAACCAAGCGCCGTGGTCGAGCGTCAACCATTATGAGCGGTCGACCGGGTATCACGAACCAGTTGGATCAGGCGTCTACCACGCGCAAAACACTGTTGGGCGGTTAACCGATGGCGCGTGATCCTCGCACAGAAAAGCTGCTGGAGCGTTTCGACACCCTGCGTTCGCAGCGTGCGAACTGGGAAACGCACTGGCAGGAAATCGCGGATTATATGATCCCGCGCAAAAATGACGTGATCCATCAGACGCCGACTGCCGGCGAAAAGAAGATGGACCTCGTGTATGACTCGACGGCCATACATGCGCTGGAACTGCTGGCAAGTTCACTGCACGGCATGCTGTCATCGTCTGCGTCACCGTGGTTTACCCTGCAGTTCGCTGATCGACAGCTGAATGATGATGTTGTGGCGATGGAGTGGCTGGAGAATGCCACTCAGGTAATTTACGAGTTTCTGTCAAAGTCGAACTTTGATCAGGAAATACACGAACTTTATTACGATTTGTGTGCGTTCGGCACAGCGTGTTTGCTGATTGAAGACGATGGTGTGAATGGTGTGCGTTTTTCGGCACGCCACATTGCCGAACTGTACCTTGCTGAAAACAGCAGCGGTCGTGTTGATGTCGTGTACCGAAAGTTCAAGATGTCCGGCAAGGCAATGATTGAGCGTTTTGGTCAGCAGGCACTGCCGACACAGCTGTTAAAGCAGATCAACAAAGACCCGTTTATCGATCACGAATTGTTACACGTCGTGCAACCGCGTGATCAGCGTGACCCGACAAAAGTTGATGCGCTAAACAAGCCGTTTGAGTCTGTTTATATTGAACAGCAGTCGCGCAAGATTATTGCGGACGAGGGCTTTGACAGCTTTCCGTACTGTCCGGTCAGGATGTTGAAGGACAGCGCCAGCGTTTACGGCAGGTCAAGCGCGATGGTTGCATTACCTGACGTGAAGATGCTGCAGAAGATGTCGGAGACGACCATCAAGGCGGCACAGAAGATGGTCGACCCACCATTGCTTGTGCCTGATGACGGCTTTGCGATGCCCGTGCGTACCACCCCCGGTGGCCTTAACTTTTACCGACCGGGGTCGCGCGACAAAATAGAACCGCTGAATATCGGTGCGAACACACCTGTCGGTATTCAAATGGAAGAACAGCGCCGCAACGCCATTCGTCAGGCGTTCTTTGTCGATCAGCGCCCCATGACGGTTGCACGCACTGAACAGAAGATGCGTTTGCTTGGCCCGGTCATGGGGCGTGTGTCACAGGAACTGCTGAAGCCGGCAATTAATCGTGTGTTCGACATACTGCAGCGGCAGGGGCGTTTTGGTGAAATACCGGAGCAGCTGGACGCGCAGGAAACAAAAGTCGAATACGTATCACCGCTTGCAAAAGCGCAAAGAACCGGCGACCTGCAGTCGCTGATGCGTGGTGTCGAGATACTTGGTTCGCTTGCCCAAGTCGCACCTGTCTTCGATTACCTCGACAGCGATGCGTTGGTGAAGCACCTGTTCGACATACTGGGCATACCGGCAAAGATTACGCGCAGCGCAGAAGAAGTCGCGATGATGCGTGACGAACAAGCCGAACAGTTAGCGCAGCAGCAGGAAATGCAAGCGACTATGGAAATGGCGCAGGCAGCTGGTGCCGCCGCGCCTGCCCTGAAGGTCGTCAATGACATGGGACCGGCAGCAGCGCCGGCTGAATAAATGCAACAGATAGACCTGATGCGCGTGTACCACGCGTGTTTGACGTCTGACGAAGGCGTGGTTGTCATGGATGACCTGCAACAACGCTTTGCCAGCAATTCTACGTTCGTCAAAGGCGATCCGTATGAATCAGCTTTTTTGGAAGGGCAGCGCACGGTCGTGCTGTTTCTGCAGGAAATGCTGTCAGAAGAACGAATGCAACGAATGATGGAGCGAATTAACGATGGCTGAAGAACAGGTAGCGGCTGACGTCTCGCAAGAGGCAGCGTCAACGTCTGTGGAGCAAGCAGCAACGACGGAAGTATCAGCAGAACAACCCGCAGCGGTAAGTGACTGGCGTGCGGATCTGCCGGAAGAAATCCGGCTTGATCCCTCAATGTCGACAATCAACGACGTGTCGTCACTTGCAAAAGGTTACATACACGCCCAGCGCATGATCGGCAGGGACAAGATCCCATTGCCATCTGACAGCGCGACAGATGATGAATGGAACGCGGTCTATGATCGTTTAGGTCGACCGTCGTCACCAAGTGAGTATCAGCACAGCTTTCAGTCAGAAGAAAGCCTGCCGGGACAGATAGATCAGTTTAACGAAGCAGTACACAAGCTGGGTCTTACAGAAAAGCAGCGTGCCGGCATTATTGATATGTACGAAAGCATGGCAAGCTGGGTCTTACAGAAAAGCAGCGTGCCGGCATTATTGATATGTACGAAAGCATGGTGTCGGAAACGTCTGACAGTATGGAACGCGGCATGGTTACGAGACAGGCTGACGTCGAAGCCGAACTAAAACGTGAGTACGGCCAGACGTATGAAAACGCTATTGCACGTGCAAACAATTCAGCAAGGTTTTTCGGTCTGGAAGATGACTTTATGAACCTGCAGCTGGCTGATGGCACGATGCTTGGAAACCACCCTGCGCTTATCCGCGCATTCGCCAAGGTAGGTGACTCCATATCGGAGTCGACCGTAACTGGTGAAACGACCAACCAGCTAATGACGCCTGCAGAGGCGCAGCGCCAGCTGGATGATGTACGTCGCATGGACGGTCCATACTGGGACAAGAAACACCCAGAGCATGACCGGTACGTGGATGAAGCAAGCAGGTTGTACGAAATGATACACGGCGACGAAGCCGCGTAGCATGTATGGGGTAGCCTTACGGTCCCGTTGCTTGCACTAAAGTAGTGCCGTCGATCAGACGTAAAATGAAGGCGAGTCCGTGTTCCACGGGTAGCTAGCTGATTTCCCTTAAACCGTAGCAATGGAGGTGGACAAAATGTCTACTCAAATCACTACGGCGTTTGTTAATCAGTTCTCGTCGAATGTCCAGATGCTTAGTCAGCAGATGGGTTCGCTTTTTCGCAACGCTGTCGATGCAGAGTCGGTGGTGGGCGAGAAGGCCTTTTTCGATCAGGTCTCAAGCGTTGCGGCAGTAAAAAGAACGAGCCGCCACGCCGACACGAGTCTGGTTACAACGCCTCACGAAAGAAGGATGGTCACCCTTGACGATTACGAGTGGGCTGACCTCATAGACGAGACCTCATAGACGAGCAGGACAAGGTCAGATTATTGTCTGATCCCACGTCGGTGTATGCCAAAACGGCGGCAGCGGCTATGGGAAGGGCTATGGATGATGAGATCATTACTGCCCTGATCGGTACTGCCAAGACCGGTGCATCTGGATCGACGTCAACTACGTTGCCGTCAGCCCAGAAAATTGTGCATGGGTCAGCGGGGCTATCAATTGCAAAATTGGTCTCCGCGAAGAAGATTCTTGATGAAGCATCGGTTGACCCCAGCATACCCCGGTATATTGCGGTCGCGCCGGAGCAGATTGAAGACCTTCTTAACTCGACTACTGTTACAAGCGCAGATTTCAACACGGTGGGATTCGCCTAGCTTGCTGGCAACAGCTTGCTGAAACTCAGTCAAATTCGGGGAAGCCTTAACAGGTAATGCTGATGGTAATCGCGAGCCAAGCCCTTTGGGGAAGGTGTAGAGACTAGACGGCTGACACCCCTAGCGGGTGAAGGGATAGTCCAGACCACAAAGCCTATAATATCGTTATAAAACAACGTGTTATAGGGCCGCGGCGAAAGCCGTAGATGGTACGGAAAGCACTTGTACAGGGTGAAATTGATACCTTCGTTGGTTTCAAATTCATCGTCACAAACCGGCTAACTGATGACGGTACTTCACGCCAGTGCATTGCATGGGCTGAAGACGGTTTGAAGCTAGCCATTGGTAAAGATGTCAACGCCAGGATTTCTGAGCGTGCGGACAAAAGCTATGCCACGCAGGTCTACTACTGCATGTCCATAGGTGCGTCTCGCATGGAAGAAACCAAGGTCGTTGAGATCGCCTGCAACGAGTAAGGGAGGATTAGATTATGGCTAACGTAAATCAAACCCTCGCTAGCAACTTCGTTGCAGACCCGAAGGTAATGTCTCCGGTCAACCAACTTCACGGCCGGATGCGTGTTGCGTGTGGGACCATCGCTCTTGCAGCTGGTGATCTCTCCGCATCCGACACGGTTATGCTGTGTCCGGTGCCGACGGGTGCTTCAGTTGTCAGCATCAAGCTGTTCAACGACGACCTTGACTCCGGTTCGACCAACACCTGCGACGTTGGTCTGTTCACGGCGGATGGAAACGTGACTGCGAAGGACGATGATTGCTACGCAAGTGCAATCACTGATCTTCGCGCTGCGGTGACCACCGGCACGGAAGTCGCGTTCGAAGCGCGGAACATCAACCTGATGGGGCAGAAGGTATTCGAAGATGCTGGCGACAGCAGCGATCCTTCGACCCACTACCTCATTGGCCTCACGTTCGATGCCGCTGGCGACACCGCTGGCGACCTCTCGTACGTTGTGACCTACGTTGTAGACTGATTGAGAGGGGGGGCTTTGCCTCCCCTTTCTTTTTTTAAGGAAAATTGGATGCCGAAAATTGTTGGTTACAAGACCAAAGCAAAACCCATGCGTTCTTCCAAAAAACGTAAATCCAAAAAGAAGAAGAAAAAATAATGGCGAACAAACCAAAGCGCGGCTTGTACGCAAACACACACGCCAAGCGAAAACGCATCAAAGCAGGTTCCGGTGAGAAGATGCGGAAACCCGGAAGCAAGGGTGCGCCGTCTGCAAAGGCATGGCGTCAATCTGCCAAAACAGCCAAAAAACGGAAATAGCCCATGACGTCTGACGTTGATATTTGCAACGCCGCGCTAAACACGCTTGGCGCAAACACGATAGTGTCGCTGACAGAAGACAGTGTGCCTGCACGGCTGTGCAATCAACGTTACGAATCTGTTCGTGATGCTGTGTTCCGCTCACATCCGTGGAATGCGTTGATCAAACGCCAGCAGCTTGCAAGAGACGACGCAGGTCCAGCCTACCTCTACACCTACGCGTTTACGTTACCGGGTGATTGTCTGCGTGTGCTGGGTATATCTGACGGCACGGCAGAATGGCCGACCGAAGATTTTGATTTCCAGATTGAAGGCCGCAAGATCGTCACCGACGAAGATGACATTTATCTGAAATATATCAGCCGGGTTACTGACCCTAACGAGTACGACACGCTGCTGCGCGAAACCCTGTCAGCAAAAATAGCAGCTGAACTCGCGTATTCGTTAACCGCCTCAAACGGTGTCGCATCAACATTTATCGAAGCATACAATTCAAAACTGGCGGAAGCCCGTTTTGTAGATGGAACGGAGGGCAAGCCTGCGCAGATGGAAGCTGATACGTGGTTGCGGTCACGGCTTTAGCACATGCGCGTTTCGTTTAACTTCACGAACTTTACCGCAGGCGAGTTTTCGCAGCGCCTTGATGGCCGAACTGATCTGCAAAAATATTTTAGCGCGTGTAGCAAACTGGAAAACATGGTGCCGCACCCGCACGGTGGTGCAATGCGCCGTCCCGGATTCAAGTTTGTCCACGAAGTTAAAGACAGTTCTGCAAAAACCCGCATCATCCCGTTCGAGTTTTCGACCGAACAAACCTACGTCATAGAAGTTGGAAATTTATATTTCCGTTTTTACAAAGACGGCGGTGCGATACTGGAAGCCAACAAGACTATCACCGGCATTACTCAAGCCAATCCAGCTGTTGTAACGTCCAACAGCCACGGCTTTTCTGACGGCGATTGGGTTTATATCGATAGCATTGCCGGCATGACGGAGTTGAATGGCCGCACGCTGAAGGTTGCAAACAAAACAACGAACACGTTTGAACTGACTGACACAAACGGTACAAACATCAATTCGTCGGGCTTTACCGCCTATTCTTCAGCCGGCACAGCCGCACGCGTTTACACTGTCGCGCATACCTACACGACCGCACAGATACCTGACATTACGTTCGCGCAATCTGCAGACGTGATGTACCTCTGCCACGAAGCGCATGAAGTCGCAAAGCTAACGAGGACAGGACACACCGCGTGGACTTTAACAGATGTCGACTTTGAAGGTGGGCCGCTGGAATCTGCTAATGAAAACGGTGGTGTATCAAAAACGCTGAACCTCACGCCGTCTGGTACAAGTGGAAGCGTCAACATTACAGCGTCGGCAAGCCTGTGGGCGTCTACCGACGTTGGTCGCTTTGTAAAATTTAACGGCGGGTTTGCAAAAATAACGGCGTTCACATCGGCAACCGTTGTTGTGGCGACGACCAGCACCAACTTTACCAACACTGACGCCACGGCGTCATGGGAGTTGGGTGCGTGGTGCGATACCAACGGCCACCCGCGTACTGTCAGTTTTTACGAACAACGCTTGGTGTTCGCCGGCACAACGACGTTTCCGCAAACGTTGTATTTTTCAAAGTCTGGCGACTACGAAAACTTTACTGCCGGCACAAATGCTGACGACGCAATGATCTATACAATTGCGTCTAATCAGGTGAATGCAATCCGCTGGATGTCGCCGATGCGGTCTTTGTTGATCGGCACGACCGGCGGTGAGTTCGTGGTGCGTGCGTCAGGCACAGACGATGCAATTACACCCACAAACATACAAATCAAACGTCAGACAAACTACGGCTCTGCCAGCATACTGCCCGTCCAAGCAGGGTCTGCAACGCTGTTTGTGCAACGTGCAAAACGCAAACTGCAGGAACTTACCTATCAGTTCGAAACAGATGGCTACGTTGCGCCTGATCTAACGCTGCTTGCTGAACACGTCACCGAGTCAGGTATTGATGAAATGGCGTTCCAATCGCAACCTGACAGTATTGTCTGGTGCGTGCGGGGTGACGGCCAGCTGGCAGGGATGACCTACCGCCGCGAAGAAAATGTTGTCGGGTGGCATAGGCACCTGCTGGGTGGTTTTAACACCACGTCGTTTGATTCTTCAGACAGTTCTGTGGTCGTCGTTGGTTCCGAAAATATTGTCATATCAAGCCACGGGTATTCGACCGGCGATGAAGTCGTTTACGACGCGGCAGGTGGCACCGCGATTGCAGGTCTGACTGACGGCACCACGTATTATGTTTTTGTGGTCGACTCCAATACAGTGCGGTTAGCGGCCACAGAACGGCAGGCAAGAATTGGTGCGGTCATCAACCTGACAGCGGTTGGTACAGGCACACAGCTGCTTAAAAGCGCAGCTGTAGTCGAATCAATCGCAACCATTCCCGGCGATCTTGATCAGGACGACGTTTACATCATTGTTAAACGCACCATTAACGGGACGACAAAACGCTACGTCGAAATTCTGGGTGACTACGACTTTGGCGACACGCCGGTTGCGGCGTTTTTTGTGGACAGCGGCCTGACGTATTCCGGCACATCGACGTCCTCACTGTCCGGTCTGCATCATCTCGAAGGCCAGACAGTGCAGGTACTTGCAGACGGTGCAGCGCATGCCGACAAAACGGTGTCATCCGGTGCGATTACGCTTGATCGTGCGTGTACGAACGCAGCTGTCGGGCTTCAATTCAATTCGGTTTTGCAAACCATGCGTCTGGAAGCTGGCGCAGAAGATCAGGTAGCAGCTGGACGGTGTCATCCGGTTCGATTACGCTTGATCGTGCGTGTACGAACGCAGCTGTCGGGCTTCAATTCAATTCGGTTTTGCAAACCATGCGTCTGGAAGCTGGCGCAGAAGATCAGGTAGCAGCTGGTAAGACTAAACGCATACACGGCGTGACAGCACGCCTGCATGAAACTGTCGGCGCACAGATTGGTTCAAGTGCCACGGCAAATGACATTATACCGTTTCGTTCATCTGCTGACGCAATGGACGCGCCGCTGGGTCTGTTTAGCGGCGACAAGAATATTGAATTTAGAACTGGCTACGACAATGACGGCTTTATTTTTGTGACGCAGACACAACCGCTGCCGCTCACTGTGCTGTCAATTGTTGCACGGCTTAACACCTTCGACGCAGTGGCAAGGACATCATAATGGGTATTGAGGTAGCTATCGCAGCCAGCGTGGCGTCTGCCGCCGTTGGTGCATATGGGCAGATGCAAGGCGCAGCTGCAGCGCGTCGTGCCGGCGCATTTTCGCAGGGCATGGCAAATCGCGAAGCCAAGATACTTGAACATCAGGCAGAAACTGCGCGTCAACTGGGCGACTACTCTGCGTGGCAGTTTATGGATCAGTTTGAGGAAAGTCAGGACGCAACGACCGTGGCTTATTTGAAGAACGGTGTTGAGCTTAAAGGCACCCCGCTTGATGTTTTGGCTGAAAACGCAGGGCAGGCTGAAATTCAGCGACAAGGCATTCTGTGGAATGCCGAGTTGCAGTCAAGCGACAAGGCATTCTGTGGAATGCCGAGTTGCAGTCAAAGCAGATTGCAGACAGCGCCGTTCTGCGCCGCATGGAAGGTCAACTTGCTGCGATGAAGGGCCGACAGGTAGCGCAGGCTGCTACCGTTAAGGCGTTTGGTAGCCTGTTATCCGGGGCTGGTCGTGCCGGTGAACTTTACGCGAGGTTATAGATGGCTGTAATTCGCAAATACCGCTCCAACATTGGTGCATCGCTGCAACCCATTGCAGCGGGATCGACCGCGCGTATACGCCTTGATCCGGCATCACAAGCAAACTTGGCATCCGCGCCGTTCACACAGGTAGCGCAGGGCATCGATGCGGTCGGCAAGTACGCAGAAAAAATCTTCGAGCTTGATCAGGCGGCGGAAAAAAAGAAACGCGAGGCAATCATCCTGTCACGCAGTCTTGATCTTGAAACGTATTACAAGACCAGCCCAAACCCGTCTGCTTTTGACTCTGCCAGAGAAACTTTTTACTGGGACGCAACGCAGAACAAACACGTCAAACACCTGCATCCAAGCGACAACAAACCGCTGCAAACTTTCACTAATCAGTGGAAAAAGGTTGAGGCTGACGCGCTGAAAGGCGTGACCGGAAGCCGCCTTAAAACGCAGATCCGTTCCGCGCTAATGATTCAGGAAATGAAACTGCGTAATTCGCTGGGTCTTGATGCGTTGAACAGAACGCGCAAAATGGCGACGGTTGATTGGACCGCAGCCGTGATGAATGAACGCGGCGCTGCTGTAGCAAAAGCTGATGAATGAACGCGGCGCTGCTGTAGCAAAAGCAATTGGAGACGGTAATTACACCCACCTGACTGACTTTTTGGCCGGTTTAAAAGCAGACGGCACAAGACTTGTGGGGATGGGTACGCTGACGCCAGCAACGCTGAATAGTTTGGTAAAAACTGAACGCCAAAACATTGCAAAGCAGGTAATCAACGCTTGGCGTGCGCAAGGTAACAAATCCTACACGGAAATCGCTAACGCGCTGCAGACCGGACATTTTGCAACTGCAAGCACGGACCCCAAAAATATCGCGATCAACAAATTAACGTCTGCGATGTACCGCGACATCCTGCAGAAAGATCCAACACTGAAGGGTCGGATAGAGAGTAACCTTCTTAAAAACGCGTCCGACCAAGTGACTGCTAAATCGGACAAGTTAGAAATTGCTGACGCAAAACGACAATTCGCCACAGCCGAATCCAACTGGCTGACCAAACTTACATCCCCGCTTGGGCCGGATGAAACACGTCAGTCACGCATCGCGAGTCTGCGCAGCGATTTAACCGCACTCAAAACAAATGTCGGTGTTGGTGGTTTGGGTAAAGAATTTAACGCACTTGCCGCAAGCCTAGACGCATACGAAGACGGCTTTGCACCGCAATCAGACCCAGACACGTTGTCGCAAGGCCGGGAAATGGCGGTCGACAAAACACTGACGTTCGACTGGCTTAACTCTAACAAAGATCAGTTGGACGAAGCGGGTTATTCCGAACTGATTAAAGCCATGAAACCCATTAGGAACGACGCAGAAAAAGAGGCGCGTAACACAATCAAACGCGCCTCACGTTACGACCTTGCGACAAGTCTCGGCGGCTCAAGATTGCCAGCGAACGAAAGACGCAAGATCGAACAAAACTATCAAACTGCGCTAACCGAACTAGACGCGTATCTAGCTGAAAACCCACGTGCCAGCAGGGCAGACATACGTGCGCAAGGCTTGGTGATTTCTGCCAAATTAAACCAAGGCACGGCTGAATTGATAACCTCTCAGCGCGACCTCGCATTAAGTTTTCGCGTCAAGCAATTACGGCAAAATTTTAAAGGTCAGTTTACGGATGACGATTTAATCGACTTTGAATCGATAGCAAAATTTTATGAAAAGAAGGGTCAAGCAAATACCGCAAAACAAGTGCGCAGGCAGGCGGCAACGTTTAAAGAACTAATAGGTAATAATTGATGGCAGAGACGCAGAACGCACCGATGCCACAGGCAGCAGCAGCATCAACAGCAGCAACAGAAACAGAAGCAGCAGCAACAGACAATGAACTCCAACTGGGTGGCAGCGCGGTAGATTTTTCGCAGATACCGTTGCTTGAAACGCAGCCAAAGATGGTCAACCCGCTGACCGAAAACTTGGATGATAACTGGGATGTATCAGACAGCATCGCGCAGGACACTGAATGGGTCATCGGTGATTTCAACATGCCGGAATTGCGGATCAAACATGACGCACCTATGTCGACCACATACTTGATGGGTTTGGGTGCAAACGGCGAAGCGTTTGAAATCGGATCGCAGCCCTACGGGACAGAGCCGGCGCAGCCGACAGAAGCCGACAGCGGTATTTTGTCGGTGCTGGGTCAGGGGTATCGCGGTGCATATGAGGGTTTTAAAGAACTAAGCAAAATATTTGGTGACCAATACCCTGACCGCATTGCAAAAATGTTTCCGTTTCTGCTGGCTGCACAAACACCCGCGTTGTTAAGCGGCGAAGACCCTGCAGAGTTGATGCCGCCGGAACGCGACAAGGAAGGTATCGCAGGCCCACTGGCATATGAATTTGGCCGCATAGGGGCGGGATATGGCGTTGGCGGTCCTGCTGCGGCGTCGATGAAACTGGCTAAAAATATAAAAGGGTTAGGTGCAGTCGGGACCAACCTGCTGCGTCTGCTGTCATCCGGCTTTACCCGGTCAATGGTTGCCGGTGGCATCGCAGAGGCCGTTACGTTGCCAGAAGACGAAAAGTCGATGATCGATGAGTTTCTGACGCCCTACATCACAAGCCTAGGTGACGACGAAAAGCAGTCACTCGCAAACGCGCTGATTGATACATACACAGATTTGTTTGCCAAAGACCCGGAAGCAAGCGAGTTAATTAACGACCTGCGAGTCTTTAATGCCGGCACAGTAGAAGGTGCAGCTGCAGACGCGCTGATCCGTGGCCTGATGTTTGGCATCAAAAAGATTGGCCTTAAACCTTTGTTGACAGCAGGCGGTTTGCTGACCGGTGCGTTTGCCGGGTCAGAAGCAGAAGCAGGTCCAATTAGCCCACTGCTGGAAGTGTTTGGCCTTGGCCCAGACGCGCTTGGGTTCTACAGCAAGGCTGCACGCGAAGTCGATCAGGTTGCACAGGAAACCATGCCTGCTGACGCTTGGCGCAGCTATTTGTTCGAAGGCAAGCAGCCGGCAGCCGCGTATGAAAAAAGAGGAATGGGAATGGCTGGGCATGGACGACTTCTTTGCACGCAAAGGAAACCAAGCCACGGTCGACAAAGCCGACATACTTGAACACATACGCGCAAACCAGCTGGTCATTAAAGAAGAACGCCTTGCTGGCGGATCAGTAGACGAATTTGGCGAAACGGGCGAGGCGTATGTTTACGTCAATGACGAGGCATACAACGAAGCAGCTGACTACCGCAGAATTGTTCAACAATACCGAAATTCGAATGATACTTCTTTTGGTGGCCGCGAAGAAATGGGACGTGCCATTTCGAATTTAAATTCTCGATATGACGATCAATGGGGTGGCGGAAATCTTTTGCGCGGCGACATCGAAGTAAGCACCATCGACAGCGGTATAGAACGGGCGGGTGACATTGATTACGACGCAGGCGAATACGGCCAAATAGTCGAATTTGTAGACTACAATGCAAAGCCAAAACGTGACGGCATCACAAACGACATCCGCCGAATTTTTGAAGATTTTGGCGACGTCGATGCGCGTAGAAGTGAAACAGATTTAGCAGAAGAATATGGTGATTTATCGGGCGAAGTAACAAACGAAGATTTCGTAGATTCGTTGCGAACGCAAGTGCAGACAGCCGGCGAAGGTGCGCCGCTGTTTCCTGATACGCCGATCACCACGCCAAACGGTGCTGTACTGACACGCAAACAAGCACTGCAAATCATTGACGATTACGAAACCGGCATAGACCCATCGTATCTGACCTATGTGCGTGAACTTGAAAACGCAAAAGATGGAGAAGCCTTTGGTGCGGTGCTGCGAGAAATACAGCAAAACTTCTTTTCAGACATTGAAGCAAACGACGCGCTGTACCAAATTTTGCACCGGCAATCTTCGTACCGTATCGACGGTGTAGACGGTATCGACCCAAATTCTACGTTTACACAATACGACGATGCTTTGCAGGAAGCGCAAAATCTGCTGCGTGGAAACGTGCAGCGACAAGTCGATTTAATAAACAGAGACGTAGACGCAATTGAAGCAGCTGTAGACGCTGGCGACGACGAGTTTGCAGGCGAAGTGATACACGGCAAGGCAAAATGGGACATGCCGGCGTATCGCACACCCGGCGGCAAGAACTACCGCGAGTTCGCATTAAGGTTTCCTGAAGAACAGGGCATTACGCCTGCAGCACGCATGGGCGAAGAAAGGTTCCGCGAAGCCCATTTTGGCAAAGGCGTATTTGCGCACGCACGCATGTCTGAACATAAGGTATTAGGCGACAAAACCTACACAATCGAAGAAGTGCAGTCGAAACAGCATCAGCAAGGCTATGCAAAAGGGTACAAACGCGCAGACAAACCACTTCAGTTCGAGGAGCCGTTTCAGGCAATCGAAATGTCAATTAGTCCCGGTTTTTATGAAGTACAGGACGCAAACGGAAGATTCATTACAAACGTCATACACGATCTCGATGAAACCACCGGGGGTACAAGATCGGAGGCCAATGCAATCGAAGTAGCACGGACACGCATCGCAGAAGGCACGCCGGTAGGTGGCGCTGATCTGGGTGTACCAGACGCACCGTTCAAAACGACTTGGCATGAGTTTACGCTAAAGCGTCTAATCACAGACGCTGTTGAACGCGGCTATGATCGCATTGCATGGACGCCGGAAGCTGTACAGACAGAACGATATGGGTCAGCTGCTGTGCCGGATTTGTACGAACTTATTTACGAACAGCGCATGCCGCAGTGGACAAGGAAGTGGCTGAAGAAAACCGACCCTGACGTTAAGTTAGAGACTGCCGACGTGGGAACCAAAAAAGGTTATTTCACTTTTAAGCTCACCGACAAAATTAAGAACGCGGTCGAGCAAGGCAACTTTGAATTGTTTGCAGTCGGCACACCCCTTGCAGCTGCACTGACCGCAATACAAACCGGCGGCATGTTTGTGCCGGAAGACGAAGACTTGCGCGGCGGCATGACAAAGCAGCAATACATCGCCGCTAGGCGACAGGCGATAGAGGAAGGTCGCAGTCAGGCATTTGTCGACAGGCATTTTCCTATCGCGACAGAACCAAAACAACCACCCCAACAACAACCGGTCTACTAGATGGCAATTGATCTTGAACAACGGCGCGAAGCAATTCGTGCCGACAGGAAAGCTGCGCGTATGTCAGGCGCGGGTGGTCCGACGCAACGCATGCAGGGCGATGATGAAAAGATACAAGTTGCGGGTGCGTTAAAGGCGTTAAAGCCGCTGCTGTTCCCAAGCAAAGCCGGTGAAGCGTTTACGCGTGGTCGTGACGAAGTACGCGAAGCAGGCCGAGAAGCCGGGGGAGGGCAGCGGACTTTATCGCCCGTTACGCCGCAGACAGCACCGCTGTTGTCTGACGACCTTCAACGCACAGTTGATGAAGCGTTTGCGCCAATCATCGAACGTACACGCGGATCACGTCTTGATAGTGAGGCAGAGACGTTAGGTGGTGGACCAGCGGCAGATGGCGGACCACCAGCACCGCGTATGACGGATGATGAGTTGCGCGAGGCGCTACTTGAACGCCGCACACCACAGATGGCACGCCGTGACGCTGCAACAGCTGAACAGGAAGCGGAATACCTTGATGCGTTTAACTACTCGAAAGAGCTAGACGAAGACTACGGCATAGCTAACCCGCTGGCTGATGCTGACACCGACCAAATCCTGAAATTTATACAGGCACCGGAAGATGTAGACCGCGCCATCAGAGTAGTTGCCGGTTTGTATGGCGATGCAAAGACTGTGCAGAAAGACGCCGTTACACGCGAGATGGCGGCGGCGATGAACGTGTCGGAAGAAGTGCTGGATCAATCAACAAAGATTTGGGACAGCGCCACGACGCTTGCCGCCCGACATCTGCTTGCGCTGTCGGGCCAGCGTCTTGCGCAGCTGACTAACCGCGTTAATCAGTTAAGTAAAACTGGCGATGATACGCGGATTATGCACGCACAGCTGCGACGTCAGCTGGTGCTGCATTCAGTTATCAACAACAAAATCCGTGGCGTCCGCGCAGAACAGGGCAGGGCGTTGCGTGCGTGGTCGATGGACATCGATATAGACAATCCATTGCAGTCAATGGACCAGATCGATGCGCTGCTGGATCAAACTGGTGGTGTTGCGGTGTCACGCGACCTTGCAAAAAAACTTGGCAACGTATTAAACGAAAGGGGCGAAGCCGGCCTCAATACATTTTCCCTCGGTGGCGCGTATGCCAATACTAAAGAGGCTGTCCACTTTGCGTGGAAAGCGGGCCTGCTGTTTAACCCGCGATCCCAAGGCAAAAACATTATTGGCAATTTTTTGCTGAAATTGATGAGTTTGCCGGAACAGGCCGTTGCAGGTGTCGCGGGTTCCGCAGAACGCGGCATTCGCCGCGCAATAGGATCAGGCAAACAGGCAGAAGGCGTCTATATTGGTGAGTCAATGGCGCGTGCGCTTGCCATACACGATGGTTTCCGTGATGCGTTACGGATGATAGGCGCGTCCATTAAACAAGGCCCGACAAACCCATCTGGAAAAGTCGAGGGAATTAACACCAGCGTAAATCCAATCAGCGGTCAACGTGCCAGAGAAACCCTTGGCGAAACCGTTGGAAACAGACTTGTACCGGAAAACGGCATTATCAGCACAGGCATAGATTACATGGGCAAAGGCGTTGGAATGTCCTTTGCCGGCCTGCAATCGATGGACGAATTTTTCCGCACTGTCGTTGAACGCATGCAGATATACGAAATCGCGTACCGCGAAGCAGCGCGTGTGATGAACGACCCAGCATCCCGCAACACAGCGGAAGCGTTAGAACGTGCCACAAACGCCGGGGCTGAAATCTTGGCTGACCCGATGTCGGTAAAAGAACAGCTTATAGAAGCCGCTGACTACGCCACGATGGTCGACAAGTTTGGTGCCGTTGGTAGTAAATCAGAAATGTTTTACAACACCGCTAGAGTCATCCAGAACACTGCGGTTGGCGGGTTTTTATTTGGTTTTCTAAAAACACCCGCAAACGTCATCAAGCGTGTCGCGGAACGCAACCCGATGATGGCCGCACTATACCCAAAAATTTACAAGGAATTATTTAGAAGCGATCCGGTAGTGCGGCAAAAAGCAATTGGTCGACTTGTAACCGGCAGCATGATTATGGCCAGCGCTTGGTTTGCAACCGCAGACGGGCGTGTAACCGGATCAATGCCGCGTGACCGTGCGACGCGGAAATTATTGAAATCGTTAGATTGGCAACCATATTCGCTTGTTTGGCCGGGGGAAGACCACGACCCATCGAAGCCGTTATTTGACAAAAACGGCATACCTACTGGCAAACATAATTATTTAAGTTTTGCCGGTCTTGAACCAATTGGCGCTTTGTTGGCAATACCAGCAGCCACTTATGAACGTTTGTCACGTACTAAAGCACTTGATCACCCTGATTGGATACAAAACGCAATGGACATCGGTATGACCGCCGTCCTTGAGTCTGGTCGATACGTTAAAGAATTGCCGATGCTAGAAGGCATGTCGATGATCCAAAAAGCGTTGGAAGGTACGTTTAAAGAAAAGGACGGTTCGTTCTCACCAGAAATAGGAAGAATTTTAGAAAAGTTTGGCGGCACTTTTTATGGCGTCGTTCCCAACCCGGTCAGTTCACTGCAACGCTCTGTCTCACGCGAGGTTGACCCGACAAAGCGTGACACTGCGTCGTTTGCTGGCCGCTGGACCGAAGCAGAAATAATAAATTCAGTTGACCCACAGGTAAAAAATAACTTTGCGTTGTTTGGGCTAGAAAAAAACTCGCCAGCATCAACTGCAATTCAAGCGTTCTTTAACGCGCAACGCGCAATAGAGTTGTTTACCTCTGGTGATCAAGGCGACCAAGGCGAACAGCCGCTGCCGGTTAAATACGACCCTGCAGGTTTTCCAGAACAGGAAGGCACCGGTCTAACTAACGATCCGTATGTGTCGATCTACAACATGATGATGCCTATGAATTTGTCAGCGGCAGGTAAATCAAAAATGAGTGCCGGCCTGCGTGAGTCATTGTCAGAGGCGTATCGCGTTGGCGCAAACTTGGATCACGAAGGGTGGGCGTCCTTCAAAGGTGTTGACCTATCTCCAGCGGAAAAAGCGGAGTGGGTGCGTTTATCGAAAAACGAAGTCTCCTTGGGCGGGTTATCTTACCGAGACGCGCTGGAAAACGTTTTAATGCGGCCTGACTATCAACAGGCTTTGCAGGACGGTAACGACCACCAGATCCGCAAAATCTACGACACATTGCACAACGATTACAAAGCAGAAGCAATGGGCGGCAACTGGTCCCTAGAGGGCAGGCCAAACAACCCCTACGCACCGTTCGCAATCAAGTTTCCCGATACGTGGGAAACAATCCAGCGCCGCGCGAGATGGTCTGCCAGCACCGATGAGGGTGGCACAGGCGCAAACCCATCAATGCCACCACCACCACCGTATTGAGGATTAAATTATGACGGTATCGACAACCACGCTAAAAAATTCGTATAGCGGAAACGGTAGCACAACTGCGTTCGCGTATGGGTTTAAGGTCTTTGATTCCAGCGAACTGAAGGTATACATCAGATCCAGCACGGGTACTGAAACGCTGAAATCAGAAGGCACTGGATCGGCTCACTACGGTGTATCGGGTGTTGGTTCGTCGTCAGGTGGCAACGTTACTTTTGTGACCGCGCCTGCGTCCGGCGAGACAGTCGTTATTCTCCGCGATACCGCTCTGACGCAATCGCTTGATCTGGTCGAAAACGATCCGTTCCTGTCAGACTCATTTGAGGACAGCTTGGATAAGCTGACCCACACCGTGCAGGAACTCGACGAGGAAGTGCAACGGTCCTTTAAGGTAAGTAAAACAAACAGCATCACGACGCCGGAATTTACCGACAGCGCATCCGACCGCGCCTCGCGTTTACTTGGCTTTTCGTCGGACGGTAATACGCTTGAAGCAACGACGGGCAGGGTCAATACGGTCACCGTTTCCAACGTCGCAACAAGCAGTGGCTCTCCGGGGTCCGCTACCGCCAGCTTCACGACATCAAGCGGCGCGTTGGCGCTGGGCATACCAGTGGGACAAACGGGCCACGCTGGTGTGTCAATGCAGTACAGCA
>VTLG01001042.1_pt1 | contig 20449 bp, 22 predicted proteins | sample 4694571 | NCBI WGS metagenome assembly VTLG01 (sample SAMN12604809, study PRJNA352737) | marine metagenome | biome: ENVO:00000447; feature: ENVO:00000209|ENVO:00000569|ENVO:01000036; material: ENVO:00002151; isolation source: viral sequences binned using virsorter ... | reverse complement strand
ATTCAAACTCAACACGGAACTGTGCTTCTGATGTGTTCTTGATCGTCTGTTCTTTCCACGCTTCATCTCTGCCTGGCACTTCTGACCAGTGAACGTCTGTGGTGACGTATTCGTTTCTACCTAGTTCCGCATCATGCCACAGTCGGTAAAAGTGATTCATACCACGAGGGGTAGAAACAATAATTACCTTAGTAGACTTACCAGAACTAATAGTAGGATATACACTACTAAAGAAATCATCTGCTAAATGGTTGGCAACGAACGCAAATTCGTCTAAGAATATAATATTGAATGACATACCTCGAACAGCTGATGCGGAGGTAGATGCCGCAATGATCTTGGATTTGTTTTCCAATTCCATAGATCCCTTGTTCCATGCAATAATACCCTGTTGCATCCACTTGGGTAGATTCTCATATGCAATTTGTAATCTACCAAGTAGATCTCTTGCAGTCTGAGCCTTGTTTGCAAGGATTCCTATTGTAACACTATCATTGAAGATGGCATAGTGTAAAAGATATGATACCACAGTCGTTGACTTACCTGACTGTCTAGGCATCTTACATATATTGAATCTATTATTATGAAAATTATCAACTAACTTTTCTTGGAAATCATACATCTTGAATGGTACTAGACCTTCATCCAAGTTGATGATCTTCACATATTTCATTGCAAAATACACAGGATCATTGGCACACTTTAAAAACTCAGTAACTTGTTTCTTAGTAAAGTTCTGAGCAACGTTTGCTTTTTTTAGATTAGGGTTTCCAAGGTATTGTTCATGCTGTACCATGATCTATCAGGGGTCAATTACTAATAAAGGTTTTGTTGGATCTTTGTCACTAGCATCAAAATATATTACTTTTCCGCCTGGATAAACTTTTTCTAATTCGTATTGAACATTCTTCTTCAAAGGCCTTGCCCTCTGAGGAAAGAACATTTGAATCATTTTAGTCTGGCCTCTGAATATAAATGTGATACTATATGTAGCACCATACTTATTCAGTCTTTTCCAGTTTTCTTCTCTTAGTGTTCTGAATGATTTCATGCCATTATTTATCTTTGTCTTTCATAGTTTGTTTCAACATCTTTTGTAATTCAGATGTGCTTCCAACAAATAATGAATTATTAGTGACATTGGTTGTCTTACTATCTTTCACTTCATCAATATCTTTCATTTTCTTTTGTAAGTCAATTAGTTTGTCTGCTGTATCTGCAACGTGTTTTATTAATTGACCAGCAACTTCATACGCTCTTGCAGAATCAGATTGTTGTGCCACATCTAATGCACCATCAACTGCTTCTTGACCTTTCTCAACTAAAGAATATAACTGAGCTCTACTATACTCATAGTCTTTTGTAACATCTTCCTTTCCAGACTTCACATTTTTAGGGTTAGTCCTTGTAGGTTTATTGACAGGTGCTTTCATAATCTCAGCACCTCTATCGATGTCTAGAGTTTCATCTATTTCATCAAATGTTTCGTCTTCAATCATAAGTCAGAATCCTTTCCTTGACTACTACTATAGATAGAACCATCTTCACTGATAAAGGCATCTACACCAAATCCAAAGTCATCACCCTCAACCACTTTGACATTATCTTGTATGGTGATTCTATTTACAGCTACCTCGGTATCATGTGGTTTGATTACACTTCTATATTGTCCACGTTTTACTTTTACTCTATTACCAGTTATGGAACTAATCAACATCTTCTCTTCATCTATTTGTATATAATCTCCTCTTCTAAGTGTGGCGGCACTGTTTACATTAAACTCAGTCTTGATTGCATCAAACGCCTCACTTGTTTTTACTTGACTATCATTAGTATAATCTTTTACTGCTACTGGTGTAGTGGTATATCTTACCTGTCTTGATGCAGTCATTGTGTTGCCAGTGTCTGTAACATAATCTGTCTTGACTTTCTTAATCAATCCTTCACTGCTATTGTTGATAGGGCCAAATAGATATGTCTTACATGTGAAGTTTAACGTATATACTAATGCTCTTCTTTCTAAGAAATCACCTTCGTAGTTATCTTCCATCTGGATTCCCTCCAGAGTGATTGGCATGTCTCTCTTCTCACCTATTATATTGACCAAATCTATTGTAAGATTAAATGCTGGTTGAAAATATGGTAGTATCTGTTCTAAAATTTGAATTGCATCCTCATTTAATTTTGCAAGGATGCTAAGTTGCATATTAATATTGTAAGGCACAGGCATGAAAGCCTTTACCATTTTGTTTGTACTTTTGTTTACAGACTTAAAGGTCTGCATTGTAGACACCTTTCTAGTTGCATCATAATTCATACCCATGACTTCAAAAGACATTCTAGGTAAAGTCAATGTTGTACCTACACCATCTTGATATTCTCTACCCTGTGCTACTCTTGCTAAGAATTTTTGTTGAGGGCCATATGATATAGGAACTTTGATAACACTGACAGCATTACCACTATTATCTTTATGTTGGATCTCAATGTTATTAAACAAGGTTCCGAAAGACACAATTGTCTTACGAATGATCTCATGATAGAAATGATTTGTTAACATAATATTACCACCTTATGAAACTATTTAGAATTCCCCAAATGGATTTCTTTCTGAGAAGTCTACAACCTCGTCTGCTTCGGTCTCAAAAGTTTCATTTTGAGCAAACGGTATATCAGCAGAAAGGTCATTACCTGTTGATAGAATCCTGTAACTTGCAGCTGCACCAACGATTGTCTCTCCTACAGTAAAGTCACCACTTGCTGCAATAACTTTGAGAATATTATTTGCAGTATCCCAGCTAGATACATATGCACTTGTACCTGTAGATACCTGTGTTACCAACTCATCTACTTCAAACTCACCGAAGAAACTTGATGTCACTGACTCAATACCTACATATGCAGTTGTGTTAGTATAACCAGCACCAGCGTTACTATATCTAATTTCTTTGACTGTACCTGCGGTGCTTACAACGGCTTCTGCTTGTGCGTTCTGTAGTAAAGGTATGGTTTCATTAGACTGTTGTATGTACACAGATGTAATACCGACTGTAGGTGTAAATGTATATCCTCTACCACCAGTCGTGATTCCAATAGGACCTAACACAGCCTCTGATATAACAGCAGTAGCAATAGCAACAGAAATAGGATTTCCCCCAGTGAATGTTACCTGTGGAGGTTCTGTGTATCCAGCGCCAGGATTTGTAATTAGTATTCTATCCACTGACTGATTTGGAACACCAGTTCTACTTGTCATGATAGCAACAGCAGTTGCCTGAGTTCCCACTGCTGGTGATTCGATAGTCATAATAGGAACTGAGGTATATCCCCAACCCTCATAGTTGATAGTTAGTCCTGTTACAACTCTGTTTGCATCAGTTGTTGCAACCACTTGTGGGTGTTCATTATCCATCTTGCGGATAAATGAAGCGTTGCTATTTGTCTGTGCATCAGTCTCTTGTTGTGTTTCGTTCACAGGAACTTGAGTTGCAGTGGTATTTCTTAGTGCATTATCACCAGTCAAGTTGACAGTTAGATGATCTAAGAATCCTTCAAATGATGCAGTTTGACTAGGAATGAATCCAGCACCAGCAGTGTCAGCACCTAATGTGAGAACATCGCCTGCAAAGAACATGATTGGGTTTGCAGTGTTTAGAGTATTACTTACAGTTCCATTTACTGATATAGTTGCATCAGTATTGTATTGTTCTACTCTGATAAAGTTCCAAGCATTTAGATTGAGTTGTGTGGTGTTCTCTATAGATCCAGAACCAGAAGCAAAGATTATATTACCTGTTTCTCTATAATATATCTTAAATCTATCAGTCCACATAACTGTACCACCATTCACGGCTGGGTCAAACTTAGTGGGATACAACCAGAAACTTAATGATAGTCTACCATTACCAGTGTCTCTTGAGTCTACATTAGTTACGAACTTAAAGTTAGCACCAATTACATCTGTGACTGATGTATGATGTAGTGAATTATTACCAAATTTAATCTGTGATGATGTGGTTAGGTTTGGTGGAGTGAATGATATAGTAGGAACACTAAGATAATTAGACCCACTACTTGTTAGAGTTACAGTATCAATACCACCTTCTGCAATAGTTACAGTTCCAGTGGCTTGATTACCTTGTTTTGGTTTAAATATCTGGACTGTTGGAGTTCCCAAGTAGTTACCATCATTGAATAGTGGTACACGTTGAACAGATTTTACGCCTGGAACTGTAGATGCAAGAGCCACATATCCCAAAGCATTTTCATTATCATCCTTGTCTAGTTGTAAAGTAATGATATTACCACGAGCGATGATACCATCATCTACATCTTCACCGTTCTTATCGGTCAATCCATCTGGTAGATCAACAACCTCATCCTCAGGCTCAAAGATCTCACATCTGAACTCATACATGAAGAGTTCATTTACTTGGTAGAATGGTACTTTTCTCTCAATATATTTGATTTCAAACAAAGCATTATCTAGAGGTAGATAAATTAGATCACCCTCTTGTGGTGATACAGCACTTGCTCTTGATTCCGCTGGGAACTTGTTTATAAAAGGAGTTATGAAGTCATCATATCTTTCTTTGGATACAACTAAAGTAATTTCATCTTGTTCTCTGACACCAAATTTAGTGAGTACATCAGAAGGAGTTCCAAAACCATCAACGTTTACTAGATACGCTTCCAATCTAAAACTATCATCAAACTTAGAAGCAGTAATTTCTCTAATCACTGTATTCTGATTGATGATCTTTCTAGGTAAATATAGGATATCTTGACCGAACAACTGCAAGTGTTCGTTCACCAAGTCTTGAACTAGTCTTTGTTCACTTGGAGATCCATTTAAAAAGAAGGGTGATAAAGGCATTATCCAACAAAGTCTAGTGGTGGCATTGCATATTCTTGCATTAACTTCTCATCGAGTTTTTCTAACTCCATGACAGCATCGTCATATATCTGTCTACCATTTAGTTCTAGTCCACCAGGCAATTTTACACCAGTAAACTTAATAAGGTTCTGACCCCATTGACGTTTTATTAGTGAAGTAGTATACTGCTTGAGCCAGTGATCGTTATATACATTTGTTTCACTCTGAGGATCTACGACTCTAAAACAGTCTATGATTAGAAAATGATTATCAGTTAGTTCTTTTACATTCAAATCTAAGTATAATCTACTGTTCTTTTTGTTAAATCTTATTTGAACATCTGGATTGAGCATATAATCAAGAGTCTCTAAGTATGATTTTACCATACCATAATTGAGTAAATCAATTGCTCCGTAGTAGTATAAATCATTAAGGAAGATCTGATATTTAAGATTGAACATACCAGCCGATATGGTTGATGAGTCCATTTTAAATACTTTCTGAACTGCAATGACACTATCAGGTAACGGAAGATAGTTTGCACCTTCTGTATAATCAATAGAAGTTATACCACCAAATGTACTTGTTGCAGTGGTTGTTGAAGCAGTTCCGACCATGATGTCTTTTTCTGCTTGTGTAATTTTATGCTTCAAGAAAACTCTATCAATACCTTCACCATGTCTCTCATGATACAATTGGATGGCATCATCAATCAAATCATCAATTTGATCGTCATCAACGTTGATTTCCAGAACTGGCTTTCCGAGTTTCCTAAGAGCGTATTCTTTCAAACCTTCTTTACTATTGGGTTTTGCCACAACCTCTCCACATTAGTTCTCCGAAGTATTTAGTGATATGAAAAAGTATTTTATTGATGAAGCGAAAACCTTTGCCATAACTGACCCTGTAGATGTCAGGGTAGAATTAATAGGATGGCAGGAGTTTCCTATTGTTTACATAGACAATTTCTATGAGAATCCAAACATGGTAAGGAATCTTGCTCTTAGGTTCCCATCTACAGAAACAGATATGGCAATAGATATGGAGGAGTTTGTGGATGTGTGGACACCTATATGTGAACAAGTGTTTGGTGTCAAAGATATAACATCTCTTAAAGCGGATTCAACATTCTCAGTTAGATCATCTCAATCTAAAGATAGAACTGACAGGCCTCACATAGATGCTGGTATCCATGATACAGGATGGGCTGGTGTAATTTATTTAAACAAAGGAAAGGAATGTAAGGGTGGCACTGGCTTCTATACATACAAGGGGATACAAGCAGACCCCAATCAAATCGGTATAACTAATGATGGGTTTAAACTTGTACATACCGCAGAAATGAAGTATAATAGATTCATTATGTATCCTTCCAATATACTACACAAAGCAATAGATCAAGAAGGGTGGTTTGAGGATGACCTACACCGATTGACACAAGTATTTTACCTACACACATGATTATTCTTACAGGTTACAAAGGTTTTATAGGTCAAGCATTTGAAAAGAGACTTGATCCAGAAAATCTTTACAGAGTTGAACAAAGTGGTGCTTTTGATTTCTTAAATCAGTATGATAAGTGGGATGAGGTAGAGATGATTCTACATCAGGGAGCTATATCAAGTACAACAGAAACAGATGTAAATAAGATCCACAAGTATAACGTAGAGTTTTCTATTGCACTGTTTGAAAAAGCAATAGAATATTCTATCCCAGTCAAATATGCCTCATCTGCATCTGTGTATGGTAAGATTCATAGTGACTTCGGATATTTGAAAAAGACTATCAATCCACTAAACTTCTATGCACTATCAAAAGCAACTGTAGATTACTGGGTAATGGATAATATGGATAGGTTTGAACAAGTGCAGGGATTCAGATACTTTAATGTATATGGAGAAGGTGAAGAACATAAAGGAGATCAAGCAAGTCCAATCAGTAAGTTCACATTACAAGCAAAACAAAATAAGGTAATTAAAATTTTTGAAGAGTCTGAATATGCCTTTAGAGATTTTGTATGGGTAGAGGATGTAGTGGATGTCGTCCTAGATAATACGGCAGGGAGCGGCATCTATGATGTTGGGACTGGCAATCCGATCTCATTTCTTGAGATTGCAGAAATGATTGCCAAAAAAGAAGGGGCGGAGATTGAAGTAATCCCCTTCCCCAAACATCTAGAAGGTAAGTATCAAGAATACACATGTGCAGATACCTCATGGTATCAACACGATTATTCAGAAGTCAGTCATTATTTGCATACGAAATAAAAGAAGTTATAGCATACTTAGGATCTGAAATAGGCACAGTTCCTTCATGAGGCCAAAGATAGTTACAAGGAAATATACAAACATCTCCTGTCCTAGCAGGTATCTTTCTATCTTGAAGATGAAAGTAAGTTTCTCCACCTACCTCTACATCATTAAGATAACCTACAATACCAAATACTCTGTGAACATTTACTCCAGGCCCTTGATCCTGATGTTTGGAGAAAAATCCTTTTCCTTTATGATATATACGAACACAGTAATCTCTAAAAACTAAAGGATAATCTTCTGGTGGAACTGGGCATTCTTCAGCATACCTATCATAAACTTCAAAGTATGCTCTAGATAACAAGTCCGATACTCTGTCATCTGGTTTTGGATATATCTGTCTAGTATCTTTAAAATCTTTTACGACATGATTCTGTCTAACATCAGCTGGTCTCCCATACACAGCGCCATCTACATGTCTATCTTCTACTTCCCAAAACCAATCAATAATATCTTTACATTCATCTTCTGTTAATACATTATAAACTTTAATTAGGTCATCAGTCTTCATAACAAATCCCCAGGCATTATCCTATGTGAATCGGAATCGGAGTGTTCTGTACTAAACTCAAACAGTTCGGTATCCTCTATCGCAAACATACGATGCTTTAGACCAATAGGCACATGAAACTTATCTCCTCTATTCAATATTGTTATCTCTGCTTTTTCAATGTCCATCTCCCAACCATGATATAATTTTATCTTACCACTCTGGATAAAGAATACTTCGTCTTTTAATTTATGATAATGCCATGAACACTGTTTATCCTTTGCAATAAACAATAGTTTACCGCAATACTTTTCACAGTTTGCAATCCATTTTTCATATCCCCATCCCTTCGGCACATACTTGATAGGTTCTGCCGCACGAGCATTACGAGGTCTTCTACTTGGCCCTAAAGAAGTCATCAGAGTTTACACCTTTGTCATCAATAAAGTAATCTGCATGTGGTTTACCTAAGATTAGAGAATGATATTTACATCCCCAATCACTAAGTTGTTTTTCCGTAAGATCAAATAATAGAATAGATGCTTTCGTACTTGCATCTGGATCATCACCAAATCGACCCATACCTCTAGCGGTAAAGTAGGTTATATTATGACCTTCATCATACAACTTATTTATCGTAGCAATCCGATCCCACCATGGCATTGCCTTATGGTAATCCCTACCCACAGTTGGACTACAGATAGTTCCGTCGATATCAACACAATACCTCACTCTTCTTCTACCTCTTCCATTTCAAGAGACTCGATTGCATCATGTGGAACCTCATGTTCTCCAATTCTGTAAAAGTGTTTTTCTTCACCAGTATGATCTTTTTTTATACCAATATAAGCAATGTCTTCACATGTATGTTCTCTTAACCATGCTTGCAATCTATGATGCATTAACTCTTTTGAACTGATTTCCATTTTATTCTCCTATTGATTTTATGTCTTGTTGATTCAGATGATAAGCGCCAGGGTGTGTGACAGATATTGCAGCTGCCTTATTTGCAAATTCAATAGATGCACCCATATCCTTTGTCTTTAAAAATTTATACACAAGAGATGCCATAAATGTATCTCCAGCACCACACACATCAAACACCTTAACTGGTTCTGGTTTAAAAATTAAACCATTCCAACTTGCACCAGCAGACCCCAAAGTAACAATAAGATGGCTGTTGTCAGGTAGATGGTCTTGTACAAGGTCATCGTATTCCTTTTTGTTTATTTTCCAGTATACATTATCTTTCTGAAAAAGGCGACGTTTCTTAGTATCCACAAACACTGGTCTGTTAATATTATTACATAGTAACCACAAATTTTCATCCGAAATGTATCCTTTATCATAATCTGAAATAACAATAGCATCAGGATTTATGTGCATCAATGCCATCTTGACTTCAGCAGAAGTTATTGAAGTCACTTCTGGTGTTTCATCTAGACGCATAAACTGATAACCACTATTTGTATCTACAAATCTGGTTTTAGTTATCACTTCTCTTTGTGAAAGTAAAAGAGTGTTAATACCAAATGATCTTAGATTCATCTCAGTATTAGCAGCCATGCCTGGCCTTTCCTCTATCTTAGTTTGATCTAAAACAGGCACAGGTTGTTCTGGACTCAGACGCTTACATTCACCATAAACATATTTGTCTGTGCATTTGTCACCTACTACTAATACACTAATCACGAATCTTTTTTATAATATTAGTTGTTGAATAATTTAGTCTAGGAAGAAATCTAACTTCTTTAGCATACTGTATGCCAACTACATCTCCACCTTTCCAATCATCACCTAACAACAGTATATCAGGTGAATACAATTCTATCAACCCCTCTAATTCTTTTCTGTTACCAAAATATAATACTTCATCAATATACTTTATCGCCTGTAACATAGAAATTCTGTCACATAGATTGTTGACGGGCTTAGACGCACCTTTATCTTGACGTATCTTTTCATCAGTATCTGTGGCTACTATGAGTTTATCCCCTAAAGATTTTCCTACTTTGAACAGTTCAATATGGCCTGGATGTAGGATATCAAATGTTCCATTACACCATACTATTCTATCCATACATCTCTTTCAATAATATTTTTTGTGGGGTTGCCTCCTCGACACTAGTATCTATTATTTTTCGATAATTATCAAATCTAGAAAGAATATCAACTGTGTCAGGATACCAATATGTCTTCTTATTAATTTCAGGCATCAACTGTAACAACCATATGTGCCAATTAGTGCCTCCAAAGAAAGAACTAATTTTATCAGTCTGCAATGTATCACGATTTGGATCTTGTATTTGATCTTCCATCAATATTTGCATACCAGATTTTTCATGAGATAATCTCACATAATCCCAGAACTTACCTTTCCGTTCACAATAAGCATAATGCATGTTCACATAATCAACAGCAGTTTCAAATGATGCTTTCATTCTAATATTGTAAATATCAGGTTCAAATACTGGGTTGTAAATACACCCATATAATGACTCTTCCAAATATTGACAACCTCTTATCATCATCGCAAGACCAGTGCTTTCTAATGGTTCTATGAATCCAGCACTCAACCCTATGGAAACTACATTACCTTTCCAAAACTTATCAAGCATCTGTGGTTTCCAATCTAACAACCTCATATCTTCTGGTTTGATTCTACCATTCCAGTGTTCTGAAAATTGTTGTGCTACCTCATCTGGACTTGTTATATTTTTATTGAAACAATATCCTGTTCCTATTCTAGATCTTGTAGGTATTCTCCATCTCCAACCATGTTCCATGGCCTGACAATCTGTATAAGGATGCATTTCCTTGTCTGGATTCTCATACTTGACTCTACCAGCAAGTGCGGCATCTATGAATAACCTATCACTTAAATCTACATTATTATCTTTACCGATTAGTAGTTGATTCCAACCAGTACAGTCTATGAATATATCTGCCGTTATCTCAGATCCATCTTCTAAAATTATCTTTTCAACGTTGTCTTCTACTTTTACTACTGTCTTAACATCTGATTGAATATAATTACATATTTTATTACAGTTATCATGTAAGAATGTAACTAATTTTCCACAATCTATTTGATAGGCATAGGTATCTTTTATATAATCTAGTTCTATTTTATTTTCCATTGCAGTTCTATACAATGGTGATATATCCTTTATATCATATTTGTCTTGGTAATTAGTCCAGATATCATACATTGGAACTTTCTTATCACCAATGCTGGTAAATCCAAAAGGATGCCAAATAACATTATCTTCTCTACCCCAGCCTGGAAATAATATACCAGCTTTAAATGTTGCATCAATTCTGTTTATCCAATCTTCAACTTTAAATCCCATTTGTTCCATTACGCCTGGGAAACTAAGCAGTGTAGCCTCTCCTACACCAACTCTTTCTGGTTTGTACTTGTCAATGATAGTTACATCCATCTTACTTCCCCATCTTCTACTAAACCAAGATGCAGTTATCCAACCAGCACTACCACCACCAACTATGACTAATTTACTTACTTCCTTCATAAAAATTTATCTGCAAATTCATTGTGATTCATAAGATCAGTTCCAAGTTCAATCTTCTTATCTTCACATTGTATAAGATGATTCAGTGATTCGCTCATCTTATCATGTTGCATCCATGATCTTGGTTCAAGTGGATAACCAGCCTGTATCAACCAATGTATCCAATTACCTACCCCAAATATAAATCCTTTACCGCCAGGCATGGTAGTTTTATTTTCTGATGACATTTCATCTAGAAATACTTCCTGTGCCTCAGACATCTTGTAATTATCTCTTACATAATCCCAGAAAGGACTTTTTATATTTGATTTTGAATAATGACAATTAACGTAATCCACACATTGTTCATAAGCTAATGTCATATGATTATTGTAATAATTTATATCATACTGATTACAAAAACCATCATTCAATAATTTACTTAGAGTTTTTATACCTTCTATGATTAAACCTAGACCTGTGCTTTCTAATGGTTCTATAAAACCAGCACTCAATCCAATAGATACTACCTTTCCATCCCATTGGTTTGTATCATAGTACGGAGTCCAATCAATTACTTTTAGTTTATCAGGGGTTGTTCTTTGATCCCAGAAACTACAGAAATATTCTTTTGCTTGATCTATAGAAGTTATATTTCTGTTGAAAACTAATCCAGTTCCTATTCTAGATTGTAAAGGAGTATTCCATATCCAACCATCGTACACGGCAGTTGTTGTGGTATATGGCCTAAATTCATTATGTTTATCTTCATACTCTATAGGCCCTGCAACTGCTGTATCAACATACAGACGATCTGAAAGATTTACTCTATCTCTTTTTCTTTTAAGGATACTTTTAAATCCAGTACAATCTACAAATAAATCAGCTTCAATCTGATCTCCATTCTCAAGATATAAAATATTACCACTAAGATCTTTTACAGAAGAATTAACGTAAGTAATTCTATCAGATATTTTTTCTCTAATATATTTTGTTAACTTTATACAATCAATATGTACGGCATATCCTTCACCTATCTGTGTTCTATCAATTATATTGTCCATAGAACATTGGTATAGAACTTCCAACTTCTTAAAATCTATGTCTTGAGAAGTAGACCATGCATCAACCATCGATACAGGAGGATCAGAAAAAGGATAATTCAACCAATAAAATGGAAGCCAAATTTCATTCCCTTTATGTCCCCAATCTTTAAATAATATCCCTGCCTTCAATCCAGCATCTAACTCTGCAAGAAATTCATTTGGATTAAATCCACATTGTTCTACCATGAATTTTTCAAAACTTAAAAGAGTTGCCTCTCCCACCCCTAGAGGAGTTGGTACTTCTTTATCTACTAAAGTTACGTTGACATCATTACATCTTGATATTGCGGCAGCTGCCATCCATCCTGACGATCCACCACCTACTATAACTATATCTTTTACTTTCATAGTTGAACCTTTTTTTGTTTTCTCTTTCTACAATTTTCCCTTTCCTTTCTATTTCTTTCATCCTTAAACTTTCTTCGATCTTCCTCAGACATTTGTTCTAATTTTTTCTGAAACCATTCACGCTTGCGTTTTAAATCTGCTTCTTTTTTTACTGGATCTTTCATTCTCCTATGGTAATACTCTTTTTCCTTAGCTTTTTTCTTTGCTCTACCCTCTGGAGTTGCGTATTCTTTTGCTTGTTTTGCTAAAATTTCTTCTTTATTATCTTCATACCATTTTTTTGATCTTCTATTCCTTCTTTCTTTGACATCTGGGTTTTCCAAATACCTTTTCTTTTGTTTCTCTCGTCTTTGTCTTTCTTTTTCCCTTAACATACGACCTTCATTAGTATCTGCTTTCATTCTTTCTAATCTTTTTTCATATGATCTTTTTTGAACTTCTTTCCACCTATCAGATTCAAAATATACTCTTTTTGCTGCTTCCCTTGATTCTTCTGTTCTGTATATTGAATAACCGTCACCACCTAAAGACATATTATATAAAATACCACCTTCATCATATTTTACTCTACCATACTTTTTAATCAACTTCATTTCAAGATCTAATGCTGCTTCCTCTGTAAGATTTTCAGCAACTTTAATTCTTCTTTCTTTTTTAGGTAAAGGTGGATGGCCATATTTGTCATTTATTCTATAACCGTGACCTTTTCCTATGTAATAAGGTGTTTCAGCAGCTGCCCTTTTAGAATCTCTTTGTCTAAGATAAGCGTAAACGTAATAATCAGTTCGTAAAGTTTCTTTCATAGTTGAGAATAATACATGTATTTAGCTAGACCTATAGATGTGCCTGCATCACTACTTACTGGTTCAATATACAGTTTAACATCTTTTGGTAAATGTTTCAAGTATTCATAATTTGCAACACAGTTCAAAGCACAACCACCAGTCAATACTATATTTTTGGATTCACATTTTAAAATAAAATCTGTCATCCATTTTTCAAAATCTTTTTGGAGTCTATAAGCAAGATTCATAAACCTCTGATCTCCCACATCAACTTTTTCTGGAAGATAATCATATGGAATGAAGTTCGCACCATATCTTGTTCTATAAAACAACTTAGAGTTAACTCTACCATCTATTACGAAGGGTTTTATATTGGGATCTTCTTTTCCATAAGGTGCCAGACCCATAACTTTACCTGATTCTGTTTGTCCAAATCCAAGATAGTCTGATATAGATGCGTATGCCATACCTATACCCATAGACCAATAATCATGTCTATTTGTCTTTATTCCAAATTTAGATGATACTTGTCTTTCTAATAACTTGACTTGAGTTGGTTTTTTGACATGCCATCTTGTAGCACATTCATGATTTTCTTCATCAACAAAATTACCTAATCCATCTACTACAACTACGTCTGCTTCTTCAAATTCAGAATTATAAAATCCACACATTGCATGTAAAAAATGATGTTGATCATAAGTTCGATAATCATGACTTGGTATCTTCTTTTTAAAAATAACATCAAAGAAATTGCAAGTATCTTTTAAAGAATAATCATGATATTCTAATCCAGTAACACCAGCAAAATTACTTTCTTGATATTCCATCACAGTTTTTACTGGCATAGTATCATGCTTTTTTCTACTAAGACGTTCTTCTTCTATAAACAAATTTATTTCACCGTTTACACAACGACAGAAAGAAGCGTCATGAGTTACATTTACACCAACTGTCTCCATCAGTTCTTTACTTCGATCATGAGACCATACTCAGGCAAATAGAGATATTCTATCAAACTATTTGCAAGAGTCCTTAGAGCGTCGTCTAGAGTCTCTACAAGAGGTTCACCACCCAAGTTAAATGATGTATTGAATATTATAGGACATTCTGTTTTCTCATAAAACTTTTTAATTATATTGTAGTAATTAGGGTTGACATCTTCAGTAACTGTTTGGATTCTACATGTGTCATCAACGTGAATAATTGCTGGAATTTTTTCTTCAATACCTTCTTGACATCTGACAGCATACATCATAAATGGTGTTTCATCCATACCACGGAGATCAAACCACTCATGTACATGTTCTTTTAATATTGATCCAGCAAAAGGTCTGAAATATTCACGACGTTTGATGGTGTTTACATGATCTTTTCCTTTTGGATCACGAGGATCATACATGATAGATCTATTGCCTAATGCACGAGGGCCTGCTTCTGATCTACCTTGGAATAATGCAACAATATTTTTATTCATAATCAAATCTACTGCATCTTCATGATCTGCTTCATAGATTCTTGTTGCATTATAATAATTTGCTAAGTCTGTAATATATTCTTTATCATATTCGTATGTTGGCCCATAATATAAGTCTTTAATCATTGGTTTGACCTCCTTACTTTTACTCACTCTCTGATACTGTAAATATGCTGCACCAATGGCAGTTCCAGCATCGTTACTTACTGGTTCTACAAACAGATTGATACCTTCATCTTTTAACTGTTCAAGATACCAATAGTTTGCAACACAATTTAATCCATATCCACCTGATAGAACAACGTTTTTCTTTCCAGTCATTTTAACTGCCTTACGAATCAAGTCCAATACCATTTGTTCAGACTCAGTTTGAATGGCATATGCTAAGTCTCTACGACTTTGTAATTTAGTTAGATCATCTTCTGGTTTTAAATCTACAGGATCTCTAAGTTCAGTAAATCTACCTTTGTTTACAACTGCGCCATTAGGATATGTCGGCACAATCAAATCTCTATTGGTAGTAGACCAATCACTCATACCATCATAATTTGTATAGATGTCTGGTATGTTTAAGTTCTGACTACCATATGGAAATAGTCCCATAGTTTTACCAGCTTCAATAGGAGCCCATCCACAATACTGTGTGACTGCCTCATATGCCTTCACAATACCAGCAGTCTCATCTAAAACTAATTCGTGAGTTCCTTCTTCTTCGTAATACTCGGAACTAAAGTTTGGTATTCTAACAGAAGCCCATGGCCCTCTACCACCTTGATGTTTGTATAAGGTGGTAAATTTATCTGGATAATCACAATCAATTATAGTTTCTAATTCCCATGTTATAACATCTTCTCCTTCAATAGACATTGGAATAAATGTTCCAGCACCATCTACAATTACAGAAACTGCACTCTTAAATCCTGACCTAAAGAAAGCACAAGATGAATGAAGTTTATGATGATAACGACTCATATCAATCACCTGTGGGTGATTGTAAATATCAGCCTTTCTATCAATCAAACCTAGCTTCCTTGCTAGACCTGTGTACATATTTTCACCAGTAAAGTCTATTGTACCCGCCTGATCTAATGGTTGTGTATGTGCAATCACAAGATAATCTAAGGTATCAGTATACTCTAATATCTTAACCATAGAAGCCAAAGGGCCTCCGTCATATTTTTTTCTAGAGAATCTTTCTTCTTCTATTGAGAGAACAAGTTCACCATCTTTAAGTAAACAAACACCAGAGTTATGACCTCTAGCGATTGCAGCAATCCATTGAGTCATTATTTTTGTTCAATTTTTAAACTTTGTTTAGTATCAGATTTTAACAGATTTTTAATCTCTTGTTTGAAACCTTTGTTACTAGGTTTTGGTTTTGATTTTGGTTGATTTAATGTGAAACTAGGTTTAGGTGCTCCTGAGAATGGTATTGTTGATTCTGTTGGAGACATTTTATTACCACCCGCTAACATAAATGCATCTTGTTTTTGAGGCATTGATGGTTGTTGACTTGGTGAACAAGACTGTTCTTGTTGTTGTGGAGGAACAAAAGTACCAGTATATGCTCTTGGTTTACCTAATCTTTTCTTACATGAATCTACTATCTCTTTAATTTGATCTTTACTCAATTCCATTGCTTCATCATTGAATCTATCAACTGTTTCATCCATAGTGATTCGGATTGGTGCATATTCCCTACGACCATTTCCAGCATCAATAATGTCAAAGTCCTTGTGGCCAGGGTAACTTATATTTTCTGGGTATGTGGAACCAACAACTACAGTAGCAGTTTTATTGAGAGCTCTTGCAATATGTTGTCCCATACTATCACAACCTAAAAAATGATCTGCAACTTCAATGACAGCAGACCATATTCTCATATCACTGATTTGTGGCCTTGCTACTTGATGCTTAGCACTATCCTCTTTTTCTTCAAGTGGGAAGTGGTATTCACTCATTATGATTACTGCATAATCTTTTTTAAGTTGATTTATGATATCACAAACTCCAACAAGAGACATACTTCTTGAAGTTGCATCTGCCATAAACTCACCAACTTTTTCAATTGATCTGCCAAATGGTTGAACTACTATAACTTTATCTTTCTTAGTTACTGATTTTACTTCTTCTACAATATTATACCCCGAAATAACTTCCATCTTATTGAGGTTTATTGTGGGTGCAGGCAATTCTCTGGGTTCATCTAATCCATTAATTGCAATATCATATGCCTGTGATAAATTACATTTTTGATTGTAATAGTGCCATACTCTGTATGGTTCTGGACTCTCGCAGTCTCTTTGCTTTATATGTTCTTGGAAAAGATTTTTGTGCCAGTGATCATATACCTTATGATCTAATGTTGGGTGTCCTTTGAAGAAATCTGTGCCACCCTCACATACGATAATAAAGTCTTCATGGTTCTCTGCATATTTCTCAAATGCAGGGATTGAACTTATAACTCTACCAGCCCCACCATTAACAAAAAACGCTTTCGATCTCATAGTTTTCATAATTCCTGTACTATATAGTCACATAAAAAATACCTGTGCCAGACGAGGATGTTGTTTATACATTGTCCTATCTAAGGCAGCCCCGTGAGTTTGTCGAGACTCATATAATACCATTCTATTATATTTCATCTCACTTGTAAACATTATATCTTTTTTTATGTCGTAATTGTGACCATAAGGGTGATCTTCATGAAATTTATAAAACTGTGTGCCACCTTCACACTCATCATCTTTGTTTAAGTATACTAATGCAGCCCACTTAGATCCAATATTATCTTTATGGTGAGTATAAGCATAAACAGTTTTAGTAAATTTTTTCATTATGTCATCATGTGTCGTATGATTGACCATAAACTTCATGTTGTCCCATTTCTCTTGGAACTCAGCATCATCATATTCTAGATTTTTCCACTCTTCATGTTGGCATAAGTCAGAAAATACTGGTCGAAGATTATCAATCATATCTTGTCTATCTTCTACAACTCTTGATCCAATCAAACCACCACAAATTGCTTGATCGGTTGTTCTTTCACACGATAAAGCATATTCTCTTACCTCATCAGGATTTTTATAAAAATCATCTATGATGAATACTTTTCTGTAAATATAACCAAAATCATTGTGTTTCCAATGATCGTAACATCTTTGTATGTGTGAAATTTTTACTGGATTTACTTCAAACATATAATAAAAAAGATCCCCTTATTAGGAGGATCTTGGTGAATTATTTTATATATAAAAGTTTATGTTGCAGGGGGTTTCCATGCTGGAGTTAGACTAGCATCACCATCAGCAGGATCTGTTGGAGGATCTACATGTAATGGATTCATTGGGAACATCATATCTGCAATGTTTGGTTCAACACCAGCAGCTGCCATTTTGTTTGGAAGATCTCTTAACTGTTGACGGAATGTTTTCAGTTTAGTCTTCATGTCATCAGGCATGTCTTCCGCAATCATAGAGTCACTACGTTCTAGTTCGTCGTTTCTATGTTTTCTAACCATGTCCCAAGTCTTGTCTTCATCTGCACCATTCAACTTTTCCTTAGCCGTAAATGCACTTATACTAATGTCATCAGGGCCAGCGCTGCCTGGATTTGAAACAACAATACTCTCAAAGTCATAAATGTCATCTGGGAATAGTGTGCTACAAAAGGTGAATTGTGGATATCCATCAGATGTCATGTCTGGTGAGCCTGGATGATTAGTTACTTGATCTAGAGGAACATCTCTACTTTCCTCTTTTTCATCAACGACAGGGCCTCTGAGTTGACAGATAAGTGTGTGTAGATTTGATCTAGCACAGTCTACTTCGTACCACTGAACTACGTCAGCTGGTTTTGGACGACCATCTGCAATGTCGTCTTCTGTGAGTGGGCCATACTTTTCTTTTCCATCTGCACCAATTTGTAGATAGATCTTGTCAGGGCCATCGTATGTTTGATCTCTCGTTTTGCCATCACTAAATGAATGGTCTACGAGAAAACTGTTGGGCAATGATAATTGCCAACCTTGTTCGATAATTTTTGTTGCCATTTGGATTTATTCGGGTTTACTCCTTCGGCACTATTTATAAAAAAAGAGGGTCTACAACCCTCTTTTGACAAATTTTCTTGTTCGGATTAAACGAAAGTGATCTTAACGAGTCCTGATCCACCTTGTCCGCCCTGTCCACAGTGACCACTTCCACAGTAAGAAGTAGTAGCACCTTGTCCACCATGTGCGTATGGAACAGTCCAACAACCACAACGTATCCAACACTGTCTAACACCGTAACTAACACCTAGAGTTCCGATGAATGGAGCACCAGTTGGAGTAGCGTCATTGTTGAAGAAACAGTGACAGTTGAAACCGCCAGGTCTGTATGAAGTACCAGTGTGGTTGCCCATCGCAAAGTCTCCACCCCAAGCACCAGGCTGAACACAACAATCTTCGTAATGTGCATAACAATGTGCAGACCAGTCGTTAGTGTAACAACCTCTAGGGCCTCCAGTAGCACAGAAATTGGAAAGGTTATATCCATTTACATAGGAAGAACATCCTTTACATCCTACACATTCCCTTGAACAACATCTATATGTACCACCAGCACAGACTGTATATACACATCCTTGAGAAGTGCTATGAGTTTTTGTATTATAATATCCACCACCAGCAGCGTGCCAGTTTCCACAACGGTTACAGTTACATTCTCCGTGTCCGTTTCCTCCAGCACCCCAGACTTCCCATGTAACTCTAGTTACGTTAGTTGGAACAGTCCAAGCACAGCAACAACCAGTACTACAAACACTGCCTGGAGCTCCGTAAACCCATTTAACACACCAGTTTGAAAAAGTTCCCGATGCAATAGCACTAGAAGGTATACTTCCAGCAGCGACCTGATCGCTCGAAATCTGTTTGTAACTTGAATAACTTGCCATTGCTTCTTAGAAGTAAGTAATTTTGACTAGACCACCGCCACCAGTAGCACCTTGTCCACAGTGACCACTACCGCAGTATGTAGTCATAGCATTCTGGCCACCGTGTCCATAAGGAGCGATCCAGCAACCACAACGAATCCAACATTCTCTAGTTGACTGTGCTGAATAAGTACCAATCAAAGGTGCAGAAGTAGGAGATTGACCATAATGATAACAGTGACACCAACCTCTGTAGGTATCATGTCTAGAGTTTGACCATGCGGAAGTATGGTTTCCCATTCCGAAGTCTCCTCCGTTGTTTCCAGGCGCTCTACAACATGCGTTGTCAGAAGTACAAGATTCAGTCCAACTTGTGTTAGCATTTCCTCTCTGTCCACCAATGGCACAGAAGTTCGATAAGTTATATCCATTTACATATGAAGTACAACCCATACATCCATAACACTCTCTAGAGAGACATGGATAAACACCAGCAGCACAAACAGTGTATTGGCAACCACCATTCGTCTCTAACATTTTAGAGTTATAGTATCCACCCTGAGCAGCTTCGTAGTGATGACATCTGCTACATGAACATGCACCAGTACCGTTACCACCAGCACCCCACA
>VTLG01016686.1_pt1 | contig 20450 bp, 31 predicted proteins | sample 4694571 | NCBI WGS metagenome assembly VTLG01 (sample SAMN12604809, study PRJNA352737) | marine metagenome | biome: ENVO:00000447; feature: ENVO:00000209|ENVO:00000569|ENVO:01000036; material: ENVO:00002151; isolation source: viral sequences binned using virsorter ... | reverse complement strand
AAAACGAAGGAGATGAACCCGCTGAGGTTATGTTCAGCGATATGGACGATGAGCTTAAGGTGTTATACGCCAAGCTAGAGATCGTGCAGAAAGAAGGCCAAAACCTTCAGGCAAATGCTAACTTCAAGCTAGAGCAGAATCAGATTCTGCAAAACGCTTACTCTGCAGCTATCAAGGAAAAGCTAGCCAAAGGCGATGAGCCTGTAGAGGCAGAGGTAGTAGAAGATGAGCCAAACGGAAAGTCTAAAGACTGATGTTACAAAGCTAGAGCTGCATGAGCAGATTTGTGCGCTCAGATATGAAAACATAGAGAAACGCCTGGACGCAGGCTCAAAGCGTTTCGTCCGTATGGAGCTTATGATACTAGGACTGTACGCTACGATCATCGGAACTTATGTACTAGAGAAGGTGATGTAGATGGCAGGATTACAGGTAACAACAGCCCCCACACAAGAACCTCTTACCTTACAAGAGGTTAAAGATTATCTTAGGCTAGATGATGCCTTAGATGAGCGAGTCCTGCAGGATCTGGTGGAGGCAGCCCGTATGTTCTGCGAGGACTATACGGGTAGAGCGTTGATGACCCAAACGCTGACCATGACCATTGACGGTTACAACGAGTTAGCAGATCCCCTCTTTGAAGGCACCAGGACTGTGCCATACCTAAATTATTACAAGAGCTACATTGATATACCAAAGGCTCCTGTGCAAAGCATCACATCAGTCAAGACGTTTGACGATGCAGACAACGCAACAACGTTTGCCACTACTAAGTATTACGTGGACACACAGCGAGAGCCGTCCAGGATTGTCCTTAGAACAGGCGAGACCTTCCCAACAGCTTTGCGAGTAGCTAATGCCATAGAGGTTATCTATGTGGCGGGATACGCTAGCAGAGCAGCCCTACCCGCACCGCTAAGGATTGGAATGCTGCAACACATCGCCTATCTCTACGAGCAACGTGGAGACATGGGGGACTACTTACAGGCAAGACAATTCCCACCAGCAATCAAGCAGCTATATGCGCCATTCGTTATACACAAGGCGCTAGGAAGTTCCTCTCTATTGGCTCTAGGATAAGATCATGGCTTACTCTATCGGCAAAATGCGTCACAAGGTAGAGATCCAAGCCCCTGTGAATACCACAGATACGGGTGGTGGATCAGCAAGAACGTGGTCAACAGTAAATACACGCTTTGCCAATGTAAGGCCTGTGAAAGGCGTAGAGGGGTATAGACAAGGGCAGGTGCAAGAAACGCTGTCCTACGAGGTTGTGATGCGTCATACAGACGATATAGGCACCAACTACAGGCTCAAGTTTGGCAGTAAGATCCTTAACATCAAACACCTTAGAAACGAAAACCAGAGAGACAAGTACACCATCCTACAGTGTGACGAAGGGGTGGCGATTTGAGTATCAAGAATCTGTTGTCATTTAGAAAGAGGCTACGCAAGAAAACGGTAGTGAACCCACAGCACAACGCTGAACGATTGATAGCCAAGGCTGCTTTGATGGTAGAAGGCAGGATACTGGAATCAATACAGCGAGATCCAAAGACGGGGCGAGTATACGGAAATCATAGGGCATCAGCCCCAGGAGAGCCGCCTGCGACAGATCAAGGGCAACTGGTGCGATCTATTACGATGAGCGTGGAAGACAGAGAAGGCGAGGTGGTGGGCCTAATAAAAGCATCAGCTCCGTATGCCGCTCATTTGGAATTTGGAACATCTAAGATGGCTGCAAGACCTTACATGCAACCAGGGTTAGAATCACAAAGAAGAAAGATACAAGACATGTTTCGTAAGGGAGGCCTCATTAAATGACCATAGGCCAATTCCCATTACAAGAGGTAATCTATACAACTCTCAACAATGATAGCACGATTACAACCACCTATGGCGCAGGTGTGTTTGACGATGTGCTGGAGGGTTCTACTTATCCATTTGTAGAGATAGGCAATGAGACAGCAATAGATTACAGCACTAAAGACAGCACTGGAGCGGAGTATACGGTGACGATTCACGTATGGTCACAGTACGCAGGCTCTAAGGAGACCAAGCAGATAATGGACAGAATACATGATCTGCTGCACAATAGTAATCTGACCGTCACTGGGTTCGCGCTGATTAACCTCAGATTTGAATTTAGTGATATACTTAGAGATCCAGATGGAAAGACAAGACATGGGGTCATGCGATTTCGTGCGATAATATTAGGAAACTAATGTATTAGATAGGAGAAACGTATGGCAGCACAAAAAGGAGCAGCATTACTGCTCAAGATAAACACCACAGGTAGCACCTATGTTACTGTAGGTGGTCTACGCTCTACCTCCATTACACTTAACGATGAAGCTGTTGACGTTACTAACAAGGATTCTTCTGGGAATCGTACTCTGTTAGCTGACGGCGGTATACATTCTATATCTGTCTCAGGTAGCGGAGTGTTCACAGACGCAGCATCAGAGACTACTTTGAAAGATGCTATGAATGCAAGTACCTTCAAAAACTTCCAAGTTATTATACCTGACTTTGGGACGTATCAAGGTGCCTTCATGGTTGCATCACTAGAGTATGCTGGTGAGTACAATGGAGAGGTTACATACTCTGTAACACTTGAGTCATCTGGCGCTATCACATTTACGAGCGCGTAATATGGCTTGGAGTGAGGCTAGAATTAAGTTAGGCCGCGAGGAGCTTGATGGCATGGTCAACGGTGATCTTGTCAGTTGTTCTATGCCTGAGGCAGGTATGGACGATGTACACAAGGTGAGTGTTGATGGCAAAAGCTATGAAATAGGAGCATGGCAGATTGATATTCGGGACAATTTATTAACTATAGTTCTCGCAATGGCGGGTGCTAAACAAAAGGAGGAGTCAGATGACCAACCCGTTAAAGGGCGAGATACAGCTTAATTTAGGCGGTACTGATTACAAAGCTCGCTTGACTATGGATGCAATCATGCAGATTGAAGGATCTGTGGGTTGTGGAATATTAAAACTTGCTCAGAGAATGGCAGACGGTGATGTGCGTGTTACAGATCTAATGGCTGTCTTAACACCAGCGCTGCGGGGTGGAGGTAACAATTTTCAGCCCAAGGACGTTATCAAGCTGGTGGAGAAAGCTGGATTAGTAAGCGCTGCTGGCGCAGTTGCATCGCTTTTAACTGAAAGCATTAGTCCTACAGAAGACTCAATGGAGGAATCAGAGGAAGAAGAAACAGAGGAGTCATAATGGACTCCTTGCCAGTTAAGAGATACTACGAAGTATGCGTGGGTATGATGGGGATGCAGCCTACGGAGTTTTGGAATCTGTCACCTACTGAGCTGTACTCAGCAATCAAGGGGTTTTCAGAGTTCCACGGCATGAGTAATTCTCAACCGCTATCCAGAGATGAGTTAACTGATTTGATGGAGAGGTATCCTGACTAATGGCAACAACAGTAGATGAACTTTTAATAGAGATCAAAGCGGAGACGCAAGGTCTACGCAAGGGTCTGCAAGGCGTTGAAGACAGGCTCAAGGATACCAACAAAGCAGCCAAATCATCTCTATTAACATTTAGCAACCTGACCAAAGTATTTGCTGGTGTTGGGGTCTTTCAGCTTGGCAAGCAGATCACATCTACGACTAGGACATTTGAAGATCTACAAGCCACCCTTAAGGCTGTAACAGGATCAAACGAAGCGGCAGCAAAGTCCTTTGACTTCATTCGTAAGTTCACAGGCAACACAACATTTCAACTAGAGAACGTCACGGAAGGGTTTATCACCCTGGTCAATGCTGGCATCGTGCCAAGCGCAGAGCGTTTGACAGCCTTTGGTAACGTAGCGGCTGCATTCAATAAAGACATCACAGAAATCACCAAGGCGGTATTTAACGCAACCACTGGTGAGATGGAAATGCTCAAGCAGTTTGGTATAAAAGCCAAGCAAAACACTGACACTATTGATGTCACGTTTGGTGGTGCGACACAGACTATAGAAAAAACATCAGAAGCGATTGTAGATTTTGTAACTCAGATCGGAGAGACAAGATTCCCTACCGCTTTGCAAGATAGAGCAGAGACCTTATCAGGCGCTATCTCCAATATGAACGACAGCTTTTCAGAGTTCTTTTTTGCAATAGGCGAGGGAGGTCTTAAAGATGTAATGACAGAGGTAGCACTAGCTACCAAAGATATGCTGGATGAGGCAAGGCCATTAGCTGCAGCGGTAGGAGCCAAGCTCAAGGTTGCATTTGATGGTCTTAAAATAGCCATACAATTTGTAGTAGATAACATGAATAAGTTGCTGCTGATTAGCGGATTGTTTATGGCATTAGGTTTAGCAACGACCTTGCTAAGAGCAGGTATAGCGGCAGCAAAAATGGCTAGATCTATTGGCCTGCTCAAAGTAGCGATGATTGCACTTAATAAAGTAAGTAAAGGCAACATCATCATGCTGATCGGCGTGATAGCCGCAGAGCAGCTTGGATTACTAGATGCCGCAGCAGAGCGAGTTGGCGGTGTCCTAGAGTCACTAGGAGAAAAGTTTACTGACTTCATGGGTCTTGATGACAGCGAAGGTACAGAAGAAAGCCTAAATAGTTTGTCAAAAGAAATGGAGGAATTGATTACCAAATTCCAAGAAGGCACAGCAGACGCAAAAAGCTTAGATGCTGTACTGAAACTAGCAGAGGGCAATATCAAGCAACTCGCATTTGTTTATGAAGGCCTAAACGCAGCACTCGCCAACGGTACAATTACACTAGATCAAGCCAATGCTAAGCTGAGAGATTTTCTTAGAAGCACTGGGCCATTCGGTACAGCATTAGCTGAGATAGCAGACCAAGTAGAAACTTTATCTGACGGGTTTGCATCTGACTTCGTAAACGCTCTCATGGAAGGAGAGAGCGCTATGGATTCTTTCAAGAACTTTGCAAAACAAGTTGTTGCAATGGTGATTTCAACGTTTATGAAGCTGTTAGTCATTCAACCAATAGTTGACGCAATACTGGGCGCATTCAATTTATCAGGTACTAAAGGATCTCCAATAACACCAACAGCAACAGCCACAGGAGATGCAGGTGGAGGCACTATGCAAGCCAACAGGCCCAGGCTCGTTGGAGAGCGAGGGCCAGAGTTATTTATACCCAATGTGGGCGGCACTCTTCTTAACAATATGAATACCAAAGGCGCTATGGGTGGGCAGAGTATTGTGGTCAATCAGAGCCTTAATTTCTCTACTGGAGTAGTGCCAACAGTTAGAGCAGAAATTACCAAGATGATGCCTCAAATCAATGACGCTACAAAGGCCGCTGTATTAGAAGCAGCAGCAAGAGGTGGCGCTTATAGACGGGGGCTTCTAGGAACATGAGCAGAGTTATTACTATACCTACATCGCCTGGATTTATTACAAGTGAGTTCAGCCTTTATCGTGCCATCGGTGCCACGGTATCTCCCTTTACAGGCAAGGTAAGGACGCAAGAGTTTGATGCTGTCTATTGGCAGATCACAGCACAGCTACCTCTCATGAATAGAACGCAAGCTGCAAACTGGCAATCGTTTCTAATGCAGCTTAAAGGGCCAACTAACACATTTTTATTAGGAGATCCTGATGCAGGCACGCCAATGGGTACCTATAACGGATCTAATTTCACAGCGTCAGCCCAGGTAAATACAGGATCTTCCGCAGTATCTATTGCTATTAGCGGTGCAAATGTTACGAGATCAGGAGCTTTTGCTAATGCGTACACGGGCATGTACATACATATCACAGGCGCAACAAATGAGAGCAACAATGGAACACATAAAATAGCGTCCAAATCAAACAACAACACAGTTGTATTAGATACGACATTCTCACCAGATCTTACAGACGAAACCTTTAACGGCAAGATCAAACAAAACGTAAAAGGCGCTCAGGCTCTGCAATTAGTCAGGACAGGCAGTGGATCGGGGACGGTCAAGAAGGGTGATTATTTAGGCGTGTTGTCAAGCAACTCAGCAACAGCAAATCCAAAACAGTTAGTTTTGGCTACAGAAGATGCCACTGTGAGTGGTACAAACTATTCAATACAAGTAGAGCCAAAGCTGAGAAACGATTTGACGGATGGGCATTTTGTAAACTTTAGCGCCCCTAAAGGACTCTTTAGGTTAGATGATAAGACCGTCATGTGGTCAGGAAATCGCAACAGTTTATATAGTATCGCCTTTAGTGCAAGGGAGACCGTTTAATGGCCTCACGCCCTGGTATAGATACAGCGATAACGGATCGTCTAGCAGCAGACCAACAATATGCTTTTTTCGCAGTAAAGGCGCAATTTGACACAGACACTGTAAGGCTATGGACAGGAATTGACAGCATTAGCATTGACTCCGAAAGCTATGATGGTGCTGGTTCGTTGTTGGCTATCGGAGGTGTGGAGGACAACTTTGAACTTAAAAGCGATGGGCTAGTGGTAAGCGTTTCTGGTATGAACGAAGAAGTGTTGGGTTATGCCTTGTCTGAGAACTATCAGAATAGAAAGCTGACATTATTTCTTGGTTATGTCATGGGTGGTAGCAATGAGGTAGCGGGAGTGATGACGCTATTTAGCGGCAGAATGACAAGTCTGAATGTTGTAGACAGCACTGAAGGTGTAAGCATTACGGTCAATGCAGAGAGTAGGCTGATAGATCTTAAGAGGCCTAGCAATCTGCGATATACAAAAAACAGCCAAAAATACATAGACGCTAACGATACTGGCTATAACAGAGTCAACTCTATACAAGATATGGAGATCGTGTGGGGCAGAGCAGGTAACACAGGGTCAGCATCATTCGGTGGGGCTAGAGATCACGAAAATCACAACATGCACAGACGATGAAAAAGCAACCAGACTGGCAGACTTTACTAACTGACTTCTTACAAGAACACCAAGAAACGCCCTTTGAGTGGGGTACATGGGATTGTTGCATGTTTAGCAACGCTGCATTGAAAGCAATATCTGGGGAGGATGTCATACCAGAAGAGCTATCATGGAGCGATCAAGAGTCTGCTCTAAAAGCCATCAAAGATTATGGCAAAACTTTGCAAGGCGCACTGACAAAAGCCTGCAAGCTCGCTGGCATGGAAGTCATAAATATAAATTACGCTACCGCTGGGGATTTAATTCTCTATAAAGAAGAGTCGCAGCTAGCAGGAATACATGACGGATTCAACATAATCAGTCCCACAGATGATGGGCTAGCAGTGAAGCACCCTAGCTTAGCACTGAAGGCTTGGAGAGTACCCGATGGCTAAGGCTATTAAAAGCGCTCTCATAGCAGCGTTAGTCACATTCGTCACGTTTGTCGTTTTAGGCCCAGCGGGTCTTGGCCTATCACTTGGTGTATCGGCAACCACTGCAGCTGTGGTTTCTGGAGTGACAACATTAATCGCTTCTGGCGTTGCCATGTTGACCTCAAAAGGCATAGAGGCTAACGCTGGTAATCTTGGCACAAAGCTGACATCAAGAAATGCTACCGCTGGTAGACAAATCGTTTATGGAGAATGCCGTGTAGGTGGAACAATTCTACACATGCAAACAAGTGGTACCGACAATCACATGTTGCACATGATCGTAGCGATTGCAGGGCATGAGATAGAAGAACTTAAAGCAATAAGATTCAATGACATAAACATTACCCTTGGCAGTAACACCAGCACATCTACCATAGGTGGTCAAACAGTTCATACAGTGACGCATAGCAAGTTCACTAATACAGATAATGATAATGCTTTCACAAGCGGTAGGCTTGTAAGATTTTCTTTCAATGACGGATCACAAACTACGGCAGATGGTTTTGCGCGAAATCAACTAGCATCCATACCGACTACTCATAAATACACAGATACCGCTTACATCTATATACAGATGGTGTATGACCCAGAGAAACTACCGCAGCCACCACAACTTAGCTATCACGTAAAAGGTAAAAAAGTCTTTGATCCCAGGAGCGGTAACACTGCATACAGCAATAACCCTGCTTTAATAATTAGGGACTTCGTAACTGACACAACCTATGGATTAAAAGCTACGACTAGTGAGGTAAACGATACAACAGCTGCGGGTGGATTTGCGTCTGCAGCTAACACATGCGATCAACAAGTAACACTGGAGAATGGCAGCTCTACCGAGACACGGTACACAGCTAATGGGTTCACTACCATGATAGCTGATCCAGAGGGAATTTTAGAGGGGCTACTGGCATCTTGTGCGGGTAAAATGACCTTTACTAATGGCAAGTTCAACCTCTTCGCAGGTGCAGCCCAAACAGCCAGTATGACCATTACAGATGACGTTCTTTTAGGAACGCCTCAAATATCAACCAAGCCTTTGAATGGCGATATGTTTAACGCATCAAAACCAGTTTTTGTGGATGCTGCTAATAATTTCACTGGGACAGATGGTGGCGTTTTTACAGATACCACAGCATTAGCGGCAGATACGCCATCTGGCGAAAGCTCTGCTAATTACATAAAGATGATGGAAGTGCAAATGCCTTATGTTACTTCCAGAACACAAGCAGATCGTCTTGCCAAAATAGCGTTACGTCACAGTAGACAATCTACAACCATGCAGGTTTTGACAACCATAGAGTTTATGAAGTTGCAGCCCTGTGATTATGTGAGGGTTACAAACGAGAGGCTAGACTATACAAACAAACTGTTTGAGGTTGTATCAACTAATTTAGAGATAGTTGAGGATGGCGATGTACCAACAATGGCTACAGCGTTACAACTTAAAGAAATAGATTCGTCTGTATACAACCACGCATTCAACGAGTATTCCCAAGAAATAGACGAAGGCTCAGACGTAAGCGACACCAACAGAGTGCCAGCAGCACCAACAAGCCTGAGTGCAACCACTCTGACTTTCAATGTCTACGTAGTCAATCAAAGAATCATACGAGCTAATTGGACAAATTCAACGTCAGAGCTGGTGACAGGCACAGAGCTTTCCTACAAGCTCACGTCAGATAGCGATTACACATTACAGCCAATGATACCTAAGGGCGTGGCTGTGGGCTTTATACCCAATGTGCAGACAGGTCAGCAATATGATGTTCGGGTAAGGCACCTCAACATACATGGGATTTATAGCTCTTATGCCACTGTACAGCACACAGTTTCAGGGTCAGCACAATCTAACACAGACTTACAAAACGATGCGATTACTATTGACAGCTCCAACGGTCAGATTAGTGGCATTGGTACAGGTAACAATTCCAGGGTCTTCAACGACATCATAGACATAGATCTAGCTACTAGTGGGTCAAATATAGGCAGAGTAACCATTGGTGGTATCGGTAGCACTAACAACTTCATAGACGTTACTAAGTCTAATCTAGCCCTGGACTACTTTGATGGCGCGAACAAAACAGAGTTTGATAGCCTCACAGCACAAGATGGCAAGATAGGCATTAAGAACAACAATGCCTCTAGTTTCACGTTGCTAGAGCCTTTCACATCAGCAGAACTAACAAAGCTGGTAAACCTACGAGCAGGCACAGCGCCTGATGATGCAAACGTAAGCATTAAAAATGATGGCATCACTATCAACTCAAGCACTGGGGTCATAGGTGGTATTGGTACGGGTTCAGGTTCGCGTGTATTCAACGATGTTATTGGTATAGCACTTGATACAACCAATAACGTAGGGCGTGTGTCCATTTCTGGTATTGGTTCGTCTAACACGTTTGTAGATGTGACAAAAGGCAACCTAGGTTTGCTGTACGATGATGGAGCGACTGTCGGGGCTAGGTTTGGTTCAAATTTATTTGACTCCGATGGAACTACAAACTTAACCGCTAACCAAATTAAAAATGGAAACATTGGTGTAGACAGTAATGGGCGACTTACTAACACAGGAACTGGTACCACAGTATTCTCCAATGCAAAAATAGTCAGTGGTGATCTAGCAGGAACAGGAAAGGCATTCTCAATACTTCCTGCAAGCGGGGCTACGGTAGGCGCTGTCTTAGGAACTAATCTTACTGATAGTGGAGGTAATTCTCTAGGTGATGAGGACGTAAGAAATAGCGATCTCTCTTTAGCGTATAGTGGCACTAGCCTACAAATAAGGAAAGGCAGCACCCAAATTGGGTCAAACCTAGCGGCTGCAAACGGACTGGTAAACAGTCGTATTCAGATGAATACAAACGGCAGCTTGACCTACAACAACAATGGTACGGGCAACCCTACCATGAACACCCTAACTGATGGGAACAACATACGATCTAGGCTCACAGCAGGCCTTAATTCGTCTGGTGATGTCATTAGGACTGTAGGTAAAAATGTAGGTGGATTCGGTCAAGACGTATCTGCCGCTACAGGCATACCAGATTTTACAAGTGGGACACTTAACATCAGAACCACTGTGCCGCCAGCGAGGGGTGGGTTCGGTATAGATATAGCAGGAACGTTTGGAAATACCGCAGGTATTCTGCCTAGATGGAATGGCTCATCATTTGAAAATCTAGCGGAGGGTGGCCTGCTAAACAGCGGTATTACTATCAACAACGATGGTGAAATATCGGGTATCGGCACAGGCTCTGGAACCTTTGTAGATAACAGCCTTACTGGGAACAGCCGCACCCTTACAATTAACTCTAGTTCTGCAGCGTATAACTCAGCCAGAGGACTACCAAATGGATCAGACACTACTGGTAAAACCTATCTGATAGGTACCACGGGACTGCCTACGTATGGAAGTTCAACCTATGATTCGGGTCACAAAGTAGCGCCCTCTGCCTTCTTTATTGAATCGGTGCAATCGGGTGGATACAACAAGATTACACTTAAGAATTTCCAATTTGGTGTAACTGGCAACATAACATTTACAGCTTCTGGTAAGGGCAGTACTGGCGGCAACCTTCTGATCTATGTGTCTGCAGGTATTAGTAGTAGTTCATCCTCCTACAACCAAGTCACAAACGGTGACATAGGTGAGGTCTTAGCCCTCAGTCAATTTAGCACAGCAACTACATTCACTGGGGGCTTCAGTGTCCTTGTCAATGAGCTAGAAATCAATGTGCCGCAAGCATCTCAAACGGTGACTGGTACGCTGTGGCTATGGTGTGAGCTATTTGTGTCAAGCGTGACGGCAGTATCTAGCACACCAAAAATACAGCTTGTAGATAGGACAGATTCGCAAATCATACTAGGTAGGACAACAGGAGGCGCACAGACAGGCAACTATAGTCACTCTACCAGTACTCATAGTATTGCGAGGAGTTAATTATGCCGATGAATCCAGAAGACATTAAAAACAAAGGCTGGCTAGTCAAGCGATTAGCTGCTTATGAAACGATGTCTGAGGGTGAGTTTAGAGACATGACTATTGGGCTGCTTAACGTCCTCGTGTCAGAATTACTAGAAAATGCTACAATAGAACCAAGCAAGTTCCGCAGAGAGGATCTTGAGAGACTGGCTATGATACTAAGTATCAAGACAGATAACCCAAAAGACTAGGAGGAAGATATGCCATACGGAGCGCACCAAGGCGGCAAAAAGCCTGAAAAAGGAATGCAGAAAAAGCCAGGGAAGAAGCTGGCTGGAACTGCATACGGCAAACCAGAGAAGCCCATGAAACCTAGAAAATGAGCGATAAGCTCTTACGAGTACATGGAACTACCACTAACCTAACCTTTGGTCAGTTGCATGAGAGTCAATTCCCTGTTGTCGCTAAGGCAATGGGCAGATCTTTGGCGCAATTTCATGGCCTCGTAAAAGCAAATGGGTGGCGTGTACATGCTGCAATAAGGACAACGGACAATAAACTTGTCTGCGTGTTTGTAGTAGCACTGCCTGAATTAAGAGGCAAAGAAGGTGATTCATGGGAGCTAACCGATACACAAAACAACAATCTAAGATCTAACCTATCCGAGTTCACTGTTGAATTTGTTTGGACACCAGAGGATGAGCGTAACAAGGGATATTTCAAAGAGTTTTCTATCGGCGTAAACGAGAATTTATTTACCACAACGCCTCTACAAAAAATTACAGCAGTCAAGATTGACAAGGACGCAGCAGGATACGACTACGTTAAGAAGCGTACAGCCACTGCGAATCACACAGAATTAGGCACAGACGAATACGGGTTTGAGCTTAGTGAGCTGACTAAGGAGCAATGGACAACAGATAATACTTGAGATGGATTTTGTAACGGTAATCACTGAGGTAGGGTTCCCTATCGCCGCAGCCATTGGGTTAGGTATGTTTGTGTGGAAACTTATCAACAGGATCATTGATGGTATGGAGACCAAGGTTGATGTCCTAGACGAAAAAGTTGCAGCTCAAGTTGCTGAAATGGAGAAGCGATTAGAGTCAAAACTAGATGCACAGATGGGTATGTTAGTCTCTCTTATAGACAGAGTAAGATCTGTGGATAATGAGATAATTAGACAAGATACCATGATTAAGACTATACTAGGGGTTCCCCATCTAATGCAGTCAGATAGATTGGCTAAAGCAGACAGGGACGATCAGAGAAAAGACTAATGGCGAAGAGAGGCAGACCTAGTAAGAAACAGCTAGAGCAAATCAAGAAAGAGAGAGAAAAAACTCTTATCATCAAAATCCTATTGGCTATAGGAGCCTTACTGTTCATTGGCATTTTCGCTCAGAATGCAATGGCAGATCAGATGGTATACAAATTCAAGTCCCCATCTTTCAGTGGCATCAATCAATCTAGCCACTACCTCACAATAGAAAATCAAGAATTCAATCGCAAGAAAGCGATCAAAGAAGAGATCAAGGCGTACAGAGAACAGCTCAAGCGCGAGGAAGAAAATACTACCTTGGCTAGGTTCCTACGTAACCTAGAGTCTCGCATATATGCACAGCTATCTCGCCAGTTGGTAGATCAGTTGTTCGGAGAGAACCCCCAGACTGAGGGCATTCTTGAACTATTAGGTAATACTATTAGTTATATAGTGGAGGGGGATATGATTACCCTAACCATTACAGATTCCGAAGGCAATGTCACCATCATCAGTCTCCCACTTGGCTCGTTCACGTTTTGAGTATTGCATAGCTGTAGTAGGAGCTTTGTTGCTCAATGGTTGTGCGCTCATCCTTGATCCCCTAGATAACAACCTCCCACCGATCAAACACATAGAAGCCTCTGAGATAGCACCTATAGTTATCCAAGAGCTAGCGGATGTAGGCAAGCCAAAGCAAAGGCCCACAGTTGCAGTCTACCCCGATGCCTTTACCGATCAGACAGGCGCTAGGCTCTCTAACGGGCAGTATGCGAGCTTTTCTACTGCTATAACACAAGCACCCTACCTGTACCTAGTACGGGCCTTACATCGCGCTGGAGAGACGCATGGAGGGTTCTTCAATGTGGTAGAGCGCATAGGCCTGGATAATCTTACTAAAGAGAGACAACTTATTAGAAACACCCGCCAACAGTTTGAAGAAGAACAAGAATTGATGCCCCTAAAGTTCGCAGGTTTGTTAATAAGGGGAAGTGTGGTAGGATATGAAAGTAACGTTTCGTCAGGAGGCGCAGGTGCGAGGTTCCTGGGGTTGGGTAACTCCAGAGAATACCGAGAAGATGAAGTAATAGTCTCTCTCCGCATTATATCTGTATCTACGGGTAGCGTATTGTTGGAAGTCCTTGTGACTAAGACGATACTTTCAGCGTCTATTTCACAAGATGTATTCCGCTTCATAACGCAGGGAACAGAGCTTGTGGAGATAGAAGGGGGACTGGTAAGAAACGAATCAGTCAACCTAGCACTACAAGCTGCTATAGAAACTGCGGTATTGCAGCTCATACAGGAAGGCTCCAACAAGGGATTTTGGAGTATGGAATGATGAGACGTTTATTAATTATCCTGACGTGTGGATGTTTTCCACTGTCTGTTTACAGCGCAGACAACGAGATCTATATAGATCAAGTTGGCGCTACCCTTAACCTTGATGCCGAGCAGCTAGGTAATAGCAATATTATCGGGGGCCTCAATGCCGCTGCAGGCAACATGACACCACTAGATCTTGACGGTCTAAACCTTACTATTGATATTAACCAGATCGGTAATTCAAATCAATTTTTGGGAGATATTAACGGAGATAATATTACTTGGGATTCTACCTTTGATGGAGATTCCAATGTATTTAAGATCCAGGTAGACCCAACCAACACCTTTGGCGCGGATTCTGGTAATTACAATATTGATGTAACAGGCAGCAGTAACACCTTTGATCTCAATGTAGGTACGTCAGCATTGTCTGACACCTTGGATCTGGACTGGACGATCATGGGAGACAGCAATGACTTAGACTTTGACATCAACTACGAGACAGGTACTTCGTATGTAGACATAGATGGCGACTCAAACACAGTAGATTTTACAGGGTCAGGTAAGGACGGCGGTTACTTTTATTTAGATGCGACTAACGACAACAGGACTTTTAACATACAGCAAAAGAGTACGTTGGTAAGTGACTGGCTTAAGATTATTACAAGCGGCGGTAACGGCGGCACTGTGTGTATCGTTCAAGACGATAACGGCACCGCTACAGGCTGCTGAAGATATAGGAGAAGTATCGGAGCTGCGCGGATCAGCGCGGATCTATCGTGAAGAACCCATAGAGGCCATCCTAGAGGTGCCTATACAGCCCTTAGACGATGTTAGAACCAGCAAGGGTAGGTTAGCCATAACCTTCTTAGATGAGACCATAGTGCGTCTCACAGAGCATTCTAAGCTCATTGTTGATGAGTACATCTACTCCAGCAATCCAAGCAACTCCAAACTAGCTATCAACTTTGCCCAAGGCACTGCACGTTTCGTCACAGGCAAATTAGGACGCATAGACAAACGCAATATCAAGCTCCGCACACCCTCAGCAGACATAGCTATACGGGGTACTTCGCTAGCGATCACAGTAACAGAGCTTGGATCTAGTCTAATTATGCTGCTGCCTGACCCCATAACGGGTCTATCCAGTGGCGAGATTCTAGTATCTACGGCTATGGGAGAGGTGCTACTTAACAAACCCTTTGAAGCCACCACCGTAGAAGTCTTTGAAACCACCCCTTCTGCACCTGTCATTCTGGATCTCACACTTGAGCTGATAGACAACATGCTGATAGTCAGCCCACCAAAGGTCTCAGAAGAATACGCACAGACAGAAAACGCCATACAGGCAGCCGATGACTACCTAGCCTTTGAAGACCTGGACATAGACTTGCTGGCAGAGGACTTCCTAGATAACGAGGCAGACCTAGACTTTACAGAGCTGGATATAAACTACCTTGACGTGAACTTCCTAGAGGATCTGCTAGAGATCATAGACAAGCTAGGAGACATAGAGGAAGAAGACCAGCTAGATCAGGTAGCCACATCGGTGGCAATCAAAGGCACGAAGCTGGGACAAGATGCAGAGACAGGCATCATTACCATTGTAGATCAACAGCGTGTATCGTTGAGAAGGCAGGTGGAGGACAGCATACGTTTAGACATAGATGCTGGCGGTAGCTATACAGTCATTTTTATACAGAACGGAATCAGTCGGACGGTCACTGTGAATGGAGGTGGTAGCAGCACCATTCGTATCACCCAGGGACAATGAAAAAGATTGTACTGCTCATCATTGCTGCGCTTGCACTGCCTCTTATTTATCAGGTCAACATAGTAGAGATCATCAAGCTAAGGACGTTTGACGCTCTCATAAAGCCAGTAGAAGAGACTGGCAATATTGTTCTACTTAACATCACTGACAAAGATCTACGGGAGTATGGGCAGTGGCCCTGGTCAAGAGAGCAGCTTGGCCTGATACATGTAGATCTACTGAATGCAGGAGCTACCTCCGTAAGCTGGGTGGTATCATTCCCAGAGCCAGACAGGTTTGGTAAAGATGAAGTCTTTGCAGAGGCACTCTCCTACTACCCCAGTGTGCTGGCTATGTTTGAGACAGACACCTGGAACGACATACCCACAACAGAAGGCACCGTCATATTAGGCGATGAGGTGGGGGGGATACAGGCGCAAGGGGTTTTGCAGAACATCCCAGTGCTTAGAGACCAAGCATTGCAGGGTATCGTATCAGCGCCCGTGGACGTTGATAACCTCCTACGTAGAATGCCCTTACTCATGCGTAGCCCAGATGGTTGGCTTGCAGCGTTTGCCACACAGATGCTCAAGGCAGTTACAGGCACCAATACCTATGTCATCAAAACCAATGAGTACGGCATAGAAGAGATACGAGTCAAACAGTTGAACCCAATACCTACGGATCAGTACGGTAGGGTCTGGATCAACTGGACGGTTCCACGTGGAACAACCCTTGAGGCTATGGACGTTGAGGGGAAAATGGTAGTGGTCAACCTCAAAGCAAAAGGCATCCTGCCTATGACAGCTACGCCTGTCGGATTGCTAACACCTGCAGAGATTCAAGCAGCAGTAGCAGAAACCATCATACACGCTTCATCACAACCGATGCCTGGGATACCAGCGAACAGCATATTATATGAATTGTTTATATTTGCATCAGGAACATTAGCCGTATTTATAATGGTCAATTACCTAGGCCTGTATCTTGGTCTAGGACTATCACTAGCCTCTATGGTAGCAGTCGGCGGTGGTGGTGTGTTTCTCATAAAGTCAGGCGCGTTGATTGATGTTACCTGGACGCTAATATCACAGTTTGTGACCGCCTCTACCAGCTTCTATATTAGGTTCCGAGAACAGTACAAGCTGCGCCAACAAATACGCGACCAGTTTGGTACCTACATCTCGCCAGAGTACGTGGACATCATCATCAAGAATCCAGATCTCATGGTGCTAGGCGGTCAGAATAAAACCATGTCATACCTCTTCAGCGACATAGTGGGCTTTACCCCCATCTCTGAGATGTACATGAAGAACGATGACCCTGAAGGCCTAGTCAGTCTCATCAATCATTTCTTAGATGAGATGACCAAGGTGGTGATCGGTAATGGCATGACCTTAGATAAGTATATGGGTGACTGCATCATGGCGTGGGCAGGAGCGCCCATACCCAGAGAAGACCATGCAATCATCACAGTCAAGACAGCTATAGAGCTGGAGCTGCTATGTCAGAAGCTAAACCAGGATCTCAAAGACCAAGGGTTAGATTTACCCCCTGTTATGTTTGGCTCTGGAATCTCTACAGGCCCAAGTATTGTAGGGAACACAGGGTCATCTATGAGAATGAATTACTCTGTCATCGGTGATGCAGTAAATCTAGGCGCGAGGTTAGAAGGAGAAACAAGGAAGCAGGACACACCAATACTGTTGCCACAGGCCACCTATGATCTCATACAAAACGAGATAGCATGTGTGTATGTAGATAAGATAAAGGTTAAGGGCAAAGAGGACGAAATTACCATCTACGCGCCACTAATAAAGGGCAAGGTGCTAAAACTTAAAAAATAAACTACAATACCAAAATGGGTTTGAAGCTAAATATCATCATCATGGCGGTTGCATTAACGCTAATCACAGCGATGTGGTTCTATATTCAGTTCCAATCCAAAGAAATCAGTCAGCTAAAAGCCAATGCAGTAGTCCTGGAAGGCGAGATACAGAAACAAAACGAATCCATTAAGAACTATTTGGAAGCGCAGCAGCAACGAGAGACCCAGATAGCAGATCTTCAGAAGCAAAATCAAGCATCCCAAAGAGAAGTAGCCAAGCTCAAGAACACGTTTGCGAGGCACAACATGGATAATCTAGCGCTCAATAAGCCTGGACTGATAGAGAACATAGTCAACAAAGGCACTAAGAAGGTGAAAGAAGATCTAATAGCTCTCACAGATCCGAGTCAATATGACTAGGATAGCAGCCTTAGCATCAATCCTCATCCTATCCACGGGATGCTCTTTGATGCCTACGACTAAACCGATTGAGGTAGTCACGGTGTCAGAGCCTGCTCCTCTCTATCATCCTCCTCTCCCCCTAGAGGTACAACTGGTAGACATTCAGTGGCGAGTCCTAACACCTGAGATCATGGACGAATATTTAGCGGCACTGGAAGAAGGCTCTGCACCACCTCAAGCCTATTACGCATTAACTACACAGGGCTACGAGAATCTAAGCATGAATACGGCAGAACAAAAGCGATATATCAAAGATGTTCTGGCGATCATAAAATACTACAGATCACTTGACGATAAGGACGAAGAAGACGAAAAGCCGAAAGAAGACTGATCTGTGGTACACTTTAACCCACATATAAGGAGGTAATTATGGAATTCATAATGAACTTAGTACAAGGCATCACGGCTGTGGTGTGTATTGCAAGCATTGTAGCTGCGAGTACACCCACCCCAAAAGACGATGCCTGGATAGGAAAGCTGTATAAGCTCATAGATTTGGCAGCGCTAAATTTTGGCTTTGCGAAGCAGCAGCCTGGAGATGATAAAGTCATCAAGTGATGTCTAATCAGCCTACACTGTTCACATATATGTGTGATCTTAAGTACGTCACAGACGGGGATACAGTGAGGCTATCTTGGGTAGACCTAGGCTTTTCTATGAAGCTGCACAATGTAGCAGTGAGAATCGCAGAGATTGACACGCCCGAATCGCGTATTAATCTCAAGAGGTATCCAGAACGCACAGCAGAAAAAGAGCTGGGCTTGAAGGCGAAAGCAAGATTAAAAGAATTATTAGTAGGTGACGTAAGATTACAAAGTTTGGAACGCGACAAGTACGGCAGAGTGTTAGGACATCTTTTTGTGGATGGTATCAATGTCTCTGACATCCTTATTAAAGAAGGTCTGGCGTGTTCTTACTATGGCAAAACAAAGCAAGCCAGAGTTAGAGAAGACGGCACCTGGGGAGTATAACATGACAAACATGAGAGTAATAAGTGAAGAGGGCAAGGCCCTGATTAAAAAGTTTGAGGGATGTGAGCTGCAGTCTTATCTATGCAGTGCCTCCAAGCTAACGATAGGCTACGGTCATACGGGTACAACAAAAGAAGGTATGGAGATCACGCAAGAAGAAGCAGAGAGCTTGCTAGATCAAGATTTAGAACAGTTTGAGTCAATCGTAAACAATGCCGTAGAGGTGCCACTAGACCAGTGTGAGTTTGACGCACTCGTTGCATGGACATTCAATCTCGGTGGGGGGAACCTCCGAGCGAGTACGCTGCTCAAAGTCCTGAACGATAACAAAAAGAACGAAGTGCCAGCGCAGATGCGTAGGTGGAATAAGGCAACAGTCAACGGAGAAAAGGTAGTCCTACCTGGATTGGAGAGACGCAGAGAGGCAGAGGCTTTACTGTGGCAGGGTAAGGATTGGTACGATGTATAAGTATGGCATTGAGTAAAACGCAGTCAAAGCGATTAGGCACAATCCTCTCCGTCATGTTTAATGAGGAAGCCCCTACCGATGCACTACAAGAAATAGAAAAAGATGGATATGTCACAAAGCAAGGTGACATCTACGTACTGACAGACAAAGGCAACGATGAGCGTAACCGACTATCTACGCTGGCTGGCCTGAATATTAAGTATCGGTCTGAACGTCTACGAGAAGAAGCTAAGAATACTGACGCTGGTGAGAGCAAAGCTCAGAGTACAGATCATCAAACACCGCCCTCGCCTCCAATGGAGACAGCGTAGGCTCTTTATACGTCTCTCGCTCTTTATTATTCATAGCATGCCAACGATTAAAGTTGGACTCATAGCTTTCACTGTTATCGTAATGGAACTCTTCCATGTTACCCCCTGTCAATGTCAGACAATGACTCGTAAGCCATCTCTATCATTTTCTTAATCAACACCCCAGTCGTTACATCATAATGCTTGCGTAAAGCTGTGAGCATTTTATTAGTATCAGGATCTATCCTAAACTGAACAGTCTGAGTGTTGGCTTTCTCTTTGTTAAATTCAAGTCTCATTCTCCCTCCGATGGCGGTCTTTCTTAAGGCAGACCTTGCCTTGTGTGTCAGTATACAACACAAAAATATCACCAGACTGAAAGTCATGGTGTTCATTAAGTCTGTCTAGTGTCAGCTTGTCTTCCTCATCACTAAACTGTATGCCGTAAGGCGACATGGTTAACTTATATCCTATGTAGGTCATTTCCATTAGATCTGTCCTTTCAGTCTCTTAATCGTAGCCAGTTGTTCCACAAAGTGTTCTGAATCTACCACCACTAAAGCCTTAGATCTATTGCGCTTAATCACCACCAGAGGCTCATAGATCCCGCTGTTTTCAGATGCTTGGTCATAGGCTTTCCAAACATTCACAGATTCTTGATTCTTACATTCCACGCTATAGGGGAAGTCTAGGCGCGAATGTACGCCCATTATAATGTCCTCCCCTTGGCTACCCATAGGCCGCGACTCTAAGTCCTCAGGATGCAATTTGAGGCGATCTACAAGCAGATCTGCAAACCACTTCTGTAGCCTTCTCCCTTTTGACTTAGCGCTGCTAGGTTTCATTTGGCCTACTTCACTCTCC
>VTLG01014117.1_pt1 | contig 20452 bp, 15 predicted proteins | sample 4694571 | NCBI WGS metagenome assembly VTLG01 (sample SAMN12604809, study PRJNA352737) | marine metagenome | biome: ENVO:00000447; feature: ENVO:00000209|ENVO:00000569|ENVO:01000036; material: ENVO:00002151; isolation source: viral sequences binned using virsorter ... | reverse complement strand
TCCAGTAGTAAGAAGATCTGAATCACTTAAATATAAGCAATATAAAACTCCTTGATCAAATCATTAATAAATAAAGAAAAATCTCTGTCCAAATGGCTGCTATAATAACTGATCAGATTAGAATATTAAATGCAAAGAATTTTATTGCTGGAGTAACTTCTAGTACGAATGCATATTATTCTTTTGTTGGGTTAACAAACCCCACTGATATTGCAACTGATTGGAATACAACTCCACCATCTCCCAAAGATAGTTTTACAGAAGAAACTGATTATTGGGATAATATGATTGCATTAAAGAAGATAAATTCTGCAGATGCAAAACAAGTTGTAACCAAAAGGGTGTGGTCATCGGGTACTACCTATGACATGTATAGGGGAGACTATAGTAGAACAAATACTGCCCCTGTTTCGGGTGCAACTAATTTATATACTGCAACTTATTATGTTATAAACAGTGATTATAGAGTTTATGAATGTCTTCAGAATGGTACAGATCCTGATAACCCTAATGGTAGACCTTCTTTAGATGAACCAACTTTCACTGATTTAGAACCAAAATCTGCTGGAAGTAGTGGTGATAATTATATATGGAAATATCTTTATACAATTAAACCATCTGATATAGTAAAGTTTGATTCTACAGACTTTATGCCTGTTCCTGCAGATTGGTCAACAAGCAATGATAATGCAGCAGTTAGAGATAATGCTGTCGATGGATCTATTAAAATTATAACTGTTACTAATAGAGGTGTAAGTATTGGTCCTGTAGGTGGTACTGAATATCGTAATGTTCCAATTAAGGGAGATGGATCTGGAGCAGAATGTACTATTACAACAACTAATGATCAACAAGTTGATACGGTAGTTATTTCTAAGCAAGGTTCTGGATATAGTTACGGAAGTGTTGATTTAGAAGCAGGTTCAGTTCCTACTGGAAGCACTAGACCTTTATTTGATGTTATTATTCCACCTCAAGGTGGGCATGGATCTAATATTTACAGAGAACTTGGTGCTTACAATGTTCTTTTATATTCTAGAATTGAAAATGATAATGAGAATCCTGATTTTATAACTGGTAATGATATTGCAAGAGTTGGAGTAGTATGTAACCCTCAACAATATGATTCCACTTCACTTTTAAGTTCTGATAAAGCAAGTGCTCTTCGTGCTCTAAGATTGGCTGGAACTGGATATAGTTCTGCTACATTTACTGCAGATTCATATGTCACTCAAACTATTGCAACTGGATCAACTGCAGTGGGAAGGGTTATTAATTATGACCAAACTACAGGTGTTTTAAAATATTGGCAAGATAGAACTCTTGCTGGTTTTAATACTGTTGGGACTGGTATTACAACTCCTCAATATGGATTTAATTTAAATGCATTTACTGCTTCTCCTGGCACTGGAGGAAATGTTCAAATTACTCCTTCATCTGGATCTACTTTAGAAATTGACACTGGATTTACGGGTCTATCTACAGTAATAAATAATAGAACATATTATCTTGGCCAAAGTTTTACTGAAGGTATTGCTAATCCTGAAGTTAAAAAATACTCAGGAAATATTATTTTTGTTGATAATAGACCAGCTATTACTCGGTCAACAAACCAAAAAGAAGATATCAAAATAGTTTTGCAGTTCTAAAAAATCATGCCACAGCAAACCAACTTAAATGTAGCCCCATACTTTGACGATTATGATCCGTCTAGTGATTTTTATCGGGTCTTATTTAAGCCAGGATATCCTGTCCAAGCTAGAGAATTAACAGCTCTCCAGTCAATTTTACAAAATCAAATTGAAAAGTTTGGTCAACATTTTTTTAAAGAAGGTGCAAAAGTAATACCTGGTAATACGGGATATAATCGCATATATTATGGGGTACAGATTAATAATAATTATCAAGGAGTTCCCGTATCAGCTTATGTTGATCAATTAGTAGGAACAAAAATAACAGGCCAGAGATCTGGTGTAAGTGCTGTTGTGGATAAAGTTTTATTAGCAGAGGATTCTGAAAGAGGTCAACTTACCCTTTATATAAATTATCTAACGTCTAACACATCAAATAATGCCACTCAAGTATTTTCTGATGGAGAGGAATTAACATGCTCAGAAATAATAACTTCAGGATTATTAGGTAATACTGCAATTGCTTCTGGAGCACCATTTGCCCTTACAGTGGCAAGTGATGCTGCTATAACTGGATCATCATTCCAGATTCAAAATGGTGTATATTTTGTTCGTGGTCAATTTTGTAATGTAAATCAAGAGACTCTTATATTAGATCAATATAATAATGCTCCAAGTTACAGAATAGGATTATTTGTAAATGAAGAGATAATTAATGCGGATATAGATGAAAGTTTAAATGACAATTCTCAAGGATATAATAATTACTCTGCTCCAGGTGCTGATAGATTAAAAATATCTTTAAGTTTATTTAAAAAATCTACTGATGATTTTGATGATAATAGTTTTGTTGAATTGGCAGTAATAAATGATGGTGTTTTAAGAACTCAAAGAAAAGGATCTGCAGGGGGTGCTGCTTTAGGTGGATTTAGTGGAGTATATTCTTCTAATTTTGATTTAACTGATACTCTTGCAAGAAGAACTTTTGATGAAAGTGGGAACTATGATGTAAAACCTTTTGATGTTACTCTTTTAGAATCTTTAAATGATAATATTGGAAATCGAGGTATATTTAATGCAGGTCAGTTTACTCCAGGTGGTGAAACTCCAAGTGACGATTTAGCATTATATAAACTTTCTCCAGGTAAGGCATATGTTAAAGGATATGAAATTGAAACATTGAATCCAACATTTCTTGATGTTCCTAAACCAAGAGATGTAAAAACATTAAAAGATCAATCAATAATTTATAATACTGGACCTACACTTAAGATAAACAGTGTTTTTAGAACTCCGACTGTAGGTATTGGTAGTACATATGTTCTAAGTTTAAGAGATCAAAGAGTAGGTGTCAACTCAGAAACTGTTTCAGGTAAAGAAGTTGGTCTTGCTAGGGTATATGATTTTAGACTTGAATCAGGCACTTATGAAGTTGCAGATTCTGATAAGCAAAAGAATCAATGGGATCTTTCCTTATATGATGTACAAACTTTTAGTGAAATAGAATTAAATCAATCTATTACACAATCTGTTCCTGCTTTTGTTGAAGGAAAAGATAGTGGTGCTACTGCTTTTCTTGTAAATTCAGTTAGTGCTGGAGTAGCTTTAACAATATATGAAAAAAATGGTAATTTTATTACAAATGAGCAATTAATAATTAATGGTATTGATAATGGAAGAACTGCAATAGGTATTACTGATTATACTGTTTCTGATGTTCAATCTGTTTATGGAACTGATGATAATAATGTTGGTCTTAATACTTTTAGTGCAAACGTAATTCCTTCTACACTACTTAGTGTAGGTGTTGCTACAGTTGGTGTAGATAAAGGAGCTGCAGGAACTAAGATACAGAGCACTAATCCTAATTTTCCAGGTATTACTACTATTGGTAATCTTATCTCCTATAGTGATCTTGCAATATCTGAAGATCCTATTTTATCAAGAGTAATTAGTGTAGATGCAACTTCTGTTTTAGTTGTTGGTGTTACTACAGTATCTGGGGTATTTAATGGTGGATTGCCTACAACTGCTTCTGGTGTTTCTACTGTAAATCAATTTAAAGAAGTAAGTGATCTAAAAGTTTTAGCAACTCAATTAGATAGTTCTAGTGATAACACATTATATACTCGTCTCTCTAAAAGAAATGTATCTAATATTGATTTAACAGGTGCATCAGTTGTTGTAAGAAAAACATTTGCTGTTAATATTAGTAGTGGTAGATTAGAAACTCCTGTTCCTACATTAGATACGAGTGAGAGTTTCCAACCATTTAGTGCAAAGAGATATTCTTTGATTGGTGCAGATGGTAAGACTCATGAATTAACATCAGACCAATTTGATTTTGGAAGTGGAAATACTTGTCAGATTCGTGGTTTAACTGATCCTCCTGCTGCAAATAAAGGAGCAACTTTAATTGCTACTATTAAAAAGCAAAAACCAAAAGCAAAACAGAAAATAAGAAATAGGGTTAAATCAGTAGTTGTTAATTATTCTAAGGATGCTGCTTCTGGAATAGGAACTACTACATTAAATGATGGATTGACATATGGTACTTATCCATATGGAACAAGAGTTCAAGATAAAAATATATCAATAAATGATGCTGATATTATAGAAGTATTATCAATATATGAATCAGCAGATACAAGTGATCCATCATCACCAAAAGTTAATTTATCTTCTATTGTAACTCAATCAACAACGACAAATGAGTTAATTATTGGTGAGCAAATAATTGGACAATCTAGTGACGCTGTTGCAATGGTTGCAGAAAAACCAAGTGATAGTCAAATTACTGTGATTTATCAAAATGAGCATTTATTTACAGAAGGAGAAACTGTAAATTTCCAAGAATCTGGTTCTAGTGCAATAGTTTCAAGTTTGGATTCTCCAAGTTTTGACATATCTCCAAACTTCTCATTTGTAGATGGTCAACAGTCAACTATTTACAATATTGGTCAAATTAAGAGAAAATTTGATTCGGATGCCCCATCCAAAAAAATAAAAATTTACTATTCTAATGGATCTTTTGATTCTGCAGATAATGGTGATTTTATAACGGTAAATTCTTATGATCAATATGATTATGGAATAGATATTCCTAAAATTGATGATATTTCAAACTCAGATATTATTGATATTAGACCAAGAGCAGGTCAAGTAGCTTCTATTTCTGAAGGTGATAGATCTCCTCTAGAATTTAAAGGAAGAAGTTTTAATACATCTGGAAATTCCGCTCCTAATATTTTAGCATCTGATGAATCATTATTAGCTGATTTTTCATTCTATCTTGGAAGAATTGATAGAATATTTTTAAGTAAAGAAGGTCAGTTCCAAATAAAATATGGAGATCCTGCAGAAGATCCACAAAAACCTGTTCCAGTAGATGGTGCTATTGAAATAGCAACTGTTAGACTTCCACCATATCTTTACAATGTTGCTGGAGCTCAAATTGATTTCTTAGATCGTAAGAGATTTACGATGTCTGACATAAAGAATCTTGAAAATAGAATTAAAAATCTTGAGTATTATACTACTCTTTCTTTATTAGAAACTAATACAGCAAATATGTTTGTTGCTGATGGTGATGGATTGAATAGATTTAAGTCTGGTTTCTTTGTAGATAACTTTACTGGATTTAAGACTCAAGAACAAGCAACTCCTATTAATAATAGTATTGATACAAAGAATAAACAATTAAGACCAAGACATTATACCAACTCTGTTGATTTAATTTTTGGACCTGTTGTTGGTAATGATCCTAATGATGACCTTAAGTTTTCAACAATTGAAGGTATTAATGTAAGAAAGAAAAATGATATTATAACTTTAGATTATTCTGAAGTTGAATGGTTAAAACAGAGTTTTGCAACTAGATCAGAAAGTGTTACTCCTTTCTTAATTAGTTTTTGGCAAGGAACTATGGAGATTACTCCAGCTTCTGATACATGGGTTGATACTGCTAGATTGCAACCTAAAGTTATTAATGTTGAGGGTGACTATCAATCAGTCTTTAACCGAATGGTTGATAATGGTGAGATAGACGAACAAACAGGATTTGGTCCTGTTGTATGGGGTTCATGGCAGACTACATGGACAGGAACAACAACTAATGATAATACAAGAGATACTACAATATCAGATGATCGTGTGTTTGGAATGGGTGGTTGGATTAATAACTTTAGTGGTGGATTTGGAAACCCTGCTAGAAGAATTAGAGAAACAACCAATAGAGTTACAAGAGAAACCACAAGAACCACAACTCAACAAGGTGTTCAGAATAGAACAGGTACTCAAACATTAGTTACTGAATCATTTGAGAGAACCTCTGTCGGTGATAGAGTTGTAAGTAGAGATCTTATTCCGTTCATGAGATCTAGAAATGTTGAATTTATTGCTAAGAGAGTTAAACCTCTAACAAAACTTTATGCTTTCTTCGATGGACAGGATGTTACTAAGTATTGTGTTCCTAAGATTCTTCAGATTAGTATGACCTCTGGAACTTTCCAAGTAGGTGAAACTGTTAGGGGAATGGTCAATCCAACAGGTCTTAGTCAAATAACTGCAGAAAGTTTACCTGAAATTAGATTTAGATTGGCACAATCAAATCATAAAGAAGGACCATATAATATTCCTACTAAGGTTTTTGTAGAAAACCCTTATACAAATCAGAGTTTTCCTGCATCTTATTCATCCACTTCTAATGTATTAAATGTAGATACATTCTCACTATCTAATGAACCACAAGGATCTTACTTTGGTTGGGTTCAAGAAGGAATGGTTTTAAGAGGTCAATCAAGTGGAGCAATTGCAACTATTGAAGAAGTTCAACTTCTTTCGGATATTGGTGCATTTTGTGGTGGATCTTTCTATATTCCTAATCCCAATAACATTAGTTTCCCAAGATTTGAGACAGGAAGTAAAGTTCTTACATTAACTAATGATGCAGATAACAATCCTGACAATGCTACAACTGTTACTGATGAAACATTTACATCTGCTGGAACATTAGAAACTGTTCAAGAGAATATTGTTTCTGTTAGAAATGCTAGGATTGAACAGAGACAGCAATTCCAAGAAAGGAATGTTAATAGAAGTCTTGGAACCGAAGTTGTAGGAAGCAGTGTAGTTGCTGAAAGTACAAATCAACAAATTATTGGATGGTATGACCCTCTTGCTCAATCATTCTTAGTTGAAGATCCTGGTGGAATATTTGTTACCAAGTGTGATGTATTCTTTAGAACTAAAGATGATATGGATATACCTGTGGTATTCCAAATCAGATCTATGAAGAATGGATTACCAACACAAAATGTTCTTCCTTTCTCTGAAATTGTATTAGATCCTTCAGAAGTTAATATTTCTGCAGATGGATCTGTAGCAACATCAGTTGAATTTAAAGCACCAGTTTATCTTGAAGGTAATAATACTGAATATGCAGTAGCTTTAGCATCCAACTCTACTAAGTATAGTGTTTATATTTCTAGGATAGGTGAAACTGATTTATTAACTGATACGTTTATTTCTAATCAACCATACTTAGGTTCTCTCTTTAAGTCTCAAAACGCTTCTACATGGGAACCAAGTCAGTGGGAAGATTTGAAATTTACTATGTATAGGGCAGAATTTGAAACATCAGGTACTGTTGAATTCTATAGTCCAGAATTGACTGAAGGAAATAATCAAATTCCTACATTAGCACCAGATTCAATAATTCTTGGTTCTAGAAAAATAAGAGTTGGTCTTGCAAAAACTGTTGGTGATAGTTATGAATTAGGTAATACCATCATTCAAGATGGAACTATGGCAGAAGGTAATATTGTGGGATCGGGTGGATCTATTATTCCTGCTGGTTTAAGTATCACTAATGCTGGTATTGGATATACACCTCTTGATGGTAATCAAACATTTAGTAGTGTAAATCTAGTAACAGTGACTGGTACTGGAAAAGGAGCAGTTGCAGAGGTTTATGTTAATAATGGAGTTGCGGCTGCTGCTACAATTACTTCTGGTGGAACAGGATACTCTGTAGGTGATGTACTTGGTATTACTACTATTGGAATTTCTACTGGTGGTAGTGGAACTGTTGGACGTAATGCTAGGTTTAGTATTACTGGTATTGGAATGACCAATGAATTGACTATTGATAATGTTCAAGGTGAGTTTGTTGTTGGTGCTGCAAAAACCCTCTTCTATACTAATAGTTCTGGTATTAAAACTGAACTTGGGTATGTAAATGGTGGTGATGTTACAATAAGTTCTATTGATGTTGAATCTGATGGATTACACATTCAGGTTAATCATAAGAATCATGGAATGTACTCTACTCAAAATAGAGTTAAAATATCTGATGTTCAATCTGATATTAAAGCAAGCAAATTAAGTATTGCTCTAGAATCAGGTAATGATGCTTCATTTACTGTTGACGATGCGACTGTATATACAAACTTTGAAAATGTTGGAGTTGGTACAACCAATAGAGGTTATGTTAAAATTGGAAAAGAAATTATTGAATACAACAATGTAGTTGGAAATGTAATTAGCATTTCTGCTAGAGGTGATGATAAAGTTGATTACTCTGTAGGAACCCCTGTTTATAAGTATGAACTTGGTGGAGTCAGTCTGAAGAGAATAAATACAACTCATGGACTTTCAACTACCACATCAACAGCTACTTCTGGATCAATCACTTTTGATTCTTATAATATCAAACTTGATATGACTGGAATTGGTACTGTTAATGATGATAGAAGTAATGATGTTGGATTCCCTAAACTATACTTAAATCAAACTAAGTCATGTGGAGGATATGAAACAAAGGCAACACAAAATATGCCGTTTGAGATTATCACTCCAATAGTTCAAAATGTTACTACTACAGGAACTACTTTAGGGTGTGAGGTAAGAACTACTTCTGCTGCAAGTATTAGTGGAGATGAGACTCCATATCTTGATGAAGGATTTGAATCTATTGCTATAGGTGAACCAAATTATCTTGATACTCCAAGAGCAGTTTATTCTAAGATTAACGAAGATGAAAAACTAGATCAGGTTGAGGGTAATAAGTCTCTTCAAATGAGATTAACTCTTGCAACTACTGATAATAAAGTAAGTCCAGTAATTGATGCCCAAAGAGTAAGTACTATACTTACAAATAATAGAGTCAATAGTGTTGTTAGCAATTATGCTACAGATAATAGAGTAAAATCTATCACTGATGATCCTACTGCTTGCCAGTATATTACTAAGGAACTTCAATTAGAAAATGCTGCTACGTCAATCAAGATAATATTATCAGGTCATACTAATCCTGATGCAAAAATAAGGGCATTCTATGCGGTTGGAAATGATGCTGGATTTGAACCAATATTTACTCCATTCCCAGGTTATAGTAATCTTAATAGCAGAGGTGAAATAATCACTGCACAAAATAGTGATGGATTATCTGATTCACTAGTCAGTCCATCAAGTCAGTATGGTTTTGGTGATAATGCAGCATTTAAGGAATATACATTTACTGCGGATACTTTACCTTCATTCAGATATTATAGAATAAAACTTCTATTAACATCAACAAGTCAAGTATTTGTTCCGAAGGTTAAGGATCTACGTGTAATGGCTCTTGCATAATATGGAGTCTTACAATATTGAAGGACATAAGGATCTCGCAAGGGATCCTCATACAGGTACAATTATCAATGTAAATTCTTTGGATTATCAGCATTACATTGCATCTAGAAATGCAAAAAATTTAAAAAATGAAAGAGTGGAATCTATGGAAGAAGATCTTGCCAATTTAAAGGGTGAGATTGGTGAAATCAAATCTCTATTAAAGGAACTGGTCAATGGCAAGTAAAAATTTAACATTTGACCCATCAGCAGGAGTACCATACGCTGCTAATTTAACAATTTATACTGGTGCAAGTTTTAAAACTACTTTTAATGTAGTTGATACTTCTAATGTTGCTTTTGATTTTCAGACAGGAGCTGGTTCTACTGCTGGTCTAGGAATAACTTGGAGTGGATCTGCTCAGATGCAAAAAAGTGCAGGTGTAGCAGCTACAACAGTTGCAGCAGGAACTTTTACCGTTGGATTCACAAGTTCTAGAGGTGGAGTTATTGATATATCAATGGGATCTACTGCAACAACAAGTCTTTCGGAAGGAAGATATGAGTACAATGTTTTAGTAAGTTCTGGAACTACAATTTACAATTTAGTAAATGGAAATATTCTAGTATATACTGGCATAGCTTCAGCACTATAAATATATTCAGGGGTAATTGTATACATGGCATCTCCATCAAGTAGATCAGAATTAGCAGATTATTGTAGAAGGCAACTGGGTGCTCCCGTGCTGGAAATTAATGTTGCTGATGAGCAAGTAGATGATATTATAGATGATGCAGTTCAATACTTTCAAGAAAGGCATTTTGATGGTGTTGCTCAAGCATACCTTAAATATAAGATAACTCAGGATGATATTGATCGGGGAAGAGCCTCGATGGAAACTAATAAAAAACAAACTGGAATAACAACTACAACGGCAACTGCTGATATTGTAGGAACAGCAACAACTTTTAGTTATTATGAGAATAGTAATTTTTTACAAATTCCTCCTGCGGTTATTGGAGTAACTAAAATATACCATTTTGATGGTACTAACACTATGACTAATAATATGTTTAGTGTTAAGTATCAGATGTTTTTGAATGATATTTACTATTGGGGTGCAACAGAATTGTTGACCTATGCGATGACTAAAACATATCTTGAAGATATTAACTTTTTGTTGACAACAGAGAAGCAAATAAGATTTAATAAAAGAATGGATAGATTATATCTTGATATTGATTGGGACAGTGTATCAAAGGATGATTATTTGGTTATTGATTGTTTTAGACAACTCGATCCAAATGATTATAGTAGAGTATGGAATGATTCCTTCTTAAAGAAATATACTACTGCTTTATTAAAAAAACAGTGGGGTCAGAATTTACTTAAGTTCCAAGGTGTTAAATTACCTGGTGGAGTAGAGTTAAATGGTAGACAAATCTATGATGATGCAGAAAAAGATTTAGAAATCATCAGAGAGCAAATGTCTAATACTTATGAACTTCCTCCACTTGATATGATAGGATAATGGCACTTAATCCATTTTTTCAACAAGGTGCTAGATCTGAACAGAATTTGGTTCAGGATTTAATCAACGAACAGTTGAGGATGTATGGTGTTGATATACACTATCTTCCTAGAAAATATATGGAAGAGAAATCTGTTATAAGGGAAGTAGTTAAATCTAAGTTTGATGATTCATATCCATTAGAAGCATATATTGACAACTTTGATGGTTATGCAGACAATCCTACATTACTATCTAAGTTTGGTATTGAACAAACAAATGAAGTAACTCTTGTTATTTCTAGAGAAAGATGGGAAACTTATATTCAACCATTACTTAAAAACGAATCTAATGTAAAGTTAACTACCCGACCTAAAGAGGGGGATCTAGTTTATTTTCCATTAGGTGATCGTTTATTTGAAATCAAGTATGTAGAGCATGAGAAACCATTCTATCAACTTCAGAAGACCTATGTATACACCCTGAAGTGTGAACTCTTCCGTTACGAGGATGAAGTTATTGATACAGGCGTTGATGAAATTGATGATATTTTAACTGGTGAAGATTCTGATGGAATAGCAGAAGATGGTAGTACATCTACAATTCTTGGATACTCACAAACTCTTACAGTTGTAGGAACTGGAGTAACTGCTACTGCTGCAATTGGATTTAATACTGAAGGATCTATCAGATTAATTAACATTAGTAATAGAGGTGGTGGGTATAGTGCTATTCCAACAATTGGAGTGAGTTCTGCTCCTGCTGGTAAGGTTACAGGTATTCTTACTGCTACGATGATTAGTGGTATTAATGTATGTAATCTGAATATCAGTGATAATCTAAAATCAGTACAGCAAGTTGTTATTACTAATCCAGGTTCTGGATATACTGTTGCACCTACACTCCAGATTACTGGTGGAGGGGGTTCAGGTGCTGCTGGAACAGTCTTTATAGGTGATGGGGCAGTTGGTATCGTTACACTTACTGATGCTGGTTCTGGATACACTACAGCACCTACTGTAACTATTACTGCACCTGTTGGTGCAGCAAATACACGGGCAACTGCTGAAGCAGTCGTAAGTTCTGCTGGAACCATTACTGCTATTAATATTACAAATGCTGGTGCTGGATATACATCTAGTCCAACAATTACGATTGGTAATCCTTCACTCAACAATAGTGGTAACTTTAAGTTTAATGAAATTGTCACTGGATCTATTACAGGACACACAGCAAGAGTGAGAACATGGAGTGCTACCACAAATGTTTTAGAGGTCGCAAATGTATCTGGAATGTTTAGTATTGGAGAGAATCTAACTGGTGGAAGTTCTGGTGCAGTTCATGCACTAAGAGTTATTAGTGAAGATCCTCCAGAGGATGGATATGCTGATAATGTTAATATAGAATCTGCTGCAGATGATATTTTAGACTTTAGTGAACAGAACCCATTTGGAATCCCATAAATATAAGATACTAGGACTCTAAAAATGTTTGAATATTTTTATAACGAAATATTGAGGAGGACCATTATTGGTTTTGGTACTCTATTTAATGGCATCACTGTTAAACAGGATGGATCACCATTAAGAGTTCCTTTGGCTTATGGACCTACCCAAAAGTTTTTGGCAAGATTAACTCAATCACCAGATCTTAATAAAGCAACATCCTTATCTTTACCAAGGATGTCTTTTGAGTTTACTGGATTGACTTATGATCCTTCTAGAAAGGTTACTACCACTCAAAAAATTGTAGTTCAGAATCCAGATTCTTCTACTCCTGACGAAAAGAAAGTTTATATGCCAGTTCCATATAACATGCAATTTGAACTTGCTGTTATGTGTAAATTAAATGATGATGCGTTACAAATTGTAGAACAGATATTACCATATTTTCAACCATCATATAACCTTACTGTAAATTTGGTTGGTTCTATAAAAGAAAAAAGAGATATTCCTATAGTTCTTGAAAACATTACTATGCAAGATGATTATGAGGGAGACTTTGAATCAAGAAGAGTTCTCCTTTATACTCTAAGATTTACTGCTAAGACATACCTCTTTGGTCCTGTTTCAGATGCTTCCAAGGATATTATTACCAAGTCTACAGTCAACTATCTTACTGGTACAGATACTTCCAACGCAACACGCAATCTTACATACTCTGTTGTCCCTAGAGCAATTCAGAACTATGACGGAACAGTCCTTACCAACTTAGCAGCAGATATTACTAAGACTCAAACTGTTATTGAACTTAATGATGTAACTAATATCACAGCATCTTCTGGATCTACTAGTGTTTACCTAGATATAGGTGGAGAGGAAGTTTATGTTAAATCCAAGGACTCTGATACTAATAAGATTACTGTTAAGAGGGGTCAAGATGGAACAACCAAACTTGCTCATATAGGTGGTACAGAAGTTAAGTCTATCACTGCTGCTGATAATGTATTAGTTGAGGAAGGTGATGACTTTGGATTTAGTGGCACTATAACTGGAGATTAATCGTGAAAAACAATTTAGATGATGCTTTCAATATTACACCAACTGAAGTGGAAGTTGATGAGACTGATGTGGTTGTTGGTGTTGATAGAGAGAAACCAGATAGATTAACCAAAGATGATATTGAAAAAGATTATGAGTATACTCGTGGTAATCTTTATAGCATCATAGAGAAGGGTCAGGAAGCAATTAATGGTATTCTTGAACTTGCACAGGATAGTGAGATGCCAAGGGCATACGAGGTCGCTGGCCAGTTAATTAAGAGTGTTTCAGATGCTACTGATAAGTTGATGGATCTTCAGAAGAAAGTTAAAGATGTTAATGAAGATGCTCCACAAAAAGGACCAAACACAGTTAATAATGCACTCTTTGTTGGTTCCACAGCAGAACTTGCAAAACTTCTAAAAAATGGAGCAAAGCAAGAAGATAAATAAACTTACGGGGAGAGAAATCCCAAAGTATTATTTACTAATAAAATGCCTGACGATAAGTTGCCGTCCATAAATGATTGGGATGATTCAAAAGAATTACCTTCAGTCGATGATTTTCTAAAAGAGGAGGTAGAAGAAGAATTACCTTCCGTAGAAGATTATATTGAAGAAGAGGAAGTAAAAGAAGAAGATACAGTTACTATTGAAGATGCAAATGGTGATCCATTTTTAGAAGTCACCGATGTAGTAAAAGCACCCGAATGGTCTGAGTTAGTTCGGATGGTTAATGATGTCAGGGAAAGTATCCCAGACATTCCAGAAATAAAATATTATGATGAAGAATTAAAACAACTTGCAGAGAATATTGAGCAGGTAAGTGAAAATATTCCAGAAGTTAAAGATTATGATCCAACAGTAGAGGCAATAACTGAACAGATAGATCTCTTAAGAGAATCAGTAAAGGATCTCCCTGAAGTAAAATATTACGATGAACAGATTGATAGTATTGAAGATAAAATAGATCTTATTCAACAAGAAGTAACAAATCTTCCAGAACCAAAATATTATGAAACAGATCTTCAGTCAATAAAAGAAGAAGTTGAAAAGGTAAGATCTGAGATTCCAGTATTTCCTAAGTGGGTTAATGAGGTAAATGAAGTTCCTGATTTTTCTTGGATTGGGAAGACTTTTGGTGTAATAGATGATGATTTTATTAAAGTTGGTGATAATATAAAATCCTTAAGGGATAGAATTGATTTAGAAGTTAATGAATTATCAGAGTCATTAGAAGTAAAGGATTTTGAGAAAAAGGTTGAAATTAAGGAAGTAAAGGAAAACTTAAAAGAAACAAAGGATAAAATCTATAAAGAATTAAAAGATTGTGCAATAAGAATTTGGGATCATCATACACAGTTTCAAGATGATGATAGAAAGTTAAAGAAACAAGTTCTTAGTAAACTTAATGAAACAAAACAAAATATTGAATCTCAGATTAAGGAATCATATGATAAGAGTTATGAGTCAAATAAAACTCTTAAAGCTTATTTTGATGGGTTAAAAGAAGAAATTGCAAATCTTCCTAAAGTAAAATACTATGATGATAGTATTGAAGATGTATCTGAAGATGTATCTCAATTGAGTAGTAAAATTGATGACACTACTCTCAATATTGCAGAGTTATATAAGATTGTTAATAATATAAAAAGTGAACAAGAAGAGTTATTAGAAATATATAATGATCGACCTGTAACTCCTGATCCAGATACAAAAGAAGGAGATGATCCACTTACTCCCACTGGTCAAAAATTCGCAACACTAAAAGATCTAGCAGCAAACTATAGATTGTTTGTTAATAGGGTTGAACAGCAAATGTATACCATCGGTGGAGGTGGTGCTGGATTTATCAAAGATCTTGATGATGTCAATATTGCTGGATTGGAAAATGGTAATACTTTAGTATGGAATGCAGATACTAGTAAATGGGATGTTGGTGCTGGATCTGGAGTTGGTGGTACTTGGGCGTCTAATGCTATTGGTGTTCATACTACTAGAAATGTAGGTATTGCAACCACTGCAAGATCTGATTATGCATTGTATGTTGAAGGTGATATCTATGCTACTGGAAATCTTGATGTTACGGGAGATCTTGTATATGATGAAGTAACGGGTAGAAATCTTAATATTACGGGTATTACTACTCTTGGTTCTAGTTCTGGAGTAGGAACCGTACATATTGGTATAGGAACCACTGCATTACTAGTAGATGGTGATGCAAGAATTACGGGTATCCTCACTGTTGGTAGATCATCTATCACTATTGATGGTGAAAATAATCAAATTAATGTTGGTCTTGTTACTGTCTCCAATTCTACTATTGTAATTGGTGAAAATGTAACACTTGATGCATCTGCAACTGGTATTAACTCCGCACCAAATGTTCTTTATGTCGCTAAAGATGGAGTAGATACAAATAATGGAACATCAATTGATAATGCTTTTCTAACAATTTCTGCGGCAGTTGGAGCTGCTTCATCAGGGACTACAGTTAAAGTTCTTTCTGGAAAATACACAGAGTCTAATCCTATATCAGTTCCTGCATTTGTTTCTATTGTGGGAGATGATCAAAGAACTGTGCAAGTATCTGGTAGTACAACTACTGGAGATATCTTCCATGTTAGAAAGGGAGTTAAATTAGCAAACATGACCTTTACCAAGCATGAAGCACCTGGTGCTGCTGTTGCATTCCCAACTGATGAAATAGCAGAGAATGTAGGTGGTGGAAAGTGGAAAGGTCCATATATTCAAAATTGTACGAGTGATACTACTACTGGTACTGGAGTTTATGTTGATGGTGATCGGGCAAGACTTCTAAGATCTATGAACGTTGATGCTTTCACGCAATATAATCAAGGTGGTATTGGTGTTGCTGTTACTAATGGTGGATTTGCTCAATTAGTTTCTTTATTCACTATTTGTAATGATCAAGCAGTTAGAGTTGATAAAGGTGGTCAAGCAGATATTGCAAATAGTAATTGTAGTTTTGGTACTAAAGGTTTAGTTGCTAAAGGAGTTAGTGATCTTCAATATACTGGTTTTGTTACAACTGCAGGTGCTGTTTCTCAGGATGAAGTCATAGTAAACGTTGATACTTTTGCTCCTGAGAAAACAATTAATAATTTTGTTTATGATAATAAGATAGGTGTTGCTACAGTAACTACAACTGCTGCACATAATTTCTTAGTTGGAATGGGTGTTACTCTTGCAGGTATTGGATTGACATGTGAGTTTGGATCTAAAATATATCCCCATAAGAGACCATATATTTTTACTGTGGACTCAATCCCATCAACCACTTCATTTGTAGTTAACGTTGGAATTTCAACATTAACCCATACTTATGTTGGTTCAGGATCATCTGCTGGAACAGCAAAGATTGATGTTGATAGACCATATGACGGACAGATGGTTTACTTTGATCAACTGTATAAAGAAGTTAAAACTATCACTGTAACCAATGGAGGTAGTGGATATACTTCTACTCCTACTGTTACTTTGGATGACCCTTCTGGACCTAATGGTGAAACTGCTACTGCATTTGCTACTTTAGATGGAGAGACGATTGATACTATTACTATTATCAGTGGTGGAAGTCAATACACTGGAACTCCTGATGTAACTATTAGTGGAGGTGGTGGTTCAAGTGGAGCTGCTACTGCTAGTATGGATCCTCTTTATTATGTAATAAATAGTTCGACAGCCGTGTCATCAGGAATAACTACACTAACACTTGCTACAAATTTACTTAATACAGTTGGAGTTGGTTCTACTGCATATTTCCAACAACAAAGTAAAATTATTGCTAGTTCTCATACATTTGAGTATGTTGGTGCAGGTAATCTTATTACTGAAGCTACTCCAAAGAGAGGTGGTGTTCTTGATCAAAAGAATGAAGTTATTACTGAAGATGGTGGTAAGGTTCTTTATACCAGTACAGACCAAGCAGGTAATTTTAGAATAGGTGATGATTTACAAATTGACCAAGAAACTGGTACAATTAGTGGAAGATCCTTTAGTAAGAGTTTATTCTCAGAAATAACTCCGTTTATCCTAGCATTAAGTTAATATGGCACTCGCACTCAACAGATTTAAAACATATACTGCTACACTTACAACAAGTAGCGCAACAATATATACTGCACCTACAGGATATACTGGAATCATTCTTTATGCACATATAACCAATTATGCTGCAGCAGCAACTACACTTACTATGTCTCATGTAAGAAGTAGTACAACTAATGAAATAATTAAAGGAGCAAGTGTTCCTGTTGCTGATGCTTATATTCCTTTAGATGGTAAATTGGTATTAGAAACAAGTGATTCTATTGTAGCAGAAGCAGGTGCAAATACTACTTTAAAAATTCTTCTTTCAGTATTGGAGACAGCAAATGCCTAGACTTCTTAGCAACGTTAATAGCACAGGAGCAGTTGGCATTTCTAGTGATGGGACCAGTTTGGGTAATATGACTGATTTAAATTTCCAAAGTAATAGAGTTGATTTCGATTCTAATGCTGGTGTTGCTACTGTTTATACAGATCCTTTAACTGTTATAGGACTATAAATAAATACAGAGAGTTTGTCTTTTTAATGAAAAAGTGTCCTCAAGGTGAATATTATTGTAATCAGGATAATAAATGTAAACCCATTCCCAGTGGTTATCACACCGCTCGTGGTGGTTTTTTAGTCCGTGATGATTACAAAAAGAAAAATGGTAATGGCAACGGAAATGGACATTCCAATGGTAATGGAAATGGCAACGGATCTAATGGAAATGGTAATGGTAATGGTGGAAACGGTGGTGGAGTTAGTGAAGCCATCCGTCTTGCACCTAAGACAGGAAATATAATATCTGTTAATTTGGCATGGAGAGGAAACGACTACAATCTTAAAATGTTCTTCCCCCATGTTAAAACCCCTTCACGCAGAGAAGTACAGGATCAAGTGAGAAAAGTGTATCCTAATGCTAAACTCTGGAACTACAAAGTCTCGGACTATGACCCTGGAGAACCACTCCTCATCGGAGGAGAAAAAAACTAAAGAACTAGAAAAGAAAGTAGAAAATTTAGAAAAAATATTAGAACTACAAAGAAAAACTATCGAACACGACAAAAAATTTGGTAAGTATGAAATGATGTAATTATGGAAGACGTTTATTTAGGCAATCCCAATCTAAAAAAAGCAAATGTTCAACAGGAGTTTTCTGAAGAACAGATACTTGAGTTTATGAAATGTGCAGGAGATCCTGTATATTTTGCAAATAATTATATGAAGATTGTTTCTCTTGATGAGGGACTTGTTCAATTTAAACCATATGATTTTCAAGAGAAGTTAATTAGAAACTTCCATGAGAATAGATTTAATATTTGTAAGATGCCTCGTCAGACTGGTAAGTCTACTACGTCTGTAGCATATCTCTTACATTATATTGTTTTTAACGATAGTGTGAATGTTGGTATTCTTGCAAACAAAGCAGCCACTGCCAGAGACTTGTTGGGTAGATTACAGACTGCTTATGAGAATTTACCTAAGTGGATGCAACAAGGTATTATATCTTGGAACAAAGGTTCTATGGAGTTGGAAAACGGATCAAAGATATTAGCAGCATCTACATCTGCTAGTGCGGTTCGTGGTATGTCATTTAACATACTATTCCTTGATGAGTTTGCATTCGTTCCAAACCATATTGCAGAGGCATTCTTTAGTTCAGTTTATCCTACTATTACTTCTGGTAAAACAACCAAAGTCATAATGGTTTCTACCCCTCATGGTATGAATCATTTTTATAGGTATTGGCACGATGCAGAAAAAGGTAATAATGATTATGTGCCAACTGATGTGCATTGGTCTCAAGTTCCTGGCAGGGATTCTGAGTGGAGAAGACAAACTATTGCAAACACATCTGAACAACAGTTTAAGATTGAGTTTGAGTGTGAGTTTTTAGGATCTGTTGATACTCTTATTGCACCATCTAAACTTAGAGCATTTGTTTATGAAGCTCCTCTTATAAGAAAAGCAGGATATGATTGCTACGAACAACCTATAAAGGATCATAATTATGTAATGACTGTTGACGTAGCAAGAGGAGTGAGTGAAGACTACTCTGCTTTTGTTGTTGTAGATATTACAGAGTTTCCTCATAAGGTTGTAGGTAAGTATAGGAATAATGAAATTAAACCTATGCTATTTCCTAATGTTATATGGGAGGTAGCAAAAAATTATAATGACGCATTTATTATGTGTGAGGTAAATGATATTGGTGATCAGGTAGCATCTATTCTAAACTTTGATCTTGAATATGATAATCTTCTTATGTGTTCTATGAGAGGTAGAGCAGGTCAGGTTGTTGGTCAAGGGTTCTCTGGTAAGAAAACTCAACTTGGAGTTAAGATGTCTAAGACAGTTAAGAAGGTTGGTTCTCTTAACTTAAAAACTCTTATTGAAGCAGATAAATTGCTATTTAAAGACTATGAAATTATATCCGAACTAACAACCTTTATTCAAAAGAGTAATTCATTTGAGGCAGAAGAAGGATGTAATGATGACCTTGCCATGTGCTTGGTTATATTTGGTTGGTTAGTACAAACAGATTATTTTAAAGAACTTACAGATCAAGATGTTAGAAAGAGATTATATGAGGAACAAAAAAACCAGTTAGAGCAAGACATGGCTCCATTTGGTTTTATTGTTGATGGAACTGATGAAGATCAATTTGTTGATAAGGAGGGTGATAGATGGTTTATAGATAATGGGTCTATGGATACATCCACCAATTGGAATGTGGATGAATACGGAGACAAATCTTATATGTGGGATTATCGGTAATGGAATTTGACAAGCAACTTAAATTAGGACACTTGTTGCTTGTAGATAGAAAATGTAGAACTTGTGGGGAGATAAAAAATCTCGTAGATGGTTTTTACAGAACAAGAAAAAGTAGAGGGGCAGTTGCATCATCTTACTCATATGAATGTAAGATCTGCACTATAAGAAGGATTGTAGATAGAAGAAAAAAGAAACCATTTAGTGATTGGGCATATCCAGACTGGTAGTGTTCACTCCATGTTTCCCCGCTGAAAAAGTCACAAACAATAAATATTTTCAGATAAAACTGAGACATCGGAGAAAAACATGGCCACTCCTCAATTATCTCCTGGAGTACTGGTAAGGGAGGTTGATTTAACCATAGGAAGAGCAGAGAATGTATTAGATA
>VTLG01007970.1_pt1 | contig 20455 bp, 28 predicted proteins | sample 4694571 | NCBI WGS metagenome assembly VTLG01 (sample SAMN12604809, study PRJNA352737) | marine metagenome | biome: ENVO:00000447; feature: ENVO:00000209|ENVO:00000569|ENVO:01000036; material: ENVO:00002151; isolation source: viral sequences binned using virsorter ... | reverse complement strand
CAAAAATATAATTTGAAGAATAACTCTTATGCGGATCTAAAAATTTTAAATTACCATCTCTACCATTTGTTTGTAAGTAATATACACCAGATATATCAGCACCTCCATGTTCATGAAGATGTGCATATTGTCCTTTATTAGTCTTAGTAAACCAAGACTGTGTTATTACATACTCTCTGGAAGCATGTGATCCTATATCATTCAAATAATTATTTAAACATTTATCCACAAAGGATAAAAATACAGGACAATTATTTGTAACATTACTAGTAAAGGGATCCTTACTTAGTTCGTGAGTATCCGCAGTCCAGTTATCAATTTGAGAGAATTCCTGTGCATTATAGCAATCAAAAAGTTCAGTCTGTAAATTTCTAAACTCCTCTCCTCTTGCTCTATGAATATGTAAAGGAATCGAAAACCATCCCTGTGTGGTCATAATGGTAATTTAGCACGAGTAGTCTTTTTCATAAAATTTAACTGTTGTGCATCACATTTTAATTTCTCCTTAAGAGGTTTAGAAATTAACTTAGTAATTGAATCAATCTCAATATTATTCTCTTCACAGAATAATACTATAGCATCAATGTAATTAAGTTTTTCATTCTTGACAAGTTTTTCTATTTCTGCAGCAAATTTTGCAGAATTCATAAACTTTTCGCTTAATACAGTCGTAAATTCATTTTCCATGTAATTCTAGATGATAGTTTAAGAAGGTTTTAATGTAGTTAACAAGTAATCTCATATATTTCAACTTATCATACTCTTCATAAACCTCACAAGTTCCATCTTCACATGCCATAATAATGACTAGTTTCTTAACTGGAGTTCCTGTTAGTTCATAATACATGCAAGCATATGCTGCTGCTTGTACAAAGTACCCATCAATCCACTTTCGTGGTTTAGGTGCTTTAGAAGTTTTAAAGTCGATAACTGATAATTCACCATTATATTCTGCTATACAGTCTACTGTACCAGCAACACCCAACTCTTTACTGAAAAGAGATCCCTCTAACGAATGAATATTATCAATGTTATTAAGAGTTGGTTTAGCAATCTTAAAGAGCATGTCTGATAATGGTTGAACTACAGGTAGTTCTTCATTCTTCAGATAATGCTCTGTAAGAGTATGCATATCAGTACCACGAGAAGTTGCTTTTGTAGTAATCTCGTTAGCTTTTTCTTCACCAATTTTCTTTCTCCAAGCAGCAAACTTTGCTCTATTATAGAACGAAGTAACTGAAGTGATAGAAACCAATTTTAATAGTTCTTCTTCATCAGGAATCTGATAATATCGAACACCATCTATAGTTTCTCTCTCCAGAGGAGAAAGTTTCACATCAACATGATTAAACATTACATACCAAGAGCTAATTTAGTTTTCAAATACTCCTTACATAAACCAGAACGAACAATGTCATCGACATCAAATTCGATCATAGAAAAGGATTCCATCTGTTCGAGAATTTTCATGAAATCAAGGATTCCATTTTTTTCATTCTGCTTAATAAGATCAGTTTGATTGGCATCACCACAGAAATGAATTCTGCAATTTTCACCAACTCTGGTTATTATACTATCTAATTCGTGAAAATTCAAGTTTTGGCACTCATCGATGATTATAATAGCATCATCAAAGGTAGTTCCTCTAAGGAATGAAGTAGACCAGAAAGAAATAGTCTCTTGTTGCTTAAGATTTCCATACAGCATTTCAAAATCTGTATCTGTGGGCATCTCAAACATATACTTCACCATATTCTTGTAAGGAATCTGATAAAGGAAAGACTTGTCTTCATGATCACCAGGAAGAAATCCTATTTCCCTAGTAGCAACAAGACTACGAACAATATAAACTTTGGTATATGGTGTAATTTCGCTCAGTACATCCTTTATTGCATTATAAAGAACAATAAAAGTTTTACCAGTTCCTGCTGCACCATATGTAAAAATATTCTTACCTCTAGCATAATCATTAAAGAGTCTTTCCTGATTAGGAGTTAGAGGTTTAATATCTACCAAAAAATCATTATTGATAGGTTTTTTCCTTCTCATCTGCTTTGCAGTCAAACCAGCACCGACTGCATCTCCTGTCTTTTTCTTACGAGTTCTTTTTACTGGCATACTAATCGAGAGTTAATTTTTGGCGATTTTGACCTGTTTTCTGAGCTCTTCCTAGGATCTCATTCCAACCAGGTTTATTCTTCCTGAGTTTATCCTTCCATTCACCGACTTCTCCTACACCAGGCATTGTTGATGGATCAGAATAGTCTCTTTGCCAGTCTGGATTATCTTCTGTCCATTTAGTCCAGTCATGAACACTCATCACAACTTCTTTTTGTTCGCCAGTCTCTTTGTTAATAACAGGATAGGTAGCCATAAAAGTTTACAAGGGATAGTTATTTAGAGTATAACAAGATTATCATCATCCACATGAATTAGATTCTCATAAGTTACTAGATCAAATGCAATACTGATTCTAGGAGTATCTGATTCGTGTACAGTTGTATAATGTGTCAAATAATTAGGAAACAATGTAAGTTCTCCAGGTTTATTCTCTACAAAATAGTCTTCATGATTATATGGATGCATATAAGCAGTTGAAGTACCATCAGCAGTTACACAGAAATGTCCACCAAGATATGTGTGTGGATGAGTAGCATGTGCATGTTGTTGAATCTGTTGACCCTTACGCATTACATTTGCCCAACATCTTACTTTTAATGGTGGTGGTTCAGTACCAACAACACTCTGGTAATATTCATCATGAAAAATACGAATTTCTTGATGTAATTCTACTATTGGTATTTCCTGCCATTTTAGCACATTAAAGTGTTTAAATCTAGCAGTTAAACTATCTGCACCTAATCCAGTATTACCATCATCATCTCCAGAATAATTTTCTATAATTTCTTTCTCTTTTTCTAAGATAATCTTAGCAAGATCTTCTGTATTGATATTTGTAGATTTTATTGCAATACTATAATCCCAAACTGGTGCAAAAGCAGTTTCAGGAGGTTCACTAACAAATCGAATTCCTTTCGTCATGACCAACCTAATGCTTCAGAAACGATAGGAAATTCTTGAGAAAATACCTCTTTACACTCATTTGCAATATCCATATGCTCCTTCTGAGTACCATGACCACTTCTAAGTTCGATATAATGCACCCAGGAGCGACAGGAACCAGTCATATAGAGTTTCGTAGGGGTTGCTAAGGGTAAAACAAAACGAGCACACTCCTTGGCGATTCCTTGACGAATTAATTCATTATATAAATCCTTTGCTGCAACAAAATGTCTAGTAATAGTAAGTTCAAGATCTCTTTGAGTTTTTTCGTCAATATCATCAATACTATTTTGACGATTCTTAAGATCCTGTCTACGAAGATCAGGAATTGGTATATCTCCCAAATCGTTAGTATTAGCGTATCTCTGACTAAATTCTTGAAAAGTAAAAGATCTATGACGCAAAATTTGAGCAGCAAGACCCCTAGTAGTCTCTATTTCAAGAGTCATAAATGCTTGCTCAAAAACCGACCAATGACCGTGCTTTATGCAATATTTTAGTAAACCAGCTACTTCTGGGTTGTCCTGATTCTTCGGGTTGCTTACTCTCGCTATGTACCCCATCATCTTCTCTGCTTCTGGGGTCGTCTGAACCAATCTTACGCTGTTGTTGTTTGGCATACTTTAATCGCTTTTTTATCATTCTAGCATACTCTACATCAGACTGACTATACAGATTAGGATGTTGTTTTGCTATCTTGATAATTTTCTTTGCTGCCTTCTTGTCTTTCATATTTGCCGTAGTACGCTTTGAAATACGATACTAGTCCATTTGTGGTTACTTGCTTGGAGCACCAATCATCGGCACATTCGTAAATAGCCCGATTTGTGTGAGTATTACCGAAGTTCTTAAGCAAAATTTGGAGAGTATATTCTCTAATCTGCATATCCATCGTCGTCATTGTAAAGTTCATAATCTTGTTTCATTGTCGCAGGTTGTTGTGGAACATACGCTTCTTTATCGGAGAAAACCTCTGCTTCCAATTCTGTTACAACTTGTTTCAGCATTAAAACCATGCCTTTTAAAACTTGGCGATCCATAGCTTTTAGTATAATTTATAAAAAAGAGGGTGTCAAGCACCCTCTGTGTCAATCTGTAAGTTGTCCTAATTAAGCAGTAGCAAGATCTTTTTCAGATTTTACTCCACGATAGGTTAATTCAACCTTTTGTGTTTTTGCCTTATTAGGGCGATTCTCAGTGTCATAAACGACACCACGGTAAGTGACTTGTGCCATGTTGTTACTCCTAAAGTAATTGGATTTTTAGCCCCGTTCCTTTAGTCATTTGCGTCCCATGTGCATTCTAAGTCGGCTGCTTCAGTTAAATGTACTTCGTACATATCAACTATCTCTTGCTTCATGGCAGAATTAATCGTCTGACTCATTCTGACTTTCTGCACCATTTCTGATACATCAGAGCAAGTGAAGGTTAAAGCAGTGGCCATTAGAAATGGCATGGGATGAACGCTCCGTTCCGTGACTTACTTGCGGCCCAAATGGGCTGAACGCTATGTGTGAATAATAACACACATATAATATATAGTCAAGTTCTTAAATTTCCTTAGTCATATTATCCCTAGATTCCTTGAGAATATGGTATGCATGTTTGTTGTTTTTAGCAAGTTTTTCTGCCCAGATCATATCCGACAATGGGACATCACGACCATTTACGATTTCAACGCAAATGTCTATAAGACGCATTCTCTGTGATGTTGAAAGCATAGTAAATCCTGTGGCTCAAAAAAATTGCGGAGTTTTTTTTCCCGATTATCTGAAACGAGAATTCGGTTTTCCCTCAGGAATGCAATCTAAAACTTTTTCCCTTGGAAACCAACCAAGTTCACACAATGCAGTAGTGTCAGCACATGTGACATCTCTCTCGCCAGGTGTATGCTCCTTGACTGGTAGATTTGCTTGACCAAATGCTTCTGCTAATTCTCTAACTGTTACAGTTTCACCTGTTCCTACATCTATAGGTCCAGTGTATGTACTAGTCATTAAATAACAGATTGCTCTAGCAACATCCTTAACATGAATCCAGTCTCTCTTATGATTGGTAATATACTTAGCAGTCTTATCCTGTAGCATTCTGAATAACATATCAGATCTACTATTCTCACCATACACAGTCTGAAATCTCATTCCTACACTGTTAGGTGGTGCTTGTAGTTCATTAACTTTCTTACTAATACCATAAGGATTCTGCCACCACTCCTCTACCTGTGCTGAGCTAGCATATAATAATCTGACATTATATCTCCTACAATAATCAAAGATAGGTTTAGACTTCTCTACATTATTTTCCCAAAATAGATCTGGGTTATCTAAACTGCCTCTAATATTAGCAAATGCTGCAAGATGTATGACACAATCATATGGTCTGTCAAACATACCAATCTCAGACTGAAAATCCCCGACATCATCGGGGAAATCCATACCATCAACTGAGTAACCATAACCTGCATCATGTCTAAGGTGATTGAAGACATAACTGCCTATGAATCCCTCATGACCAGTAACTAAGATTTTTGTCATTTAACACGATTACCCCATTCAACATCAGGATATGCTTCCTTGATGACATTATGTGTTATTCTATATTTCTTTTTAAGATTCTTATCTTTAACTAGACAAACAATTTCTGCCTCATCTGGGTGTAAAGACTCTAGCAACTCAATAAACAAAGATTCTCTTCTAGTTCTCTTGAGTCCATCATTACCACCCTTCACATAATTGTAAAGAGTTCTGTACTGACTAGCAAGTTTACTCTGACTATCTACAGTCGGTGAGTCGTTAGGAGTGAAAGGTACTTCACCCTCTGGAATAGCACTTACAATGCTCTCATCAAAATTCCAAACAAACAGAGATACTAATGCTGGTGATCTATGAGTTTGAAGTAGTTCAATCTTCTCTTTCTTTGTCTTAGCACTAGATACTGCTTGTAGAATTTCAGATTGTAAAGGATGTGGTGGTAGTTTTGCCATAATGTTTTTCAGTTAGTTAATCTTCGTCATCGTCATCAGTTAGATTTGGATCAAATTTAAATGCGATCAGTGAGTCAGCAATTACATTACCGTGCTCGTCATACATCTCAGGATGCATTGGTGCTTGATTGTATTGCCTATCATGGTGATACATCATGTATTCTCTTAGTACCCATCCTAGCATAGAACCCAGAATAAGGGAACCCATAATGAGAAAAGCAACAACGAACATGTATGCTTCAGTCATTTTATTAATCCTCAGTGGTATCTTTTTTGATGTCCAGGGAGAATTCAAAGTACAAATGCAACTCTCTTTTGAAGAAGCGAAGCATGTTACCGAACTTCACCTGAAAACTTTTAGGTTTGTCTGGTACTTTCTTGCCCCCTTCAAGCATAATCTGTACGCCTTTATTTAGTGGTGCTTGGGACAAGGTTATTCTCCTTAAAGTATCTTACTGTTTCTTTAGCACCTCCAATGTGTTTGTGCTCTTGAGATTGATCAACAACCTGTGGGAAGTACTTAGTGTTAAAAGTAGACTCAAACTCCTCAATAGTGAAATGTTGGTCTAAAGTATACACCACATGTGTTTGATTGGCAAGCACCATTAAATCTTTAACGAGTTCGCAATGCTTACATCCATCCATTGAATAAACTATGAAGGACATCTACCTACCCTTAAAATATAATTTATACAGCTTTCCATATTCCCCTTATTTGTTCTGGAACATGGTCAAGGTTTGCAGCTATTACAAATCTCTTTCCTTTATAATCATCAGGAACAAAATGATCTAATGCTGCTGGAAATGCTATGACTAATCCATTCTCTACTGGTCTACATGTCTGCCCTATACAAATAGGTGCTGAATCTTCCTGAACATCAACATAATAAATCACTGCCATAGACGATGGAAAATGATTGTGATATTTTGTACCTTCATTAGGTCCATATGTCATAGCCCACATATTAACACAATCAAATTGTCCTTTAGTGTGCCAATACTGCGAACTTATTTCTTTAACAAACTTCTCAAAGAATGTCTGAATATCAGAGAACCTTGGATCAGTATGATGAATGTTCCAATTGGATCTCCATGTAGCACCTACATTGGTATCCTTTGTTGTCTTTGAAAATTCATCCTTATGATCTAAGATGAATTGTTTATGTTCTTTAAGATGTTCAGTCCAACTTGTCTCGAAGACAGGAAGCTGAGCATCTACTTGAGCGATTTCTACTTTGGTAGGCATATCTTATCGATGTTCATAGCAACTGCAATTCTCCTACCCTTTGTAGTAGGAACATGATGGACTACACTGCCTGGAAAAAGAACTAGTAGTCCTGGTTCTATGTTTATCTGTTTGTCTTCAAGGAATATTGGAGCAACATCCTCTTCAACATCAATATAATAAACACAAGACCAAGGATGTAAAAAATGATCATGCGGTTCAGCATGTTCACCTGCTTCCATCACTACTGCCCATAAAGAAACTACTTTAAAGTCAGACTGTGTATGGAATACATTGTCCATTATATAGTCTAACACATGCAAGACATAATCAGCAAGAGGTTGAAACCTAGAATCAGTTTCTAATGTATCCCACTTAGTAAGCCAACACTTAACAGAATGCCCTGCAGTTTCGTGAGAGTCTATAACTTTTGGATCTTTATCTTTCTTCTCTAATATAATTTCTTTTAAGTAAGCAGTAAGCTCAGGGTCTCCACCATAGACTTGAAAGGTTGATGCTTTAACATCAACCTTATCATGTACTATCTTCTTAGATGTAGGTCTCTTCTCCGTCCTGTCCACCGAATGTACAAATGTCAAGTTCTCCTAGATCCTCTAACGCTGGTATTCCATTATACACCCTAAGCGTGAAATTGTTAACCGTTCTATCACTGATTCTTAAATTAACAATACCACCTGGATATGCATTAGTACCAGAAGCAATTCCTATGACTGCATAGTTAGTATCTGCCATAGGGTCAGCAAAGTTTACAGTGTAAACCCCAGTGGATACTTGCTCAATCGAACTAACATTATGTGAACGATCACCAGGAACATAGTCACTGTTACCAACACCTAGATTTGTATTCAAGTACCAAGAAGTAGCACGACCCTCAAACATTTGAGTGTAAGTACAAGTCTTAAGTCCTGCAGTGCTCTTGAACTCACCAACCTTAGCAACTCTTTGCATCTCAGGATTAAATACCTGAACAGAGTTACCCATAGATCCTTTTTCTGTACCAACACCAGCACCATAGTAGAACAAGTCTGGAGTTTCATCAGTAACTTCTACCTCAGTGTACGCACCAGTATAAGTAACACCCTGAGTCATCTCACTTGGATTGGTAGTACCAATACCAACTGATGTAACACCAGAATGATGGTAGTACATTCTGATTGGATAGTTTGCTTGCTGTGATGCATTCTCAAACCTATAAGTCTGACCTACTTCAAATCTTAAGTAAGGAGACTCATAACCCTGAATGTTTACACATAAAGCAGAGTTGATACCAATGTACCTATGTTCTGCGGTCTTAGTACCGATAGTAACAGGTAATGGTTTGTATGGATTTTCGTGTGAAGTATAAAGATTCTTAGCAGTATCTGCTGCACCAGTTAGTGTTGAGTAACTAGAATTGCTTGCAAAGGTAGCATTGGTTGCCTGTGATGCAAGACCAGCAAGAGTAGCATAGGTTGCAATACCAGCAACGATTGCTTCAGATGCGATACCAGAAAGAGCAGCCCTAGGTGCTTCAATAATAGTAGCAGTAACAATACCAGCAGAGATAGGCGATACATCAATACCAGCATCAAAGTTGATTGTTCCTGCAGTACCAACAGCAGATCCACTATCCTGAACAATAACACCACCACCAGCAGCAACAATGTTAGTCAATAATGAACCATCACCAACAAATTTTGGTGCTGTTATATTATTATTAACATTGATTGTTGCGTTTGCAGACACTTGACTTGCTGTACCAGCAGTAGTCGCACTGTCTGCAGTCGTTGCACTGTTAGCAGTAGTAGCGACTGTAGCAACACCAGCGACATCAGCATAATCTGATTTAGTAGCAAACGAAACAGCAACTCCATCAGCAAGACTGTTTGCAGTTTGAGCAACACCTACTGTATCTGCTGCTTCTATTAATGCTACTCCATTATTAACAGTAGCAGTTATATTAGTTCCAAAGTTTATCGTAGCAGCAGTACCAACTACAGTACCATCTTCCTCAACATTAACACCAGATCCAACAGCAGTAACGCCAGTCAATCCTGTTCCATCACCAGAGAATGCTTGAGCAGTAATGATACCAGTGGTGTTCACATTAAGGTTAGATCCTATACCAGATGGTCCTGGATCCTGTGGAATAGAGTGAGCAACAAAGGTTAGGTTTGGTTTAGAACCACGAACAATCAAACTCTGTCCATTGGAAAGAGCGATGTTATCAAACTGTAAATCTTGTAGTGGTGCTAGTCTAAGACCAAAAACAATATAGTCTGAGTCAAGAAACTCTGGTACTCCTCCAGATGATATACCAACAGATAATGCTGCAGTAATATCTGGGTTCTGGTTCGTAGCATGAACTGTTACCAGACTATCTTCTTCTGCAGTAAGAATCTTTATGTTTGAATTAATTGGATGTGGAGGATTGTAAGATAGAGTTAAAGATTCTTTTCTACCATGTGTAGCAGCAGAAACAGTACTAATCTTATCGTAGATCTTAGTAGCAAATGTCAGGAAGGATATATTAGGATCAAATGATGATACAAATATCTTATCACCTGGTTTAATACCAACCTTCTCAATCAGTCTAGTACCACCTCTGTCTAATTGAATACCATAAGCAATGTAGTCACTAGATTTAAATCCAGGAGTACTAGAGATACCAATAGAGAATGTAGATTCAAAGTCATTCTGGTTTGCAACAGAGACACTGACCTCAAGAAGATCCTCACTCTCAAAGAGTAGTGTTGGTTCAACAACACCCTTAGTTAATGTAGTCTTAACAGATGCAAGACGACCCACTCTTGCTTGGAATGGATCAGGAGTTTCAAAGGATGTTACAACAGACCAAGGTGAAGTAAATGATTGACCTTCACTACCATCAGCATTAGATACATGCCTCAATCTTACATAGAATGTAGTAGCAGCAGCTAAACCAATATTAATAGTCTGAGTTAAAGTAGTTTCATTAGCACCAACAGAAGTATAAACAACCTGAGCAGCATCAGCAAATGTTTGATCAGTGCTGACCTCAAATTCAACTGCCTTAAGTGTACCAGAAACTGCCTCACCATCAATGGCAATGTAAGTACTAGAAGTTAATACAATACCAAATCTCTGACCTACAGTAGATGCATTGACAGGTCCAGTAATAAATGGTGTCTGAACACCTGGTGCATTACCTAAGGTAGCAAACGATACTATACCAGCAGAGTAATTAGAATAATATCCAGTAAATGCTTGACCATCAGCATTAGATACATGCCTTACTCTTCCATAGTAAGTAGTGAATCCAAGTAACTGTCCTGTTGTTGTCTGAGAGATAGCAACATTATTAGCAGTAGATTGCCAATCAATCGTACTAAAGTTTACATCTCTAGACAGTTGGAACTCAACTGCTTTTAGAGTACCTGATACTGTTGTGTCACCAATAGCAGTGTAAGCACTTGAAGCAAGAACCAATCCTTCGGTGCTAACACCAGTTGCATTATTAGCAGGAGCAGTAAGACTAGGTTCATTAACACCTGCAAGTTCGGTAGAGATACCAGAACCTACATCAATGAAACTAACAAGAACTTGACCATTACCATCTGCAGTCTTCTGGTTGAATTGTCCTGTCCAGAAATTTGCTTCATCAATATCAGGGTATTGGTCAAACAGTACATCATTTCCTGTGATCGTACTACCAGATTGACCTCTAAGACTAGGAGCACTACCATCAGTAGTAAATCCTGTTACCCAATTCTTTGCTTCAGTAACACCTGTACCTGGATTTCTCTGTGCATACAGAGCCATAAGACCAGCAACTACAGGTGCAGCAGCAGAGGTTCCACTAAATGCACAGTCAAAGAACCCACTGTTATCATACCTTGGGAAGTCTCTATAAGCACTGATATTATGCATACCAGCAGAAAGTGTCTCATCTGCAGGAGCATAGATGTCAATACCAGGACCACTATTAGAATATGTTGCCTTTCTTTCCTTACCACTTGACTCAATGAAGTCATCAAGAGCACCCACATTAATAACAGGGTGGTATTGAGTGGTTTCATTGAATCCAATACCAGATGGGTTCATCCAGTCTCTAGATCCACATGGAGTTCTTACACCACCAAATTCAGTACGAGAATCTTGAGCATTAAAATAATTATCCGAAACACTATCTAATCTATGAGTATCAGTAAGTCCAGTACCAATTCTTTGGTTGTTATTACCTGCAGCAGCCACATAGATAACACCTGCAGCAATCAATTCAGCACCAGCAGTATCAACAGCATTATTTCTTGCAGATGATGTCCATGATCTCCATGCACCAAGCACTTGGTTATTGAAACCAAAGATCATATCACTAACATCAACAGGATCGGAACTACTATTAATTGGTAGACCAATCGTACCTGTATTATTTTTAAACTGCCATGATGCTGTACCAGAAGCAGGAAGTGCAGCCTGGTATCCCCATGATCCATTGACTACAGTTGGACGCTTAATACCAAGGATAGGATCAATTGGTTTATATTGATGGAAGAACTTCATAAGATCATATGAAGTCTCAATATCCATACCAACATTGTCACTGATGGCTGGCATGTTCCAAATGGTTGCCTTAAATGCTAGTCCAAAGTTCTTACCAGCAGCCATACCAGCACATCCAGTACCATGACCACTAGCAAGATTGTTAGAACCAGTAGTACCTACTCCTACTGCTCTATCCGCAGTGTAGAGAGCAGGAATGTTAATTGTAGGTAAGAGTGCTTTGGCAGTAGACCTTGCGTTGTTATCTTCCCACCATGATATCGCATTTGTAGTGTTAATACCTGTACTTCCGTCTCCCTTGGTATAAACATATCCATAAGTGTCGAACCAGTCTGGGTCAATAAGATAAGGAGCATCAAGAACTATATCTTTTACTCTACTTACACCATTCTCATCTAAAAATTCTGGGTGAGATGCTAGAACACCAGAGTCATGTATAACTAAGTCTACATTTCTACCATCATATGTGTAATCAGTATTAATTCCAATAGAAGCAAGAGATCCTACATCAGAACCCCATACCTGTCCAGCAGTTGCAACACCTACTCTAGGAATAGCCCAGTTAGTTCTGTTTAATTCTTGAACAGTTGGATTACTAGTAGGAGGACCATTAGGTGAACTTAAATCACGATATGCCTTAACATTACTTGCCCACCTCTGTGGCATAGCAGGCTCTGGTTTTGGGAATGAATCAGGGTTATCTTTTAAAGATAGTTCAATCCACTTAACATGTGGGTGCTTTGCAATCTCAGCAGCTTCAGTCTCATCTAATTCATAGGTTCCACGAGTAGCACTAGTACTTTTACTATCTGTACAAGTAATCTTTCTATCAGGGATCCCATCCTCATTAGAGTCTACGGTGAGAGCACCATGAATTTTATCCCAATACTCAGGACTACTAACGCTGAGAGTATATCGTTTTAAAGCCATGTCTCACGCAACAGAATACACTTTTTTAGTATTTAGGTGTGCTAGAATATATAATAAAAAGATTCTCGTTATGAATATTGTAACTGGTGCTGGTGGTTTTATCGGAAAACACTTTGTAAGGTCACTAGAAAATGTCCTTGAAATAGATCTAGATAATTGCGAAGAATTTATAGAGAAATTTAATAGATGGGAGGATGTTGACATGATCATCCATCAAGGTGCGTTGTCCTCTACAACCAACAAGAACCTTGCGATGATATACAAATATAATATTGACTTCAGTATTAAATTATTTGAGAAAGCAATTGAGTATGGTATCCCTGTTAAGTATGCCAGTTCAGCATCTGTCTATGGTAATCAACAAGGCATTATAAATCCCCTGAATTACTACGCATTATCTAAAGCAACAGTAGATTACTGGGTCTCAGATAACATTGAAAGGTTCGTACATATTCAAGGGTTCAGATACTTTAATGTATATGGATCAGGCGAATATCATAAAGGACAGATGGCATCACTAGTCAATCAGTTCCAATGGCAAGCAGCTACTGGTCAAATACATCCGTTTGAAGGCTCCGAGAAAATCCTTCGTGACTATGTGTGGGTTGGGGATCTGGTGAATGTAGTGTTATCGAACACTGCGGGTTCTGGCATATTCGATCTTGGCACAGGATCGCCAATAACAATTGACACTGTAGCTCAACTAGTTTCATTAAAAACGCAGTCGAAATTGTCTCCAATCCCATTTCCACCTCCTCTTAAGGGTAAGTACCAATATTATACCATAGCAGATATGAGTTGGTTAAAAGGCTACAATTTTAAAACAGTTAAAGAGTATCTCCAGGTGTAACCCTGTGAGAATCCTCATCAAAATGCTGAGTGGAGAACTCAAATAATTCTGCGTCTTCTATTGCAATCATCTGATGCCTAGTCTTCCTACAACAGTGGAAACTGTCACCAGGTTCTAGGATCATAGACTTTGCATCCTCTAAATTATCTGTCTTACCATAAAACAAATGGATCTTTCCTGAATGTAAATAGAAAGTCTCATCCTTCATTATATGATAGTGCCATGAGCATCTGTGGTTCCTCTTAATAAACAGTAACTTTCCACAATACTCAGGAGAATTGGCAATCCATTTCTCCCAACCCCATCCTTTCGGTACAAATTTTGGTTTAGTTTCCTTCATTCTTCTTATCCTTTATGGCTTGATCCATGATGTCAGATAGTTCTTCAAATCTTTTCATATGATCAAGATCATATAATAATTTAGATAAAGAGGAAACAACTAAAGGAGATTCATTAATAGCAGCACATTTAACTGCTGATCTAATACTACCCTCTGCTTCAAGCAAATAATCTAATGTTTGTTGTGATAATGCCATTACTTTTCATTAAAAAATACACTGTCAGGCCATGCCTTATCATCTATGAACATATCAGCATGAGGTTTACCCATAATAAGTTCATGATATTTACAACCCCATATATCTAGCTGACATTTAGTTAGGGGTTTCAGCAGTTCTTCTGCTACCTTCTTTGCTTCTTCTATAGGTTTATCCTTATTCCTACCCATTGCACGAGCAGTAAAGTATATAATGTAGTGTCCCTCATCATATAATTTATTGATCACTTTTATCCTGTCCTTCTTAGGTGTAGCACCCTCGTATTGACAAGTGCCACATCCCTCACCAGGAGTACAAATAGTACCATCGATATCAACACAGTATCTCATCTACATCCTCCATTGTTAATGTATATGTACCAGGATTCTCAACTGCTTTTGCTGCAGCTCTATTGGCGAAAGCAATTGCTTCTTCCATAGAATCAACTTGTATGTAGTAAAATACCAATGCTGCTAGGAATGTATCACCAGCACCAGTAACATCAAATGTTCTGGCAACAGGTACTTGGAACTGTTCCTTGTTCCATAGAGCACCATTAGCACCCATAGTTACTATACAATTTTTAGCACGAGGAATATGATCCTCTCTTAATGCTTCAAACTCTTTCTGATTAATCTTGTATATTATATTGTCTCTACTAGGTGGTGTAGTTGACTTAGTATCCACAAAAACTTTTATTTCTGGATTCTTTCTTGCTAGATCTTGAATCAAATCAAGATTAACAAATCCTTTATTATAATCAGATACAACTATAGCATCATACTGCTGATGCATTGCTGCCATAGTAACTTGATGTAATTTTAATGATTCTACCTTTGGTTCAACATCAAGACGCATGATCTGTTGATTAGATCTCTGATCAACATACCTAGTCTTCTTTATCTCTTCTTTATTAGTAAGGAAGTTTACATTGATACCAAGAGACTTTAAATTCTCATTAACATTAGCAGCCATACCAGGAGCAGACTGCTTCTCTGCATATTTTAATACAGGAATTGGTCCTTCAGGACTTAAACGATCACAAGATCCATACACCCACTCATCGGTGCAACTATCCCCGATCAATAATACATTGTACTGTCTTGCTAGTAGCATACTTTTCAATCCTATCAAAGAACTTTAATTCAGCAGACCAGTACGATCCAATGACCGACTTGTCTTTCCAATCAGAACCAACTACCATTATATCAGGTTTAATTGATTTTACCAATGCTTCAAGAGATTCATCACTATCAAAGTAAGTCACCTCATCAACTGCCTCAAGAGCAATGAGCATCAGTCCTCTGTCTTCCTGATTATATATTGGACGGGTTGGTCCTTTCTTTTCCCGTACTCTATCATCAGTATCGATACCAACTATAACATAGTTCCCTAAAGACTTAGCATAGTTTAGTAATGATATGTGACCTGGATGTAAGAGATCAAATGTACCATTAACAAAGACTCTTACTGGTGCAAAGGGATGTATAAACCTTTTAGTCATTCTTTATTGCAACTAACTTCCCATGCTCAGGTAGATAAAGATACTCAATGTCACTATTAGCAATAGTCTTGATAGCATCTTCGAGTGTTTCAACCAGAGGTTCTCCACCCAAATTAAAGGAAGTATTAAAGATGATAGGGCAACCAGTCTGTTTAAAGAATTCTTGGATGAGCTCATAGTAATTTTTGTTTTGTTCTTCTGTTACTGTTTGAATCCTACATGTACCATCCACATGAATGATAGCAGGTATCTTCTCTTCTACTCCTTCTTGACACTTAACTGCATACATCATGAACGGAGTCTCATCCATACCACGAAGGTCAAACCACTCATGCACATGTTCCTTTAGAATAGTACCTGCAAATGGTCTGAAATACTCACGATGCTTGACAGTATTAACAAAGTCCTTACCCTCAGGATCACGAGGATCATATAAGATAGAACGATTACCAAGAGCACGAGGACCAGACTCTGACTTGCCTTGGAACATTGCTACAATATTCTCAGATGTAATTAATTTAACTACATCCTCATGATTAGCACCCTGAACAACACCACCATACTTATCAACAGTTGATTGTATATCATCCAGAGAATAATTATAGTCAGGACCAAGATATAATGTGTCTATCTGTGGTTTAGGTTCAAAAAATTCATGAGGTTGAAGTGCTTTATAATAAACATAAAGTGCTGCTCCAATAGCAGTACCAGCATCATTACTTACTGGTTCTACAAATAAATTGATACCTTCATCTTTTAATTGCTCAAGATACCAGTAGTTTGCAACACAATTTAGTCCATATCCACCAGATAATACTACATTCTTCTTACCAGTCATCTCAACTGCCTTACGAATGAGTTTTAAAACTGCCTCTTGAGTCTCTACCTGTACTGCATATGCTAAGTCTCTTCTATTCTGATACTTAGTTAGATCTGGATCCTTTTCATCAGGATCTGGATGCTCATCAAGGAAAGGATACTCATGACAATTAACATGCCCTGCATTTGGATAGGTAGGAATCATTACATTCCTATCTACTGTACCATACTCCTTAAAAATCTTAGGTACTTCTGGATTGGGTTTACCATATGGAAATAGTCCCATAGTTTTTCCTGCTTCAATAGCATGCCACCCACAATACTGTGTAACTGCCTCATATGCCTTAACAATTCCACAAGTTTCATCAAGTAAATACTCAAAGGTTCCTTTCTCAGTAGGATATATTTCCTTTGCTTCCATTTCGGGGATGAATGCTGTAGTAGCAGGCCCTCTAGTACCTAGATGCTTCCATACAGTATTGATTTCCTTAGGATAACTACAATCAAATATAGTTTCAATTTCCCATACTGTATCCTGTCTTTCCATGATAGTGAAGTCAATGAATGTACCTGCACCATCAACTACTAAAGCTGTTGCTTCTGCAAATCCAGAACGATAGAATGCACACGCAGCATGTAACTTATGATGTATATTTCCTAAGTCAATAACTTGTGAATGCCCCTTCGCTGGATCATCATTACTACGATCATCAATCAGTCCCATCTTTCTTGCAAGACCTACATAGGCAGGTTCAAAAGAATACTCTAACTTAGGACAATCCTTTGCTGCCATCTGAGTATGACCAATGACAAGATAATCAAGTCTATCAGTGTACTCTTTGATCAACATCATTGATGCAAGAGGAGCACCATCATACTTGCGACGAGAAATTCTTTCCTCTTCTACAGCAAATACAATCTCACCATCTTTAAGAAGACAGACACCACCATTATGTCCTCTTGCTATACCAGCAATCCACTGTGTCATTTTCCAAACCCCTTAGTTTCTGCTTGTACAATTTTTTTCTTGACAGGTTTGCCAAGTCTATCTCTACATGATTTAATCACTGCAGCGATATCTTTCTCACTCATAGACATACATTCATCATTCTGTATATCCTGATAATCCTCCATAGTCAACCTAATAGGAGAGAAAGTTCTTTTATCTTCACCGAGATCTATTATATCAAATTTTGGATCATCTGGATAGGATATATTAATAGGATATGTTGATCCAATCACAGCAGTGACAGTACTATCAACTGCCTTAGCAATATGTTGACCGACAGAATCACATCCTAAGAAATGATCTGCTCTGTCTATAATCCCTGCCCAAATACGAATGTCTTCTATATTAGGGAGGATATATGCATCTTTTGATTCTTTCTCTTCTGTAGTAAAAGGAAACTCTGACATCACAATCACACAATAATCTTTCTTTAAATCATTGATGATTGTACTAATGTCTGATAGATTAAAACTACGAGAGGTGGGGTCAAACATATACCCACCAGTATCCATGATACCTCTACCAAATGGTTGGATAACTATAACTTTTTCTTTTCCTGTAGTTTTTATTGCTTCATCTACCAACTGAAGTCCTTGAATACCCTCTCCTTTCGCTAATGTAACATTAGGTGCTGGCAACTCTCTTGGTTCTTCTAACCCATTGATTTCTATATCAAATGCTTGAGCAAGACTACACTTCTGATTATAATAGTGCCATATTCTATATGGTTCAGGGGTCATACAATCCCTGTCTTTAATCTTATCTTCAAACAATCCTTTATGCCAATTATCATAGGCATACTTATGTAATACAGGATGTCCTCTGTAGAAATTCATACCACCCTCACAGACGATTATAAAATCGTCATGAGTTTCGGCATATTTTTCCAGTGCAGGGATGGAAGCAACTACTCTACCTGCTCCACCATTAATAAAGAATACTTTAGATCTCATACTATGATTCTCAACAAATTATATAGTCATAGAAAAACAACCTGATTTATACGGTCATACCCATCAGTAAACATGGAAGGATTAGTGTTGGGTGCATGCAAAACATCAGATTCGTACATAATCATTCTATTATACACCATCTTAAACTCATATTCAACATTCCATACTCCATCATGACCACCACTCAACCATTCTTGTACAAAAGGCCATACATCATCGGGAGTTTTTACTATATCATCAAACATCTCTGGTTTATCAATATAATCCATCACATTATAAGGAAGAGTCATATTTCCTTTGTAAGAATATAAATTAGTACCACCTTGACATTCATCAGGATAATTTAAAAAGATAACAACACCAAATTGATTATAATCAAAAGTAGATTGAGTACATTGTCCAACTATACCACGAGTAACACCATGCTCATCAACATATCCACCACTACTATCAACATATGAAGTTGAATAAGAATCTTGATGAGGTATGGACAACCAAGGATCAACACTGATACTATCAGAATTCATTACATTACATAAGAAATCTGCATTATCCCAATGACATTCATACATTCTATCAGAGAAAGAATGCTTCCAAAGAGTACTAGCTTTACAGTACTTATCAAATACTAGTTTAGTCTTCTCCTTAAATTCTTTAGTTTCTATATGACATCTCTCTCCAGCAAGACCCTTAATTAATTTTTCTTCTCTCCGTTTATCAGCCTTAACTGCCAACTCTTTTACTTCACTAGGATTTTCATAGAAGTTATCAATAACCACTACTGTCCTAAGATCAGGTCCAACATTCTGAATTACTTGTTCTCTACGATCAGAACTGAGTTCAAACATAACAAATCCTCACAGACAAAAAAATTCCGAGAAAAAAATTCCCGAAATTTTGGAACAAAAAGTTGAATTTCCCTCAGTATATCTAGGTCACATTTTCTGGGGGTTCTGCTGCAGATGCACCACCACTCCAGTATGTACTGGTATCAGCAGCATCTCCACTGTTAGGAGTATCATCTGGTTCGTGTGGCCATACAATTCTATATGTTTCTGTTCCTACACCTGCCCAAGTATTAGGTAGGTCTCTTAATTTCTGACGGTACTCTTTCCAAGGAGAAGTATATCCAGTAGGAGCATCAGCAGGAATCTTATCATCAGACTGTGCAAGAAGAGAATTTCTATCTTCTCTTACCCAATCCCATCCAAATACTTTCGCCACATCTGAAGTTCTATGACCAACTTCTGTAGCCTCGCTAGAGAATTTAGGATCTCTTGGCCACTTATTATTAACATGATCATACTCTAATGAAAGTAGATCAAATACTTCATGGAAATGAAGCCAGTCATCAAGAATAGGATTAGGTTCTGAGTCTGGACCTGAAGGAGTTTCTATATGATATGGACCTTCAATACCACCCCAAACTGCAATAGCATTCATTGGATACTTATCTGCATCTAAGGTAACAACCTTAGCACCTACTGGAGGATCTCTATCCTCTGTTCCAGTCTCAAATTCATGACACTGATCCCAATCTGGATTAGCATCAGTCCCTTTATTTTCGTACCAGATAGTTATGTTCTGTGGTCCGACATAAGTGGCAATGCCTGTTCTTGTTCCGTCTTGTGCCTGTCCCATCCATACTGTAGGAACAGGAAATAATACTGTCTTAGTAATGTTTGCCATTGGTTTTGTTCAGGTGTACTCCCTCATATGTTATTTATTAAGACCAAGTTGTAACAACAACTAGACCACCATTACCCCAGTCTCCCCAACATTGTCCACCTTGAGTTGATCCAGAGTGTCCTCCACCACCAGGCCAGATGGACTGTGCTGAACAACATCCTCTAGCATTACCATAAGCACAACGGTTGGTTCCAAAGTTTCTGTTAGCACTCCAAGGACCAGGAGGAGTAGAAGCAACTGACCATGCACCAGAGTGACAGTTAACATGCTTGAATTCACCACCAGAAACACCACAAATATAGAATTCGTTCTCAGGGTTCATTGCACATGACTTATCTTGAGCATCGGGCCA
>VTLG01006196.1_pt1 | contig 20455 bp, 36 predicted proteins | sample 4694571 | NCBI WGS metagenome assembly VTLG01 (sample SAMN12604809, study PRJNA352737) | marine metagenome | biome: ENVO:00000447; feature: ENVO:00000209|ENVO:00000569|ENVO:01000036; material: ENVO:00002151; isolation source: viral sequences binned using virsorter ... | reverse complement strand
ACTGACCCACTTTCCTAACTTAACATTAGTGCTAGGTTTTATTACTTGGAACGGATAGTCTCTAACACCAAAAACATTAGCCTTATAGATTGTTCTATTTATATCCATGGTCTATGGTTATCCAAAGATTATCACGCCTTACTGCATACATATCAGATACAAGAACAGAGCCATACTCCCTGTCTTCCTCATTATACATTATAGGCACATCACACATTCTTATGGAATGTTTCTTATAACCATCCATTATTTTTATCTTACAGTTTGGCAACACAGATTTAACACCTCTAGGCTTTGTTAATACTATGTCTCCCTTTTCCAAGTTATTTGAAGAAACTGTAAATCCTTCCACCATATCTACCCTCTTCCTTGTTGTTGTTTCTACTACTAACATGATATTTTCCTTTCGTTAGTTATTTGTATCGGCGGTACATTGAATATTCTTTGCGGAGACCATACAGATATACCGCCGATAGATGATGATTTAGGGGTAGTCTCAACCCGCAGTATCATCAAACTGATTATATGGCTTAAACAATCTGTATCTTGAGACAATGTCAGCCACATAATTCTATTGTATTTTATGTGCGACCATATGTCAATGGTATGCACATTTTACATAAGTTTATATCCATGATATGAACATTATGCCTGTGCGGGGGATACTACACCTAATTTGGAATAATATTTAACATCTTATAAGTTAGATAAGATAATAATATATCATAGTTTCTTTGGAACTCTTCTTGGTTAGAACTTTCAGATGCTTTAGTTAGAGCATTTAATATTTTATTTAGTTCTATTCTTGCCTCGCTATCTATCTGTAATAGTCTTTGGCTTAGTACTTCATCATCTTGCATTGTCATCTAAATCTCCTTACATCATACAATCTCAGGCTATGTCTATCCTCTGTTGAATAGTGCCGTTTTATTTGTAATAGTTTCATTTGTGTTTTAGTTAATCTCTTTCCACCATTTAATAATTTCCAGAATGATTCTTTTGTAATCCTTCCCTTGTTGTTTCTTCCATATCCGATATATAAAGTTTGTTTCATTTTCTACCCCCGATATCTATGCTTTAGTTTCTTTATACAAACATCTTGGCTTATGCTTTGGATGTTCCTTGTCATAGTTAACATTAGATTTTAAATATACTCTTTTACCACTAGCTGTTAGCGTATAACAACCACAGTAATACCAAGTTCCAATATTTGTTGTATATGTTTTAGGCTTTCTATTGTTAGTATGTTCTGTTTCCATTTTCATATTTTCATTATATATCGGGGATATTTGTATGTCAATCAGGCATAAAAAAACCCCCACCGCCAGAAGCGGTGAGGGCAAGGAGGGTTTGTTAATGAAAAAAAGTTATTCGAAGCAACAATCCGATTAACTATCTAAAAGACTATTCTTTTTTACTCCCGATGTCAACTTTCTCAATGATTATTTTATTTACTAATGGAAAGTCGTGGTCTTCCCATCCTCGTTCTTTTAACTTCTCGTATAATTTAATATTAAACTTCTTTAGATACTGAATAGTCTTTGTATCCTCTGCCATTTTTATCACCCCCTGACATTCTTATTTCATTTTCTAAGTCTATGTATATATCTACAAACTCATCCATAATTTTTTGTGGTATATGCATAAACTTTTTATTCTTATTTAAATTATCTATATTCGTATTTAGTCTTGTTGATAATAGTCTTAATTTATTGATGTCTATTGCCATGTATGTTTCCTTTGTTAGTTTTTATTTTTAGATAGTTTATCTTTAATTTATTAGTATGTATAATCCCTGCCAGATTTATCATCTGTTTTTGTTCTACCGCATAAACACTAGACCCTACTGTTTGAAAACTACCGCCGATATATTTTTTAAAAATTCGCTGAGCGTCTCTAGTATTAGGTCTTAATATGTAGTAAAAAGGATTTACTTCTTCATTGCATGTTATTGTAAAATCAGTCATGGCTTAATCTACCGCCGATAGATTTAGCAATATAGAAACAGCTGATACCACCTATTAATAAACATGTTCCCACTATGCTAAATGTTATACTGAATATTTCATTATTCATAAATGCATTTATCAGATATATACCTAATATTATATTTATTACGCCTAATAATAGATAAAATATAAATGATACTATTCTCATAATTCTTTTCATTGTTATTACCTACTTTCTACAATCATTATATATCAATGCTTTTTATATGTAAAATGTCACTCAGAAAAAAATTAAATAGTCAACAAAAATATTTCTACCGCCGATAGATTTAATTTGACATAAAATTAAAATCAAGATATAAAAATACTAACTAACAATATATGAAAAGGAATATATTATGAGTAAATCAAAAGAACGAAAAAAAGTAACAGACAAAAAACTTAATAAAGAGTTGTTTGTTAACTTCAAAGTTAATGCTGATTTCTTAAAAGATAAAAAAGAACTTAGTATTAAAGTTGATGACCCTAGATTAAAAGATACTAAATATTTTAGTTCAGTTGTTAATGGGTTATTAGAAGACACTAGTAAATTAGAAAAATTAAAAAATAGTGATAAGATTATTAGGTTATCACAACAATTTTCTAAAAGACTAGCATTGCTTCAAGATGTTTTAAAATTAAATAATCTTGAGGATTTAAGAAAGCGTGGTAAAAAAGAATTGAGAGACAATATCAAATCTATTGAAAAAGATAAGGATGGATTTGAGCAATTCGGCGTATCAAGTAAAAATTCATTTGATAGTTTACTTGCTAGGATGTCTTTAATAGGAACATGTCTTTTTGAAAAAAAAGATATCTTTACTATTAAAAAAGACAAAGACGGAAACCTAAAGGCATTTACTAGTCAGGCTTTATTATATCCTGAAGTACAAGTACCAATGGGTGAAAGCGGTAAAAAAATTTGGGTTAAAAATCCTAATACTAAAGAATTTCCTATGGCGGGTGACCACATAGAAAAATTTTACAAGTATGAGATTTTAGGCAAAAAACCCAAATCTAAAATTAACGCAGATGATAACGCTAGTGTTGATACATCAGGATCGCCTAAGGATACATCTGGTGCAACACAGGGAACTATTAATAATGTATTTGGTGAAATGCAAAATACATTTAATTACTTTTTAACTAAAGACCCAAAGCAAATTGTTGACCAGATACTAAATGAAAATTTTAGTAATGGTGCAATGGATGTAAATGACCCCGCAAAAATATTACTTGATAGTGATAAATTTTGTAATTTGTTTAACACTCTATTAGAGGTGGCTAACTTGTTAAACAAAGAGCATCCAATGACAAATGAAAAAATGGAAAGCGTTTTAAAACTTTCTACTGGTGTTTACTTCGATAGAATAAAAAAAGCGTATGATGTTAAAAAGTTTAATTAGTTAATAATTAAATAAATATTTTAAGACCCCGCTTTATTGCGGGGTTTTTTTTGTCTAAAATTTTGGGGGTCAAATATTATAAACTTTTAATTTGTAAAATATAGTAAAATAAAATCCATTTTAAGAACCATACAGACCCCCTAAAATAATCCCTAGTATGATTAATCAAGTAAATCAAAATTAAAAACCCAATAAAATCAACAAAAAAAAACTATATAAAATTAGATAAAAATCATTATAATATCAGGTAATTAATCAAATCAGAATAAGCCCTGATTTATGCTATTTAAAAAGGATGGTAAAAAATGACTATATCAAGAAAACACTTGAATGACTTAGCCCACTTAACAGCATTAATTGAAGTCATGACTGATGATAAAAAAATATCAAAGTTAGAAATGGCTAATGTTATTAAAACTAAGTTAGTTCAATTTAGTCGTAATCATTGCAACACATTTAACAAATATAAATGGGATGATTATGTCAGGAATGAAAACGAAACTATTAAAAGAGTTATGATTGGAATTACAACGCCGATTAAATTAGTACATAAAAAAGTTAAAGGTACTAATGAAAATGAAGAGACAATCAAAAACTTTTTAGAGGAATAGGAAAAAAAAATGACAAGACGAAAAGAAAAAAAAATAGATATATCATTATCAATTGATGATGTGTCTTGGATAGTTCAAAGCCTTAAAAAAGAATACTACTATTATTCTAATACTTATGGCAATGAAAATGAATACACTAATAAACTTCATAAGCTTTTAATAAGAATGAGTAATGAAAAAACTAACTATCGTATTGAAGCTGAGAAACAAATGAGAAAAGAAAATAGAAAGCCAAATATAAAAATAGTTAGATAAAAGACTACACGACCCGCCCCCGTTATTAACTTAGCGGGGGTTTTTTTACGCCTAGATTTTACCCCCTGATATTTATTACTAAGGTGTTAACCCAAAGAGACAGCAAAACTTGCGACAGCTCACGCACTCAGAATTTGTATACTTTAGTATTACTTTACAAAATATTCCTACAGCTACACCATAGCTATGCACCCATGCACCTGCCACCCCACCCTATGTATATGTATATATACGAGCTTCCGCTAAAATCAAGGAAAACAGTTGTCAACTGAGGGTTCTGGGGGTGTCTCTAGGGAACTTGAGTTCGCCTACACTAGGGGATATTTTGTACCCCATGGAATATTACTATGAAAAGGATATAAAAACAATAACATTCCAATGTTAACCTCTGAAAGGAAGCAAAAGAGATTACCTATGGACCTTCCCACGGGGTACAATTACTATTGTACATACAGATATCTGATATGTCAAGAAAAAAAAGGGTTGACGGATTGAAAATTCGTGCCTATAATATAATAACTATAATAAGCCTATATTCCAATAGGCTACACACATATAGTATAATCATTTTATATCATAAAGAAGGGCATTACGGAAGGGCTTATTAGTAAAAAATCATGAAATCAAAATCAACAGTTAACAAAGCAGGAAACTATACCAAACCAACCATGCGTAAACGATTGTTTAATCGTATTAAAGCAGGTAGTAAGGGCGGTGGTCCTGGACAATGGAGTGCCAGAAAGGCACAAATGTTAGCATCCGCCTATAAAAAGGCAGGAGGAGGATACAAATAATGGCATTACCAGTGATAGCACTACCCGCTTTTCTAACTCTTGTCAGACAAGTCGGACTTACAGTAGCTAAAAGACAAGTAAAAAAAAGATTAACAAAAGATTTTTTAACAAAAAATGCAACTAAAATCAAAGCTGCAGATAAAACTTTTGCAAAAAATTTAAAACCAAGAGGGGTTAGAGGAAAACCTATAAAGAAAAAGACTACAACTAAGAAAACAACAACAAAAAAGACTACCACAAAGAAAACTACTACAAAAAAAACACCAACTAAAACAACTACACCTACAGGAACTACAAAACCTGGAACAAAAAGTAAAATTCCAGGATTAATTATTGGTGTAGGTACATTAGGTGGTGGTGCATTAATGATGAAAGGCGGTGGAGGCAAAGGAAAAGGTGGTGGAGACATGACTTTTAATCAGGCTTTTGCTAAAGCTAGAAAAGAAAAAGGTCCTACATCTACATTTTCTTACAAAGGCAAGATGTATAGTACTGCTACAATGGAAGATGTAAAGAAAGCAGGTTTTGATAATCTAAAAGATTACTTAAACGCTAAGAAAAAGTAATAATCTTTGCCTAGGAAACAAAAAGAAACAACAAATATAGTTTTTATTCCTAAAAGAACTACCATCGGTAGGGGAAAGATAGGATTTAGCACCATGAATAAACATAAACGAAGGTCCTATAAAAAATATAGAGGGCAAGGTAAATAAAATGTTAGCCTTTATTAAAAAAATCCTAGGTATAGATAAATTAGAGTATCAAGTAAGACAGCTTCAGAGAAAAAACTACTGGAGAGAGAAATATAATGGTAGCAAAAGTAGAAACTATTAGAAAAAAAATTAAACAAGGTAAAAAACTAGGCTTCTCTGAACGAGCAAGGGCAGTCAACAAAGGATTATTACCTAGCAAAGCAAAAAATGCCACTAAACGAAAAGGGTAAAAAGATAATGAAAGCCATGAAGGGAACTTATGGCAAAGAAGCAAAGGCAGTATTCTATGCTTCTAAAAATAAAGGTACAATAAAGAATGTCGAAAAAAAAAGACCCAAAAGTAGGAACAGGTAAAAAGCCTAAAGGTTCAGATAGGAGACTATACACAGATGAAAACCCTAAAGATACTGTCAGTATCAAATATGCAACAGTGCAGGATGCGAAAGACACAATTAAAAAGGTTATCAATATTAATAAGCCTTATGCACGAAAGATTCAAATACTCACAGTGTTGGAGCAGAGAGCTAAAGTTGCAGGAAAATTTGAACAGGCAAGATTGGCGAAAGCGGCTAAACTAAAATTAAAGAGGATGCACGATGGCACTAGCAAAAAGTCAAAGAAGTCTTAAGTCATGGACAAAACAGAAGTGGCGAACAAAGTCTGGAAAGCCTTCTTCCAAGACGGGAGAGAGGTATCTTCCAGAGGCAGCGATAAAGAGCCTGACACCTGCAGAATATGCGGCAACGACAAGAGCAAAGCGAAAAGGAACAAAGCAGGGAAAACAGTTTGTGAAGCAACCGAAGAACATTGCAAAGAAAACAAGAGCCTATAGGAGGGTATCATGAAGAACGATAAAAAATTTAACGGAAAGATGGATAATAGAAATAATAAAACACAGAATTTTGTACTAGATACGGCTAAAGCTGATTTAGATGGAGATAAAAAAATATCTCCATACGAAAGAGCTAGAGGAACGGCTATACAAAAGTCGATGATGAAACAAGGGAGGACATGATGGACTATCTATCAAATAAATGGATTGATATAAAAAATAAATGGAATAGCTTAAACAAAAAGGGCAAGGCTCTTGTTTGTGCTGTTGCAATAATTATTGCTGTACTAGTAATACAAGGAGCATAACATGGGCGGTAGAAAAGAAACTAAAAGAGATTATACTAAGAGAACATTTGCAACAACACCTTTAGGTAAGGTAGATGCAGATAAGAAATACTCATACGGACATCTCACACCTAATTATAATTATAAAAATTTAGATAAAAAAATTAGAAAATTAGATACATACACAAGAGATTAATAAATGGCTAAGTCGGATGCCGAAAAGAAAAAAGATTTTTTAAAAAAGCATGGGCTTAAAAGATTTAACAGTTGTGTCATCCGTACTGAAGGTGGTAAGAAAGGTAAGGTTGGAATACTCGTTAACGGGAAGCCCAAGCTTATTCGCTTCGGTGACGCTTCTATGGGTCATAACTACAGTCCAGAAGCTAGGAAGTCATTTAAGGCTCGTCACGCTAAGAATATTGCGAAAGGTCCGACAAGTGCTGCGTACTGGGCAAACAAATGTTTGTGGGCAGGTAGAGGTGGCTCTAAAAAAAGTCCACCAAAAAGTCAGAAGTATGTTAAAGGTGCAAGGGCGTAATTAATTTAAGTGGCATATTTAAATCACAACTTACCATCATTTAGTGCATACATAAGAAATGAATATTTATACGACCATCAAAAAGGTCATGGCGAATATACTTTTGCAGATATACACACAGTAAATAGTTTAGAGAGAAGAGCATTATTATTTGAATGTTTATTACCTAACGGAGTAAACTGGACAAGAAGACCTATCCATGCATTTTGTTGGAAAAAAGATGCACCCAAACATAATTTAAATATACATCAGTATTGGGATTGCTTTTCACCTTATGTTGATGTCAATAGAAGAAATAGATTAGCAAACATGAGAGCAGAACTTGTAGACTATAAAGGTGTTAAAAGAAAAGGCACATACATGTTTACAATAGACTGGGCATGGGAAAACAAAGCAGCAATGTTAGATACTAACTTTAGTGAAGACCCTGAACACAAATGCGCCCACATGTTTAGAATGGATGACGGAAACTTTTTTGCATATCCAAACAATAGAACTATTTGGTATGATGATGCATTTATGGAAAAAAGACTAACAGAAAATCCAGGATATAAGATAGACCAAAATTTTTATACAGTAGAGAATACTAGAGAGGAAGATGTCACAACTGATGATTCATACATGACGCAGTTTGAAAGACCTTAGTGAAATTATTCTTTGACCATATTACTGGCAAACTAACTAACCACGATTTAATTTATTCTCTAGCTTTAGCTAACTTTGAAGAAAAAGAATATTGTCAGGCTTTTGAAAATGGATGGATACCTTTATCATGGTACTATACAGATTTAGATAAACTAACTTGGATTAACGCTAGGAACACAAGATTACTTTTAAAAAAATTTACATTTAGTAAAAAACAAAGAAAGATATTAAGAAAAAAAGATATAACAGTAGAGGTACATGATAAATTAGATGATACACTTTTCACTACTATTTCCGATATTTATAAAAAATATATTAGATATAAAAAATTTCATGAAACGGACTTTGAAAAAGAAAGTGAGTTTTTTAAAAAAGAAGACAACATTGATTGGAAATATTTTATCTATTATCACAAAGATAAACCGATAGCATTTACGGAGTTAAAAGTTTTCGATAGTAAACATGTTCTAACGGGTCAGTTTGCTTGGGATTATCAACATCCAAAATTAGGAATGGGAACATATGCAACTTTATACGAGATAGACTGGTCCATCAAAAATAAATGTAAAAAGTATTATTTAGCTTACGGATATGAAAAGTCAAATATATATAAATCTAGATTTGATGGATTTGAATTTTGGAATGGTAGAAGTTGGTTGAGTGATAAAACATTATATAAAAAACTTTGTGAACACGACACAGAAGTAAATACAATACAAGAACTAAATGCATATCAAAAAAAATATTTTGAGGTTATAAAATAATGGCACATGAAGTATCTGTAACGATAAAAATAGACAGTGGGTTTTGGATAAATGCACCCAGTAAAATTAAAGGTAAAAAATATACAGAAGACCAAATAAGAAATAAAATAATAAAAGGAGAATTAAAACCTACAAGCATACACAAGTCACAAACTGAGGCATTAAAAGCAGCAAAAAAAAGAAGTAAAAGTTTTGATAAAAAAAAGTAATGCCACTGTATACATTTAAAAATAAAAAAACAAAAAAAGTTTGGGATGAACTTTTGTCTTTTGATGAAAGAGAAAAATTATTAAAAGATAAAAATATAGAACAAATAATTACAGCACCAAGATTAAGTTTTATTGAAAGAGCAGAACATAAAGGTAGAGACCAGATGATAAGTGCTGCCCGTAATAAAATGAAAGAAAGACAAATAGAAGAACAAGTAGGTATTAGAAAGTCTCCTGAGTGGTTAAAAGAAAGAACAGAGAGACATTTACAAAAGGTAAGAAATGTTAGTTCCTGAAAAAAGTAAACAGATAACAGAGAAGCAAGAAAGTTTTTTAAAACATTTATTTAGCGATGCTCATGGTAATCCAAGACAGGCTGCTAAACTTGCAGGATATGATGAGAGTAATTATCAGTCAGTTGTTAAATCTTTAAAACAAGAAATAATAGAAAGAGCAGAAGCAGTATTAGCTACACATTCTCCAAAAGCTGTTATGGGAATGGTAAATGCATTAGATGAAGACGGAAGTATTCCTGGTGCTAATGTTAGATTAGAAGCAGCTAAACAAATTTTAGATAGAGTTGGAATATCTAAAACAGAACGCATTGATGTAAATGCCAAAGTCCAACACGGGATATTTATTTTACCACCAAAGAATGTATGAACCTAAAAAAATAAGAGGTACATTAATTCCTTTTGGATATAAAAAATCAGAAGACGACCCGAAGATAGTTCTTCCGATTCCTGAAGAATTAGATGTATTACAAGAGGCAATCAAACTTCACAAAAAAGGGCAGTCACTTCAAAAGTGTGTAGATTATATTTATTCTAAAACAAAAAGAAAAATTACAAGACAAGGTTTTTATAAGATTGTAAATAAAAACAATATAAAAAAGAAAGCAAGAGAATCAGCTAGAGAACAATTAGATTATCAAAGAGATAGAGTATTAAAAGCTAAAAGAGAATTAGATAAAGAAAGAAGTAAACTACAAACTAAAAATAAAAAAATAAAAGATTTAGATATTGTTTTAGAGGGTAAAGTTAAAACAGTTATAGATACTAAAGATATAGAAGAAGCCTCGCCTACAATAAAAAAAGCTTTTGAAGAAAAAGATGTAATCTTTCAACCTAACCAAGGACCACAGTCAGATTTTTTAGCATCATCAGAAAGAGAAGTATTTTATGGTGGAGCAAGAGGTGGTGGTAAATCCTACGCTATGTTAGTAGACCCACTTCGTTATTGTGATAAACAACATCACAGAGCATTGTTAATTAGACGAACAATGCCAGAACTTAGAGATTTAATAAATCATTCTCAACAATTATATTCCAAAGCATATCCTGGAGCTAAATGGAGAGAACAAGAAAAAGAATGGAGATTCCCATCAGGTGCTAGAATAGAATTTGGATATGCAGAAAACTTAACTGATGCATTAAGATATCAAGGACAGTCTTATACTTGGATTGGTATAGATGAATTACCACAATATCCAACACCTGATATATATAATTTTCTTCGTTCATCACTAAGAAGTGTAGACCCTGAAATACCTGTGTACATGAGAGCAACAGGAAATCCGGGAAATGTTGGTTCACTTTGGGTAAAAGAAATGTTTGTTGACCCTTGTGAATCAAACAAAAGATTTGATGTAGAGATACCAACACCTATGGGTGTTAAAACAATATCAAGAAAGTTTATACCTGCAAAGTTACAAGACAATCCTTATCTAATGCAGACAGATGACTACTACGCTATGTTGGCATCTTTACCTGAAGTACAAAAGAAACAATTCTTAGAGGGTGATTGGGATGCATATGAAAGTTCTTCATTCCCTGAATTTAATAGACAGATTCATGTGATAGAACCTTTTGACATTCCTAGAAACTGGATGAGGTTTAGAGCAGCAGACTGGGGATATAGTTCACCTGCATGTTGTTTATGGTTTGCAGTAGATTACGATAATAATTTATTTGTATATAGAGAACTATACACTAAAAGAAATACCGCCGATATATTTGCAAGAAAAGTTTTAGAAATGGAAGATGGCGAATACATTAGATATGGTATTCTAGATAGTTCTACTTGGGCAAGACGAGGAGATATAGGACCTAGTATTGCAGAGACTATGATACAAGAAGGATGTCGTTGGAGACAATCTGACAGAAGTCCTAGAAGTAGAATAGCAGGTAAAGTAGAAGTTCACAAAAGATTAAGGGTAGATGAAGATACAGGATATCCTAGTATGTTTATATTTAGTAATTGTTTAAATTTAATTAGAACATTACCGATGCTACCTGTTGATAAAAATAATCCTGAAGATGTAGATACAACTGCAGATGACCATGCTTACGATGCACTTAGGTATGGATGTATGAGTAGACCTATTCATCCTGTATCACAAAGAGGCAATGACTTCTTAACATCTACAGAGAGACAAGATTCTGCACCTGCAGATAGCATATTTGGTTACTAATGAAGTTACCCAAGTATGTAACAGTAGGACCTTTTACAGTACAACTAGTATGTGTACCACACGAACTAATGTATGAAGTGTCTGAAGCACAAGGAACATTTGTAGTAAAACCTCCCTACAAAATATATTTAGATAGAGAGATGATACAAGCAGGTGGTCCAGATGCTGTTAATGTCGTAATACATGAGTTATTACATTTAGGTTTTTATCAGTATCATTTAAAAGAAAAAGAAGAAGAGACTATAGTTAATTCTTACGGAAACTTTTTAACAGAACTCTTATGTCATTCTGCATTAAAAGAATGGATAAGATTTCACACAAAATAACAATAGGAGAAAACAACAATGGCAATCATGAAGCAATACAAGCAAGGTGACTTACCTGAAAATATGTATGGTAACGAAGCATCTAAGCAAGGTGATAGTAAGATTAATGTCGTAAAGCCTGGAGCAGGATTACCTGCAGACTATGCAGAAGGTGGCGTTAACAAAGACTTCCCTAAAGAAAACAAAAACAATGTTGACGGAAAAGTATTTCAATTAGCTGACGAAAGAGATTACTAATTTAAATGCCACACGAAAATACAGTAGGCGGAGTATTTTCTGAAGACGATGATGTAACTGCCCTAGATAATAAAGAAGATAAAAGTTTTGATAATTTAGGTTCTTTAATAGAATCTAGATTAAAAGAATCAGAACAGGCTCGACTTTATGATGAGAAGAGGTGGTTACGAAGCTATCGAAACTATAGAGGTATCTATGGTGCAGATATGGCTTTTCGTGATTCAGAGAAGTCTAGAGTTTTTGTTAAAGTAACAAAGACAAAAGTTCTTGCTGCTTACGGACAATTAATAGAAGTTTTATTCTCGCAAGGTAAATTTCCTATTGGGATATTTCCAACTAAAGTACCTTCAGGTGTAAGTGAATATGCACATATAAAACCAGATAATATGAAGAATCCTCGTATGGAGGATATCTATGGTTTTGATGGAGACGGAAGAGACATGTCTCCTGGAGCTACCGCCGATAGTATTTTAAATGGATTGGCAGAGAAGTATGCAGAGGCAGGGTTTGAAAAAGGACCTGCTCCTGATTTAAAAACTATGCCACAAATAGAACCTGCAGAGGAAGCTGCTAAGAACATGGAGAAACTTATCCATGACCAGTTAGAAGAAACTCATGCAATATCTGTTATGCGTCATGTATTATTTGAAATGTGTTTACTAGGCACAGGTATTTTAAAAGGACCATTCAATTATGAAAAGCCTGAACACAAGTGGGAGTTAAATGAAAAAGGTGAGAGAGCATACTCGCCTACAAAAAAATTAGTACCAAGAGTAGAAGCAGTTAGTTGTTGGGATTTATATCCTGACCCTGATGCAGTACAAATCGAAGATGCAGACTATGTAATTCAAAGACATGTCTATACTCGTTCTCAAGTAAGAGACTTAATGAATAGACCATTCTTTAGAAAGTCAGCTATCGAAGATTTACTATCTTATGGTTCTAACTATGAAACAAGAAGTTATGAAACAGCTTTGTTTGATAGAGAGAATCAAGAAGAGTTTAGTAAAAATAGATATGAGATTTTAGAGTATTGGGGTGTTATGGATAAACACTTTGTAGAAGAAGCAGGGATAGAAATACCTGATGATATTGATGATGACTTAGACGAAGTACAAATCAATGCATGGGTATCTAATGGACACATTTTAAGATTAGTATTAAATCCATTTACACCTGCAAGAAATCCCTTCATGGTATGTCCTTATGAAATAAATCCTTATCAATTCTTTGGCGTGGGCATACCTGAGAATATGGATGATGCACAAACAATTATGAATGGTCATGCAAGAATGGCTATTGATAATTTAGCATTAGCAGGAAACTTAGTCTTTGATATAGACGAAACAATGTTAGTTCCAGGACAAGACATGTCTGTATTCCCTGGAAAAATATTTAGAAGACAAAGTGGACAAACAGGACAAGCTTTACATGGATTAAAGTTTCCTAACACAGCACCTGAGAATATGCAGATATTTGATAGATTTAGACAACTAGCAGATGAATCTACAGGTATACCTTCTTACTCACACGGACAAACAGGAATACAATCTACTACTAGAACAGCTTCAGGTATGTCGATGTTGATGGGAGCTGCAGCACTAAATATAAAAACAGTAATTAAAAATGTAGATGATTATTTATTAAAGCCATTAGGTGAAACTTTATTTCATTGGAACATGCAGTTTAATAAAGAAGTGCCAGAGATACAAGGTGATTTAAATATCAAAGCACAAGGCACAACATCACTTATGACAAAAGAAGTTAGGTCACAAAGATTGATGACATTTATGCAAGTGGCATCTAATCAGTTCTTAGCACCTTTTGTAAAATGGCACAGTATTATAAAAGAGATTGCAAAGTCTATGGATATAGACCCTGAACAATTAGTTAATGACCCAGAAAAGGCAGCAATATTTATGAAGATGATGGGAGACATGAATGGAAATCAACAAACTCAAAGCGTTAACCAACAACAAGGCGGTATGGCAAATACTGGAGGAGTACCTGCAGGAGCAAATAACCAAGACCCACAAGGGTCTGGAGGTGGCAACATCGGAGTTGGAACTCCACAGACTCCAGGGCAAGGTGGCAATGTTGCACCAAATACTCAACCTGCGGGAACAACTGAACAATAATGGCAAATAAGTTATCAGATATATTAGAACAAGAATCATCAGGGATTATGTTCCCTTTTAGAGCAGGTGTTAAATCTGTTAAAACGGAACAACAAGTATATACACCTACCGATGGTATTATGAATGTTAAAGGTGAGGCATACGAAGGACCTAATGCAGTGATAACTTATGGAACAGAAGAACAAGGTTTTCCAAGACAACTAAAAGAAATAGAAAAAGGTATGCTACCTAGGTTTGACCAAACACAATTTCCAGACATAGGTAAAGGTAAAATAGAAACTACAAGACCTGGAATATCTACAACACCACCGCCTACTACTGAACCTGATAAACCCATAATGGACCCTTGTCCTCCAGGATTTAAACTAGACCCTGTAAAAAAGATATGTGTTCCAATACAACAACCTAAGGGTGATACAAGAAAAATAGCACTTACAAATCCACCAAGAAATATAGGACCTGCTGCAAATGGTGTTTCATCAGTTGCTGATGCAATAGGTAAACTAAGTGATAAGGGTGGAGTGTTTGATAATTTAGTTGATGGTAATATAACTTTAGAAATAGACAACTCAAGCATATTATCTAACTTTGGATTTTTAGGTAAGTTTATTGATGATGTATTTATAAAAGGACCTGCAGATAAAAAATTTATAGATACATTTGGTAGAGTTGGAAAAGACGCAAAATTTAGTGTAAGTGAATTAGAAGGTATAACTGTAAGAAAAGGAAAAGATGGAAAAGTAAAAGCCACATTTAGTCAAAAGGGCAGACAAAATTTTGACAACATAGCAACTAAAGAATCTTTAGCAGGTAATCTAGCCAGTACACAAAAAACAGATAAAATGAGTGGAGGTCCTGGTAATGTTATAATGGCACCAAATGGTAAGCCTATGATTGTTGGTCCTATTAGAGTTACTCCATTTGGAACAACAGGCGGAACTGCAGCACCTAAGAAAAAAATGGATACTAGAAATTTTGCAGAAAGAAGAGCGTTATTGATGAGAGATAGAACTAAAAAACCAACAACAGGAACAACAAAACCTGGAACTAAATCAGCACCTAAAAAGACAGGCAGTTCAGGAACATCTGGACCACCAAAAGGAACTAGGTTTTCTAATTTATCAAGAACAAAAACAACCACTGGAACTGGTAGTTCAAAAGCTTTCAGTGCAAGAGGAATAAATAGACCAGGATTTTAAGGAGGATAAATGGAAGAAGAAACAATGACACCACAACAAGAGGGAATGATGAGAACAAATCAACAATCTCCAAATCAAGATACACAATCTATGGAATTAAATATAACACCACAAAAAGTTTCAAGTAATTTAGAAGCACTGAGCAATGAAGAAAAACAATTAATCACACAATTAAATATACCTCAGTTTAGAAATTTTATGTCAAAAGTTTTTGGTCCAGAGTTCGGCATGATTATGGAACAAGCCATACCTGCACCACAACAAGTTTCACAACCCAGTGAAACCCCTGCACCTACGCAAGGACAGGGGATGATGACGCAGCCACCCTCTGCATAGAGGCACTGCATATGGGGGCGACCTGAGTCCAACAGCACCCCGAAGGAGAACAAATGGAAAAAGACGAAAACAAATCTGAAGTTGTTGAAGAAAAAGTTTCCGAAGCAACAGAAGAAATCGCAAAACCAACTCCATATAAAAATCCTAATAGAGGATTAATGGATAAGGAAATCGAAACTTCAGCTACTGAAGAGTCTGATGAAAAACCTGACGAGGAAAAATCAAAAGACGAACACCCTGAAAAAGTAGAACAAAATGCCGTTTATAAGAAGCGATATGACGACTTAAAAAGGCATTACGATGATACTAACTCAAAGCATAAAGATGAAATACTCAAGCTTAAAAAAGAGATTGAGGCTATATCTAAAAGACCTGTTTTTAAATCTCAAGAAGAGATTGAAGAATGGAGAAGAGAGTATCCTGAAATGTATGAATCTGTCATGCAGTTGACTACAGAAGCCACCATGAAATCAAAGCAAGAAATGGAGGAACAATTATTAGAGGTTAAAAAACAACAAGCCCAGATTGCAAAAGACAAAGCGGAAGTTGAACTCTCTAAGAAACATCCTGACTATAGAGACCTTGCTGATGACGATGATTTTCAAACATGGACTATGGGTCAACCTAAATACATACAAAATATAATTGATAAATCTTATGACGCAAAAGAAATATCAAGAGTAATTGATTTGTATAAATATGATAGAGGTATTTCAAGTAAGAAGGTAACTAACGCAGATGTAAAGAAAGAAGCAGCAAAAGCAGTTTCTAAAACTAAAGTATCTGAAACACCTACCGACAAAAAGAAATGGACATGGACTGAGATACAAAAGATGAAACCTCACGAATTTGCAAAGCATGAAAGTGAAATCGATAAGGCTAATAGAGAGGGTAGAATCGTATAAATAGTTAACTCATATCAATTTTAATAACAATAATAGAGGAGAAAAACGATGGCTTTTCAAAGCGTATCAGGTAATAATAATTTACCTAACGGGAATTTTAGTCCAATTATCTATTCCCAAAAAGTCCAGAAGTTCTTCCGTACAGCATCTGTCGTAGAAGCTATTACAAATACAGACTACGCAGGTGAAATCGAGAACTTCGGTGACACAGTGAACATCATCAAAGAACCTACTATTACTGTGAGTGCGTACTCAAGAGGAGCAGTTGTTGACACACAAGATATTGTCGATGACCAAATCCAACTTGTCGTAGACCAAGCAAACGCATTTTCATTTAAAGTTGATGACATTGAGGAAAGACATTCTCATGTTAACTTTGAATCAATTGCAACTTCTTCTGGTGCTTATGCACTTAAGAACGAATACGACAAAAACGTAATCGCAGCGATGGTAGCAGGTGTTAGTTCATCTAGCCCCGACCACTTACTAGGAGCCGATTCAGGCTCTGGTCAAGACCAAGATGTAGGTTTCGGTGATTCCGAAATCGACCCAGTTGACACAATTTCAAAACACAACAGACTGCTTAATGCAGCCGATGTGCCTGAAGAGAACAGATGGTTCTTAGCAGGTCCTGAATTTGTAGAACAGTTAGGTCAAGCTAATAGTAAGCTAATGAGTGATACAACTGGTAATGCAGCACCATTAAGAAATGGTAAAGTACTTAGCGGTAAAATCATGAACATGGATGTATATATGACAAACAACTTTGCAGCAAGTTCAACTTCGAACTTCTTTAAAGTATTAGGTGGTCATATGTCATCTACAGCAACAGCTAATCACATTGCAAAGATTGAGGTAATTAGACATCCTGAATCTTTCTCAGATGTAGTTAGAGGTTTACATGTGTTTGGAAGAAAAGTATTAAGAGACAATGCTTTAGTTCTTTCACATATATTAATAGACTAATAGGAGGATAATTAAATGGCAACTTTAACAGTAACAGGCAATACTTCTTCTGCAGCTAGTCTACCGATTGGTAAGTCTGTAAGAATGGTCACACAAGTTGTGGACTTTTCTTCTTTCACTAACGCAGCAGGTGATGTTGTACAAGTAATCGAAGTTCCTGCAAACACTTTATGTTTGTATGCAGGTATGGATGTCCTAACTGCTGACGGCGCAGGTAACTCTGGAACATTATCTCTTGGTGATGGAGCAGACGTAGATAGATACGTTGCAGCTTCAACAGCAACTGCAGGTATGGAAGTAACTAGAGCGAGAGCAGGTGACAGTTCAATGGGAACTACATCTATCGGTTATGGTGTATATGCTGCTGCTGACACTATCGACTTAGTAGTAGCAACAGGTGCAGTGGACTGTAAAGTCCGTGTATTCTGTGTACTTGCTGACTATGATGGCGAAGGTGATTCAGAAGCACAAAAAGTATCGATTGCATAATCGAAGGAATAGGGAGGGGTTTATACCCCTCCTTAACATATGAAATTTTTTATAGCCCTAATAGTAATGCTGAACGCAGAACAGTATCCTAAAGTTTTTACTTATCAGTATGTAAATTTTATAGATACAAAAAGTTGTAATGACTTTTTAATTACATATCAAGATAAGTTAAAAGAATCTATAGAAGGACAGTTCGGTGTTGATAATCTATCTAGTTCAGCAATGATATGTATGACACAAGATGATATTAACAAAATTTCTAATAATATAGAGAGAAAAAAATGGCAGGAACAAAGACATATTTAACATTAACTAATTTAGCTTTGAATGAACTGAATGAAGTAGAACTAACAAGTTCTAACTTTACTTCAAGCAGAGGTATACAAACATCTGCCAAAAACTTTATTAATAAAGCAGTTAATGAATTATATATGGCTGAGATAGAGTGGGCATGGTTACATGTAAATGGAACTCAAGTAACTTATTCAGGGCAACAAGAATATACTTTTCCCGCTGCATTTAGAAAAGCAGATTTTGATAGTTTTAGATTAAGACCAACAGAAAGAATTACTAATGGTGAATTTACATCAAACATAACTAGTTGGACAACAGTTAGTGGAAGTCCTGCATATAACTCTACAGGTAATGGTAGGTTAAGACTAAACTCTGCAGAAGTTACACAGTCTATTACAACTGTTGCTAATAAAAAACATAGAATAGTTGTTAGAGTAATGGACCCAAGTTCTAGTGGTAGTTCTATTACATTAAAAGTAGGAACATCATCTGGTGGCACAGAAGTATTGTCAGAAACAATATCTGTAACAGATACTGGTAATGGTAAAATATTATCAACAAATTTTACACCAACAACTAGTTCTGTATTTATAGGATTAGCTAATTCTTCATCTAATAATTTAGATGTTGATTTTATAAGAGTGGCACAAGATGAAGTGCCTATTCATTTAGCATATATTAGTTATGATGCATATTTACAGGGTAGATACACAAAAGACGAAGTAACAAGTGATAGTCAATATGGCAAACCTGTATTTGTATATAGAACACAAGACCATTTAAGTTTCGGTCTATCGCCGATACCTGATGGAGATTTCTATACAGTAGAGTATGAATATTTTAAAACACACACAGATTTATCTGCAGCTACAGATACATTAGACTTACCTGATATTTATGCAGATGTAATTGTCAATAGAGCAAAATATTATTTATATAAATTAAGAAATGATGTTCCTATGGCAAACATTGCAAATGCAGAATATGAAAGAGGGGTACAAAGAATTAGAACAGAGATGTTAAATAAACAAGATTACATGAAAGATACTAGAGTAAATTTAAATACAACATCTAGAACAACAAGCAACACTTCTGTTTTAACTTTTACATAAGATGCCACAAGTACAACCTTCAGTTGTTAGTTTGGGTGGAGGATTAATCTTAAATAAAGATGTCTTCTCTATGTCACCTGGAGAAGCTTTACAACTTAGAAACTTTGAGCCTGACATTGAAGGTGGATATAAAAAACTTTTAGGAACTACAAAATATAATACTAATGTTTGTCCACAAGTTTCTGCTTCTACAGAAAGAGTTGTATTTACAGCAATATTTAATGACGTAGTTTTAGCAGGTAGAGGTGGTAGTATACATAGAGCTAGTTCAGGTTCAGGAAGTTGGACATCTACTATTACAAGTTTAGGAACACCTACACAAAATTACGAACACAGATTATTTAACTTTGATGGCACAGATAAAATTATTATTACTACTGGAACATCTAATCCACAAATATTAAATACATCTTTTAGCACTAGTGTAGTTGATGCATCAGGAACATCTAATTTTAAATTTGTAGAAATATTTAAGAATCATATATTTTTTGCAGGACACGCTAGTAATATACAAGAACTTAGTTTTATGGGTCCAAATCAAACTAATGATTTTACTAGTGGCAATGGTGGCGGAACTATTAAAGTTGATACAGAGATTGTAGGACTTAGAACTTTCCGTAATAGTTTAATTATATTTGGTAGAGATAAGATATTTAAACTAACAGGAACATCGTCTGCTAACTTTGCAGTAACTCCTATTACAAGAAACATAGGATGTACCGATGGTAGAAGCATACAGGAACTTGGTGGTGATGTAATATTTTTAGCACCTGATGGACTTAGAACTATTGCAGGAACAGAAAGAATTGACGATACAGAACTTGGTACAGTATCTAAACAAGTGCAAAAAAGAATTAATGAGATTACAACACACAATATAAATTCACTTGTAATTAGAAGTAAATCACAATACAGAATATTCTTTCCTACAAGTGCAG
>VTLG01004472.1_pt1 | contig 20456 bp, 49 predicted proteins | sample 4694571 | NCBI WGS metagenome assembly VTLG01 (sample SAMN12604809, study PRJNA352737) | marine metagenome | biome: ENVO:00000447; feature: ENVO:00000209|ENVO:00000569|ENVO:01000036; material: ENVO:00002151; isolation source: viral sequences binned using virsorter ... | reverse complement strand
GCAAAGTGGGAAGCAGCAAAAAACTACTGTGATGATAGAAAGTATGAGTTCAAAATCATGACCGAGGATGATCTAGGAATATGATTGGAGCAGAAATACGACAAAAAGCTGGTAAAAAGAACAGAAGCGGAGACTGGTTTATCTCTGAATTAGAAACCGCTTTAGGTCCTCTACAAGAAAGAAACATCAGTTCTGCTGATACTTCTGGAATTGAAATTGGGGATATGTTCTTCTTTTCATATGGTGCAAAATACCCTGAAAGATATGAATTTTGGGATATACAACCACTAGCAGTTGCTCTTAGTTTTTACAAAGATGGGTTCCTTGGATGCAACTTACACTATGTAAATCCACAGTATCGAGACCAAGTTGCAAAAAGTCTTCTAAATAGTGGAGGAGGTACTACTGTACCAAAAAATACCCTACACAAATACCTCTATGAAGGTATAGGTAACTTATATAAAGTCCCAGACACTGAAGATTGGGAAGAGATATCTCTTCTTCCAACAGAAAAGTTTTATGATCCACGGGGAATGAAATATCCTAAACACCGAGCCTGGAACTGGAAAAAGTAATGTCATCATCCATAAGACAAGAAGTAGATCCAAAATATATCGGACCTGATGGTACGCCAGGAATCACAGCGACTAATAGTAATACAAATAAAACCCAAAACTATAAACTATTTTATTTTGGTGATACAAGAACTGCACAAGTATTACCAGTAGATTCAGCTGGAGAAATATTAATAGACGCTAAACCAATATACACAAACGGAGTATGGGATACAACTCAATTTGAAGGATTAGATGCTAGTACGCAAGAAGTTATTCATGGTAAAGTACAAACAGGAGTAAGGGAACATACCACTAGAACAAATCAAGAAGTCCCACAATGGGCTGATTCTGATCAACAAGGATTTGGAGTTGCAACTACAGATAATCAAATAGCATCAACTATAGCAGATCAGGAAGCTTCTGGATTCAATCTAGGTTCTTTCTTATGGAACCATGTTGTTCCACCACCTATAAGATGGGGTGCTAATATTATTAGTGGTACTGTTCAAACTGCACAAGTGGGATGGCAATTACTAACAGAAGGACCAGCATCTTTTGTTGAAAAAGCTGGAATACAAGGTGGAAGTTATGATGTTGAAAATGATTCATTTATGAAAAGGGTCGTAGCATACCCTATGGATATATCACCTCAACAAGACTATATGAAGATTGATTGTTATTCATATCAACCTCCATATGAAGCTTCTATGGAAAGAAGTTTTGGTGATGATGGTGGAGAAACTGATCTTGGATATGGATTATCAAGACAATCACCATATAGAAAGAGATTGGGAGCAGGAATAATATTACCAATGCCCAACATGGTTGCTGATAAAAATGAAACTCAATGGGTTGATGATAATATGTCAACCATGGCAATGGGAGCCTTACAACATGTCAATAAAACATTTACCAGTAAAGCAGGAACTCTATTAGCAGGTGCAATCGGTGGTACTATAACTGGTGATATGATGAGAGGCATCAACACAGCAGATGCTTTTAATAGATTAACTGGTCAAGCAGCAATCTATACAGCTATAGGTACTAAAGAAGCAGGTAGAGGAGAAATAGGTGCTAACTTATTAAGTCAATTAAGTGGAAAACTTGGATTCGATATAACACCAGAAACAATATTAAGTAGAGCTGGTGGTGTTGTTGCTAACTCTAATACTGAACTTATGTTCTCTGGAGTAAAATTAAGATCATTTGGTTTTAATTGGAGAATGACTCCAAGAGACGAAATGGAAGCTCATAATATAAGAATGATTATTCGTGCATTTAAACAATGGTCTGCTCCTAGAAAAATAGTAAAACTAAATTCAGGAGAACAAGCTGGAGATACCGTAGGTAGAGCTGGATCTCCATCATACTTCCTAGGTACTCCAAACGTCTTCAGACTGAGATATATGACTGGTGGTGGAAGAACTATATTGGGAGCAAATAAGTTTAAACCATGCGCTCTAACTGGTATATCTGTGGTATATACACCAGACAATACATGGAATGCCTATGATGGTGGGCAACCAATATCTGTAACTATGGATCTACAATTTGCAGAACTAGAACCAATATATAATACTGATTATCAAGAAAAAGTTCAAGAAGGTAGAGCATTTGATCCTAGTGATCCAAACTCCCTTGGAGATTTAATGCCAATAAGCATTGTAAAACAAGACGTTCCATCAAGTTCAGACGTAGGTTACTAAAATGGCTAGAGGATACTTTTCACACTTACCAAATATAAACTACGTCTCTAGAACGACTGATAGAAGTTCTAATGATGAATTTATTCAGGTAAAGAATTTATTTAAGAGAGGCAGACTTCGTTCTGACTTAAGTTCAGTATTTACTGCATTTAATGATTATGTTATTGGTGAAGATCTTAGACCATCACAAGTTGCAAATGAACTCTATGGAGATCCTAGACTTGATTGGGTTGTTCTAACTTGCAATAATATAATTAGTGTCAAAGATGAATGGCCATTAGGAAGTAATAACTTTAGAAAATTTCTAATGGATAAGTATGGTAATGATGAGAAATTAAACGAAGTACATCACTATGAAACCCTCTATATGGTAGATAACTATTCAAGAATAGTAATACCATCTGGATTAACAGTAGATTCAAACTTTGACTTTAATTTCATTGCATATAATGCCTCTTACCAACAAGAATTAAGTTATAGTAGTGGTGTGGCAAATACAAATTTACCTACTGCAGCATCTGTAGATTCAGTGGGAACTGCAAAGGATGCTTCTGGAAATGTTATTAGAAATAATAATGTTAAAAAAGTAACAAATTTGGATTATGAGACTGACCTTAATAATTCTAAGAGGAGAATTAAAGTTCTCAAAAAAGATTACTTAGATGTTGTATATAATGATATGAAGAGAATATTCAAATATAAACAGTCCAGTCAATTCAAAACAACTTACTTAAAAGAAGCTCACAATCCAAGACTTAGCGGAGCATAAAAAAAGGAGCCCCCATCGGGGCCCCAATATTCTGGTTCTCTAGGGTCGATCCTAGGATCCCACCAAAAGAAACCAAGCTGGTGCAATCTAACATGCATCAGCGGTTTTTTTAGCTCCATTTACTCCTCAGCTAACTGCTGGAAGTATTTAAGCGCATCGTCTTCTTCATCTGTTGTCGCTGCAGCAGCAACAGGAACTTTACTTAGTTCTTCATCTGTAGCTGTAGGAGCTTGTACTTCACGATGATTATCTTCATCGGCAACCTCTGGATCCTGATATCTCAAAGATCCTACTGGCAATTTAGCACCAAGAACTGTATCAAGACGCTTCTTAAGAGCCTCATAGTCCTTGAATTGATCAGGAGCAACAAATTCACTTAGGTCATTAACCTTATCATAAATTGATTCAAGTGCCTTATCATCATCTAATAGTGCTTCTACCTTACCGAACTCTGAACTATCATAATTCCAGAATCCTGCAACCTGTTTGATCTTCAACTTAAAGTTAGCACCTTTCCAGAAATCAAATGGATTGATCGCTTCTTCATCATCAAACTCAGGTTGCATTGCAGCAGTAATCTTATCAAAGATCTTCTTACCAAACTTATAAATGAAAACCTTACCTTCATTTTCAGGATTGGAAGAATCCTTCACAACATATACATTTGCATAGTAAGAAAGCTTACGCTTCTGCTTACGTGCAATATCTTTATCAGACTCTCTACCACTATTCCATAGACTACGATTCAATTCTCCAACAGGATCATCTTTACCTACTGTGGTCAAAGAGTTCTCAATGTACCAACCGCCAGGTCCTTGGAAGGCATGACTCCAAACCTGAACCCAAGGAAGATCCATATTAGCGTGTTGAGGAAGGAATCTAACAACGGCATAACCGTTACCTGCCTTATCTACAGCTGGTTTCCACAAACGTTCATCAGTATTATTGCCCTTCTCGTTGAGTTTCTCAACTTTCTTCATCAATCTCTCTGTGAGAGACCCAGAGCGGGACTGTTTTTTTAAGTCAGCAAATGACATTTAATATTCTCCGTATTTTGGTATTTGGATTGTATTGTCCGTATTATTATAATCGTATTAGTTAGTATTGTCAATCCTCTTTTTTGGGGATCTGACTTTCTAATCGGTCTAGTGTTTGGGACAAATGATCGAAGAAAGCATCAACATTCTGGCCTGGTTGTAGGCCTAGAAACTTAGCAGATTCAAGAGCTTGCTCTCTCATCTTCTGAGCATCAGGATCATCTTTTTCAAGTGATAATCTAAACATGAAGTTCTTTTGTTTTTCAACAAGTTTCTTCATCAAGTCAAGATGACTCCTAGTAAATGGCGAATAAGGATTAAATCCCTGCTTTGCCATTATCCCCATTAAATCTTCTTGTAATTCCTGAATTTCGGCCATTGAGGCTCTAACAACAGGTGATTTAAAGAATTCACTCATGTTTAAAAATAGCTTTCAACGTAAGTATTTATAACGGTTTAGCGTTATTTTTGACCCACATAGGGACGTAAATTCCGAAAAGGGCAGCACTCCAAAAGATAGTAAAAACTATCAAATGAGCAACCCTATGTGGTGAAAATATAAACCCAAGTACTACTACAATTACCCACAAATAATCAATAATTCCATGAAAGTATTGCCACCCATCACCAAATCTCTCTATCAATTTGTCTCTTTGACGAGCAAAAAATGGTGATACATGTCTCATCATAACGAACCCCTCATTGAGGAACATTAACATGAATCCAATCCAGAATATCATATTGGTAATTTAGATCTTGAAGTTCTCTTAAGATAATTTAATTCCGTAGCCTGTGCCTTAAGTTTCTCCTTAAGAGGCTTGGTAATTAATTTTGATACCGACTCAAATTCTATATTATTATCTTCACAATAACTAATTATTGCTTCAATATAATTAAGTTTAGACTGTTGTACGAGTGTCTCAATGTCACTTGTGAATTTATTCTGACAAAGGAATTTCTCTTTGAGTAGGTCGTTAACGTCTTTCTCCATACTCCCCGAGCTTACATGTGACAAATTCTTCGACATATTTTGTAAGAAGTTTAATATAGTCACGTTTGTTCGACTTTTCATAGACTTTCACATCGCCATTTTCAGCGACCATTATAGTTACAATTTTATCAACCACAGTGCCTGTCATTTCATAATACATGCAAGCATAAGCGGTTTCTTGTACGAAGTACTGTTGAATCCACTTCTCTGGTTTTATTTTTTTAGAAGTCTTGAAATCAATGATGGCTAATCCACCATCATACTCTGCAATGCAGTCGACCCTACCAGCAATACCAAAGTACTCACTATATAGAGGTTTCTCCAGAGCGTGAATATTATTTATTTTATCTAAGGATTCCTTAGCGGCAATAAACAATGCCTTGGTCGATGGCAATACATCGTCTAAAGTATCTATATCAATATTCAAAAGGTATTTTTCAACCAAATCGTGGAACCTAGTTCCCCTATCAGTAGATACTTTAGTGATTTTATTAGCTTCTTCTTCACCAACTTTCTTACGCCAATTCATAAAGATTTGACGATTATAGAAACTTGTTATTGAAGTAATTGATGGAGCTTTCTTCCCACTGGGAAGGGTATAATACCTTACTCCATCAATTTGATTGGCTTCTAACTCAAAGTCACCGAGTTTATTTAAATGAACAAACGTCATAAAGAAAGAGCGAGTTTAGTAACCAAATAATTTCTTACTAAACCAGATCGAACAATATCATCAAGACCAAATTCAATTACACCAAAATCATCTTCCATGATTTCAATGATACGTTTAAAGTCTAATATGCCATTCTTCTCATTGGATTTCGTAAGATCCGTCTGAGTAGAGTCACCGCAAAATACTATTTTACAATTATCTCCTACTCTTGTTATTATACTATCTAACTCGTGAAAGTTCAAGTTTTGCATTTCATCAACAAGAACAATACAATTATCAAGTGTTGTTCCTCTGATAAATGAAGTACTCCAGAAGGAAATAGTCTCCTGTGTTTTAAGATTCCCATAGAGCATCTCGAAGTCTGCATCTGTAGGCATCTCAAACATGTACTTCACCATGTTTTTGTAAGGTATCTGATAAAGTGAGGACTTGTCTTCATGATCGCCAGGAAGAAAGCCAATTTCACGGGTACTAACAAGAGACCTAACAATATAAATTTTTTCGTAAGGTGTAGTTTCACTTAGAACGTCCTTAAGGGCCAGATATAAACTGATAAATGTCTTACCAGTTCCAGCAGCTCCATAGGCAAAAAGATTCTTACCTTTGGCATAATAATCAAATAAAATCTTCTGATTATCAGTAATTGGTTCCACAGGAACCAACATACCATCATTAATAGGTTTCTTGCGACGCATTTGTTTCGCAGTCATCCCCACTCCAATAGGATCAGAGTTACTTGATGCTCTTTTCCTTCTTGCCATACTATCCGTTCCTCGTATTAATACCACGGTTTGCAAGTCTTCCTTGAATACCAGCAGACTTCTCTGCTTTCTTCAAGACCTCAGACCAGCCAGGATTCTTATTATGAAGTTTATCCCTCCACTCACCAACTTCTCCAACGCCTGGACATGTACTAGGATCAGAGAAATCACGAATCCAAAGTGGATTGTCTTCTTTCCATTTATCCCAATCATGAATACTCATAATAACTTCTTTTGTCTCCCCAGTTTCCGTATTTTTTACAGGATAGGTAGCCATTAATCTTGTTCCTCTTCAGTGGTAATCCATTCCAAAGCTTCCGACACTATTGGGAATGTTTCAACAAAAACATCTCTACATGCTTCTGCAATCTGCATATGTTCCTTCTGTGTTCCATGTGCAGAACGTAAATTTATATAGTGTATCCAAGAACGACAAGATCCAGTCATATAGATCTTAGTAGGAGTGCAGAGTGGTAATACCATTCTAGCACATTCTTTAGCAACACCCAATTCCAACATCTGATGATACAGATTAGTTGCAGAACTAAACAGAGTATTCATCTGTCTATTTAATTTCTCTACATCGTCAGGATCCAAATCGTCTGTCGAGTTTTGACGATTCTTTAAATCCTGTCTCCTGAGTTCTGGTAGTTCAATCTCTTTTAACTCACTTGTACTAGCATATCTCTGAGAGAATTCTTGGAAAGTAAAAGATCTGTGACGTAATATCTGTGCAGCAATAGCACGAGTAGTCTCAATCTCCAATGTCATAGAGGATTGTTCAAAAACTGACCAATGATTATGCTTGATACAATATCTGAGCAAACCAGCAAACTTATCATTATCCTGATTGGACGGATTAGAAACTCGGGCAATATAAGCCATCAGTTTTTCCGCATCAGGGGTAACTGATACTAAAGATACATTTTTCGCCATACAGTTAGTCGGTGTATCCGTCGTCGTCTTCACTGTTTCCATAATGTGGTCCTTTTAAATGATCAGTAATCTTAGTAGTGTATGCATCTATATCAGAATAGACTTCTGATTCTAACACATTTACCAGAGATTTCAAGTTTTTAACAACGGCTTTAAGTTTTTCCTTTTCCATATTATATGAAGTAGTTAAAGTTAATTAACACCCTTTTCAAGGTATCAGTAGAGGTTACCCCTCTATGCTTAGAATTTGAATTAAAAACAAGCATACGGTTTTCAACACTCTCTATTTTAGTGCCATCCTCAAATTCAGTATATCCATTATTACTATTAATATAATAAATGGAAGTTATACAATCGTCAACATCACTGTGAAAGGAATGTTCATCATGAACAGGTGTTTTCATATTTAGATTAGCTTTACTCCTAACAAATGAAACTGGTTCCAGTTTATCAAATATAGGTTGTAACTTCATCCAATATGGACTCTGTGGTTGATAATCCGAATACAAAGGATGAACAAATTGAATTTTTCCATCACCAGGCATTACTACACCATCGTAACAATGCCAAAATATCTCCATACCCATAAAGGCATCGTAGATTGGTCGGAATTGTTCTTCTGACAGAAAATTATCAATTAGTTCATACTTCATCTTGGATTTCACCTGCCTCTTTCAATAGACCAGATACCAAGGTTTCGGTCTCATCCATTGTTTTCACGGCAAATATCGAGGACTTCATATATTTCTTAATCTTTTTATACTTCTTCAATACCTTCTTATATTCTTCGGCATTGATATCAACCTTACCTTGTTGGCCAACATGATCTTGTCTTACTTCATCCATTAATCCCACCTCGTAACTGTAAGTTCGATGGAATTATCATCCATCTCCCATTCCTCTGCAATTTGGAATCCTTCCTCCTTAACAGCTGCATGTAATATAGTCCTTGCATATTGTTGTGACAATTTATCAAGGAACCTCTCAACAGGAATAGGTTGATTCCATGTCTGAAGATCTGTTACCAATTCATACGTCTCTGTTGCTGGATTCAATCTAAATCCAATATCCTTTCCAGCTGTAACATGAACAGTCAATTCTTCATGTTGATGATTAGCAGGATTTACCATAGTCTTATCAACTTCAACCTCATAATTGAGTACTTGAAGAGCTTGCAACAAAGCATCCTTATCTTTAATCTTAGTCCTGATGGTGCTTAAGTGTGACATTTTCTTCTGTAGTAACTGTTTGATAATACTGTGGTTGATGTTGTCTGAAAGAAACATCTCCTAGTTTATTTTCGATATTCTTAGTGAGTTCTTCACATTCTGCACCGAAAACTCCTTCGACCCTTTCTTCAACTACACCATCCTGACGGATACGATATACAATAGTTTTTTGTCCCATTATTTCTCCTCACCGTCTTTTGGTTTTCTTTTTCTAGTCTTCCTCTCAGGTGCTTTAGGTTCGGACTTCTTGATCATATTCTCTCTCCACAATTTGGGATTGACCTGACCATCAGATTGTTTCCATCCTACGACATTTTTATACTTATCATAGTAATAGTCAAACATCTCAACCGTACTATCGCCTAAAGCAATATCGTAACAAGTTTTATCCTCATTACGATATTCAACAAGATAAGCTGTATAAGGAAGTTTCTTATCCTGTGCTAATTTAGGATCACAATTTTCATGAATTACCTTCAACTTCTGTTCCCCCAAGTAATCTCTGGAAAAGCTTCTGCAACTAGTTCTTTAGTAATACCATACTTTGAACTTAGTTGTTTATCCTTAACTAATATAAGAATTTCTGCTTCTTCTTGATGAAGAGTTTCAAGTAGATTAATAAACATACTTTCTCTCTTTATCTTATTCAAAGCATCATCACCACCTTTGACAAAACGATAGAATTGTCTTCCACCATTACGAATAGTAGTCCTCTGAGGCATTCCCTTTTCTGGATCTGCCTGTTGATCACCATCAACTGGTTGATAAGGAACAGGTCCTTCTGGAAGCATGGATATGACACTTTCGTCAAAATTCCAAATGAAAAGCATTTTCATGCCATCATTGTTACAATGAGTCTTAATTAGATCTACCTTTTTAGTACGAACCCTTTCAGAATCAATTGCTTCTAGGATCTCATGAACCAAGGGGTTGGGTGGCAGTTCCCGTTTTTTAACTGCCACTGTTCTTGGTTTTCGTGTAGCTGTGGGCTTCTTTGTAGTAGCCCTTTTACGAGTAGCTGTAGTTTTACTCCTCTTCGTCGGTGTCTTCTTCGCTGTCGTCATAGTTGTTTTCAAATCGAAGTGCTAAAATCTCATCTGGGATCAAATTACCATGTTCATCAAACATTTCTGGATGTGCATATGCAACCTGTTCATATTGATGAGAATAGAGTAATTTATTTTGTTGTGCTAACCAGCCTATTATACCACCAATCATCAAAAATGTCACGCACAATAAAGTCATTATAACAAGTGCTGTAGCTTCCATAGCTCCTCTCCGTGGTTATGTCTTCTTTTTAATGTCTAGAGAAAGATTGACTTCCCTGTTAAGGACTTCAAATCTTAACTCAAAAGTCTTTTTGGGTTCTGGTTTTTTAGGTTCTCCTTTTAGTAAAAGTTCAACGCCCTTATTTATGTCAATGTCTCCAAGTGCCATATCAAATGACCCTATGCTCTTTTAAATAATTAATAGTCTTTTTACAATCTCCAATATATTGACCGTCCAATTCTACTTGGGGGAACATATTTTTATTAGGAAATTTAGTTTCAAAATCTTCTTCAGTGTAATCCACACCTAGAAGTTTATACTCATAATCCTTCCCAATCATATCCATAACCATTATAAGTTTGTTACAGACACCACATCCTTCTTTTCCGTATATTGTAAACATAGATTTAATACTTAACTACTTCTAAAGTTGGCCAATCAGCTTCAAATACTAAAAGTCCTGTAAGGGATTTTTCGTTAATACAGACAGTAAGATATACCGCATGTTTTGTTCCGTTTAAGGCCCGACTTGTACGGTCACCTATAAAAAGAACCCGACCTTCTAGGGGTTTTCCATCACCTAAAGTATCAGGTACTCTTACTATAGAATCCTCACGGATTTGTCGAGTTTTCGCAGAATCTAAGAAAACTGTCTTCGATTCCGATTGTGTCCTGTTTCCCCTGCGATACCCAGAGGTGGCAAAATTCATAGAGGAGCCTGACATGATCTAAATCATTATAATTTTTAAGGGCTAAAAAAGATTCTTGACGTATTTTCATACGTTCGTCATTGTACCTCCAGTCAGTCATCTCTCTCCTTTTCCAGATCACCGATGACCTTATCCATTCTATCAAACAGATTGTCTGTTGAGAGTAAATTATCGATATGAGAAATCATACCTCCAATCTCTCTAACAATATAAGGTTTTTCTGCTCTAGCAGCAAAAGCGAGAGTCTCACGAAGTTCCTTTTCAGCAGCTCGTAATCCCTCTTCTACTTGTGTCGATAATGCCATTATTTTGTATTAATAGAATTCCAATCATTTTGGAACAATTCAAGTCCCTTGTCAGTTAAGATGTGGTTATACATCTTATCAAAGATAGAAGGAGGCATTGTTACTACATCTGCTCCCACTGAGAAACACTTAGCAACATCAGCTACATTCCTGAGAGATGCTGCAAGAACTTGTGTCCTTGATAGGTGTTCTTTATATAGAGAGGAAATGTCTCCAACCAACCCTACACCATCAAAGGAATTATCATCAACTCGACCCACAAATGGTGAAATATAAGTCGCATCTGCTTTTGCAGCAAGAACTGCCTGTGCAACTGAGAAACAAAGTGTTACATTTACAGTAAAACCATCGGATGCAAGCATCTTACATGCCTTCAATCCTTCAGTTGTCAATGGAACCTTAATAGTAACATTCTTAAGATCTTTAAATGCCTGTGCCTGTTCCATCATATCTGGAGCATTATCTGCAACTACCTCAGCAGAAATGGACTCGAAATAAGGAAACTCTCCAGAGATCTTCTTAATCGTCTCTACTGGGTCTCCGCCACTTTTAAGTATAAGTGATGGGTTTGTTGTCACACCGTCTATAAGACCTGTCTGTACCCTTTCATTAATCAGGTCAAAGTCGGCAGTATCAAGGAAGATTTTCATCGTTAGTTTTCTTAGGTTTTTTGTTTTCACGCTTTATCATCTTAGCGTATCTAACCTCAGAATCAGTATACCATTCTGGGTGTTTTTTTGCAATCTTAATTAATCTTTTTGCGGTTTTCCTCAAATCCTTTCTCCGAGCTTCCTCTAACATTAAATTGTTCCTTCGTATTCCTCAAGTGTGCTTTTATATTTAGCGTTTCACTTAAGTAGAAATACGTACGATCAACATCAGGCATGGAAGATCTGAGTTTCTGAACTACTAGGAGTTGTCTCTCTAATAGGGTCATTTCATGCCCCGAACATATTCAATGATTTCTTCTCTGATCTGCATCAGTTCATTGAAACATTTTTGATTATGGGCACATCCTCTAAGTTGATGATCTGCTTTATAGAGAGATTCTAGGAATAGAGATTTTGCACGATCTCTTTTCTCTTCAAATGACTCGTTATCATCTAGGGATAATCTATCGTTCATATTAAGTATCGTATTTGTCTGTACCAGTTACCATCTTGACCTTTTCGATTTCAAGCCACTGCTTTTCCATCTCACCAGCAACATACATTACTTTCTGATCAAGAATATCTCTCTGTTCCAGTATGTATGCAATAGTATCTGATAGGGTTTGTCTATTACCCTCACTATCCTTAAGATAGATTGAATAAGTATTACGAAACTTCCTAACTAGATGTATTCTCAATACTGCATATAGTATCAAGTTACTAATTAAAATCAATAAAAAAGTCATCTATACCTAGCCGAAACTGTCATCTCCCGAACAAAGTCCTGAAAATAACTATTCAATAATTGTAAGAATGATTTACCTGCATTGCCTTGTATCTCATCAAACATAAACATGTTCAAACGAAATGCATAGTTTGCCTCAGTAACAATAGCATTTGCCTGTGATTCATCAATAGGCAAAGCATCTAAGGTTGCACGATATTTTGTTTTAAATGCTTTCTTATCAGAAATGGTTGGGAATTCATAGAAATCCAATCCACCATCACCAACTTGAATATTCAAAGCTCTTTCTGCAATTCCCTTAAGAATCTGTCCTCCAGATAGATCACCAAGATATCGAGTATAATGGTGTCCCACAAGAAGGTATGGATCTTTATGAGCTACTTCTCTAATACGATCAACATACTTCTGTGTTTCTATAGTCGGACGTATCTTATCTTGCCAAGTCTCGCCCCAATAATACTTACAGTCTTCTGCAAGTGCATCATGACGTTTTAGATCATCAAATGCAATCTGTCCTATTACTTGGTCTTCTTCTTTTAATCTATCTACTTCAGATTCTAAAGCATGATATATGAAATAGAAGTTAGCAATTAATTGACCGTAACTATCCTTATCAACACAACCTTTAAGAAAACCCTTAACAAATTTAGTGTTTTCGGCCGCTGTATGTGAAGTTTTAGTACCCTCTTTTAATTGTTTTGCAAAATCAACTACTGCCATATCCTTAAGGAGTAATAATATTATTGTACATCAGAATCTTCTGATTGTAAAGAGGGGAAAAAATGATATTCATTATCCCATCTTAATCCTGAATTGTTTAATACGTGTTTAACAGGTTTGTCATCCTTCCACCCATCCAAGGTGCTAAGAATGTCTGCTAACTTTTGTAAGTCTTTTGAATTTTCTTCATTGGATGAATAACCAAGTGCTTTCCGTAGATGCTGCTCAGCTTCGTCCAGATGAAATTTAGTTACTGTGTTCATTTTCCTCTAAGTAATCTACAAATAGGATGCCATCTAAATGATCAATCTCATGTTGAACAACCCTTGCAGGTAGATCAGTAAGTTTCCATGCTTTATACTTCCCAGATTTATCTTGGAATTTAACTCTGATCTCTTTGGGTCTTGAAACTTCTCCATGTTCATCAGGAACACTTAGACAAGCTTCATCAAATAGACACTCCTCTGTACTCTTCCAAGTTATCCTTGGATTTATCATCATATAAGCTTTTCCTTCTTCGTCAATAGTAATAACACGTTTGTTAATACCTATCTGTGGTGCAGCTAAACCGATGCCCTCATATTTATACATTGCATCGGACATTTTATCATATAATTCCTCGATAGTATCGTCTATTACATCGATCTCAGTAGATACTACTCTAAGGACATCATCTCCTATTGTTCTAATCATCTTCTTCCTATTACTATATCCCCATCATCATCTTCTTCTTCATCATCCCAAGGATCTTCTACCTGACCAGTATCCATACGATCCTGTAAGGACTTATATAATGGGTCTTGTGGTTCAGGTTGTTTATTAAAATTAACTACTAAAAGTTCATCACCAGTCTTAACTTCTGCCATTTCTGGATGCATTGGTCTTTGAACAGTCCTCTTCTTTTCCTCTATAATTGGTTTAGATAAATCAGCTGCAGCAGACCATCCTTTTGAAATTAATCTTACTGCAAAAACCAATAATATTAACCAACTAAGTACAAAAATTAATCCTGCCATTACTTCTTACTCCTTTCTTCAATCTCTGATACCAATAGAAAAAACCATATTGACCCAAGTATCATAATCATTAAAATTCTAAATGAACTCCAAGATACATCAATCATCGTTTTACATCGTGAGCACATCCATCACCATTATAATTATCACTATCATAATATCCACCTTTCGTTCCAAAGAAGAGTGTTAATCCTACGAATGGTAGTGCTGCAAGAATTAGGAATGTTTCTAATCCCATTAATCGTGACTATGTTTAATAGATGATCTCCTACCTTCATGACCATGAGCAATACCTAATTCATGCATCTTAGCATGTTCATCAATCTCATCTCTGAGTCCTTCCTTACCTGAACCAAAGGTCATGTATATACCATAACCTAGTAATCCAATCACAATTATTCCAATAAAAATTGGAATAGCAAGACCTGGCTCAATCAAGGGTTGCTTCTCCCATGTGCCAGGCAATGTATAAACTGATGGTTTTGCTAAAAAAATCATATCCTTGGTATGTATCCTTTTGCTTGATTTAATAATGGCATAATCTCATTCTCAACTTTATCAGCAACCTTGTCAATGATACTTATATCAATATCCATGAAAGGTGGGATAATACCCAACAATCTCAAAGTTCCATCAAGAAATAAAGCAAGACATGTAAAACCAAGGATCATACTAATGATCGTTGCTTTAAAATTATGTTCTGCCATTGATGCTTCATCTATTCTTCTTGCTTCATCAAGGGCAGCAGCAATCATTTCATCTACTTCTTTCTTAGTGTAGAATCCTCCTATGCCAGGTATGTCATGTATATTTGGGGTCATAATCTATATTTAGTTAGATTACTCAATATCTAGGAGGAATCTTATCATATGCTTCAGTTTCGTCATCATCTTCTGATGGATCAACTAAACCTTCTTTTTTAAGTCGGTTATAGTTGTAACAACTCCCAGTAGGACTCAATTTAATCTTTGGTAGTCCTGCCTGTTCTTGAACTTCATCCAAGAACATCTGAGCTTTTTCGTCTTCCGTCATAGGTTAAAACGAGAGTTAGGGTCATACTTAATTATAACCCATGCAGAATAGACTGCCAGAGCGGCAGGTATTATTAGAAAAGGCATGATACTTTTAATTAGGGCTCGATTATACTGTATTTTGACTGTTTTGTCAATAAAAAACCCCGATTTTTGGTCGGGGTTCTATTTTTTAAACAGACGGGTTTACTATTAAATTGTTATCGTAAGATATCGCTACACACTCTTCGACACGATTGGTTTGCATTGTCATCACAATCTATAAGACAGTCGAAATAATCATCCATACGTTGATCTGTGTCATTAAAGGTTAATGAATCCAGACTATCTTCGTGGTGTATCCATTCTGCCATTTGATTATGTGACATTAGGTTACGCATACTGGGGCCCTCCATAAAGAACAATTGAAACCATAATTTAGATGGGTTTTCAGTGCATCTTGTTTCCTTCGATTCTACCACTATTTAGTCAGGATATCCTCAAATTTAGCGATATCTAAACAATTCTTAAAGGCGTAATTTTACTTAGGTAGTATAACCTGCTCCTACCTTAGCTGGTGGTTCTAAATTAACCGTACCATAAAGTGGTTGGTGAGCATGTTCAAGTAAATGATCGACTTTACGATTAAGATCATCCAGTTTAGCAAGAACTTCTGATAAATCAACAGTTGCTGTTGGAACTGGGTATGTAGTACCTGTATTCATAGTATCTACATTAAAATCGACTGTAGCTGCATAATCATCGATGGATACATTATGAATAGTAGCATCATAGGAAGCAGTACTTCCAGCACCAATATGTTCGGTGCCATCATAGTTATATGAAGTTGTCATAGTTTTTCTTATTTTGTTGGTCTAGTAATTCTATCGTCAGCTTTTGGGTCATATGCTCCTTTAACAACTGAATCACTCGTAGGACGAGAAATCCTGTCATCTCTTGTTGGATCATATTCGGTAGCTGGTCTAGGGGTATCAGCCATTATTTGTTCCTTGTATTATATCATATTTATTAGTAATCGTCACCTTCTTCTAAACTTTGAATAAATTCTTTATTTTGTCTGCAAATACCATGAACATCAATCTCTTGATGTAAATGAGCAGAAGTATGAAGACCTTCTATCAATAAGAGAACTGATAGTAACATGACTGGTAACATCCACAATGGATGTCCCATCACTTCATCTGTTTTCATCTGAGAATAGCAGTCTTTTTATATATTATAACACAAAAAAAGAGACCCTAGGGTCTCTTTAGTGTCTTGAGTGCAAGGTTTCGTTAAGCGTTGCAAAGTTCTTTTTGGAACTTAACACCACGATAAGTCATTTCTGACTTAGTGCAGCTTTCTTGCTTACGATCATTGGTGTTGTACTTAACACCACGGTATGTGACTTGTGCCATTGGATTTACTCCTAAAGTAGTTGGGTTTTTTAAGTCCGTTCCTTTAGTCGGCTTTTGCGTCCCACTCACAATGAGGTGTTTCTTCTATCACTACGCTGATCATCTCAGCTCGTGTCTCTTCATCTATCTTAAACTCATCCATCTTATCTAAAAGAGTCTGAGCTTCGATACAAGTAAAGGCGGTTGCGATAACTGCTAGATGAAACATGGGATGAACGATTCCGTTCCGAGTCGGCTTACTTGCGACCTGAATGTATCAGGTTGAACGATATGTGTTAATAATAACACACTTTTATTATATATGCAAGTAATGGTGTTCGTTTTGATACAGTTTAAGAATGTTTTAATCTTTTGTATATGAAGTTATTACGAGTCAGGATCACCCCAGATCTATCATCATACTCTTTCTTTTTATTCTGTTGTTGCCACTTTAATATGCGTTGTTCTTTATATGGATCGTAGAAATCTTGTTTCCGATACCATTCTTGCCAAGGTTCATGGGCTTTATCACTATTGCATAAAAAACAGGCACACACGAGATTGGTATTCTCGTTAGTACCCCCAGAATATCTTGGTATTAAATGGTCGAGAGTTAAACTCTCTCTTGATCCGCAATAAGCACATTTATTATCAAATTGTTCTTTAATGGATAATTTCCATATTTTCTTAGCTTCGCCAGGTGAACAGGTGTGAAGATTAAACAAATAATCGTCAGGAGAACTAAAAACTTGCAAAGGCAAATCTAGCAACTATAAAATTATATATCCTTTTGTCTTAGTGTATCACCATATACCAAAACATCCAAATCACTCTTATAAAAAGTCTCTAAACTATCAATAACCCTGCCTGCAATTGGTTTTCCATTTACATTTAAAGAAGTATTCAAAAGTACGGGTAACCCAGTAAGCTTCTCAAATTTAAGAATTAATTCATAATAATACTCCTGTTCTTTAGATACTGTATTAATTCTACATGTTCCATCATTATGAGTAATTGCAGGGTATTTCTCTGGTTCCAATACATCTGTAACATATAACATATGAGGAGAAGGTCCATTCCAATAAAAATGTTTAGATACCTTATCCTCTAATACAGAAGCACCAAATGGTCTATATGGTTCCCTCTTCTTAACTTTACCATTAATCCATTCCTTTCCTTCTGGTTCATCAGGTCTCATCAATATACTCCTATTACCCAATGCTCTAGGACCCACTTCTCCATGTCCCTGATGCCATCCAACTATCTTTCCTTGTGCTAATAGTTCAGCTGTATCTTTAATAGTCTTATCGGATGGTGGTGGTACTGTTTCATCATCTTGCCAGAAAGGAAACCCACTTCTGTCAAATGGATCCAAATTATACCTCTTTCTTAGATATTCAATAACACCAAGACTTAAACCCTGATCATTCGCATGTGGTGGTATGACAAGATTGGGATATCTATCTTTTAGTACCTTATTAATAATAGTATTCTGTGCGATACCACCAGAATAACCTATAACATCGCCTGGTTTAACAAACTCTTCAAAATGACTCAAAAACAACTGTTCTGTTCTCTCATGAGCAGTTGCAATAAAATCTAAACTATAATTCTGATCATTTATACATTTTTCAAGTATATTAAAATCCCATACATCATTTAATTTATCAATATTATCAACATATGGAACATCTGGACAATCAGTAGAACCAAATGCTTTCAAAGCCATTATTTTACCTGCCTGATCCAAATAATGACCTTGCATATTAAGCAAAGCACCCAATCTGGTCATTATAAACCCCAAACTTGGGGAATAATGCATCATTTGACCATTTGACTTAGAACTGTCAATTAACTTTCCATCTCTCCAGACACTTCTATACATCCAGTCATCACCAAACCCATCAAACACAAAATGGAGATTTGGTTCAATTCCCAAAGGCCAAAAACTTAACGAATGAGCATAATGATGGTCAATTCTATGAATTGGACAATTAAACCCCAAATCACGAAAAGGGGCAATTTCCAAATCTTCTTCAATCTTCTCTGGTTCGCAATATACCTCATTATGGGCATGAGTGTCCATAACGATACCTACAGCATTAACATCCTGTGGAGTAATATTCCATTCTGATAATATCCGTGTCCAACCATAAAGACCTTCAAAGCCAAAATGTTTGACTTGAAAGTCCCTTTCAAATGATTTGTATTTTATCCGATCACCATCAAAATATGTAATATTTGAGTCGTGAGCACATAAACGAAGAGCTAATAATTTCATTCGACCCTACAGAGCAAAAAATAGCCTGAGTTTTTTTCCGAGCTTTTTTGGAATAAAAAGCTGATTTTACATGCCAGGGCCTGCAAAATCTGGAGTACCTCCACCGCCTGGAAATCCTTGGCCTCCGCCTGGAAATCCTTGGCCTCCGCCTGGAAATCCTTGACCTCCACCCATGCCTGGACCACCACCCATGCCTGGGCCCATACCTTGACCACCCATGCCTGGTTGTTGTTGCATAGAACCGCCTGGAGTTTGACCACTTCCTGAAGTAGATCCTCCTTGACCTCCAATAGAATGTTCTGCTCTATGAAGTTCTAATAAATCAGAAACTTCTTTAAGTTCCTTTCTGATTCTCTTAACTTCAATAAGAAGTAAATCAATTTTTTCTTCCATTTTAACGTCCTTCTCGTGATTTGTTTCTAATAGTTATATGATTACCTTCAATAGCAAACTCTAAGTAATCTGTATGATCCCATTCAAGTTCTTCATAGAGTTCATTTAATTTATCCATGTCATCCCAAAGATCGGTAGGAGTAGGCTCCCCCCAGAAAGGATTTTCTTCCATGATTAAGTGCTAGGGGCTTTAAAGTACTTGTTTATGACATTGACTTGATCATCATATCTTGCAATCTTATCAAGTTCAACTTGAATTGCTTCAGTGATATCAGAATGTTCTCCAATACCTGCTGGATGTTCAAGATAAACTTCCACATTAGCTTTATGCTTTGCGATTTCACCTTGAGCATGTGCTAATACTGCACGTAATAATTGCTCTCTCATGTGTAATAGTCCCATAGTTATACAAGATTTTGTTCTTGAAGGTATTTAACAGTCTCATTACATCCACCGATGTTAGTTACATCACAAACAACCTGTGGAAAGGTAGAATTATCACCAAACTGTCCATAAAAGGCTTCTCTGGTGAAATCTCTATCTAATTCGTACTTTACATACTTCAACTCAGCTAATTGTAACACAGAAACGACCTTTTCGCAATAAGGACATCCCTGCTTAGAATATACTGTAAAGTTCATAGAAGGATTGCTCCAATTATGAATCCCTTACCGAAAGCTAAACATAACATCTGATAATCAGTTAGATTAAATTTATCTTGTATCTTCCTTGCCCACTTCTTATCCCACTCTTTGAGATTGTGAAATGCTTCTTTAATATTCAAATTCCACATGAGTTTCACGTAAAAAACTATTTAGCCTTGCCATATCATATCAGGCATTGCTGCTGGTTGTTGTCTTCCTATTGTCAGCATAAGAATAAAATACCCAACAAACCAGATGATATTAAAGATCCATGCTTGTCTAATAAGATACTTTCTTACACCCATAGAAAGAATTACATTCCTTACATCTTTAGGGTTATCTTCGTCACCTCTTGCTCTGAAGATCTGTTCTATAATCACTGCGATTATTGCTCCTACGACTAGTGGATAGAATACAAAGTTTGCGAATGACATTATTGCTATTAGAAAAGTCATACAAATTGCCGTAGTTGTTGTAGTATATATTTGTATGCTTCCACTATGTCTCCTTCTTCTTTTCTAAAAAGATCCTTATCAAATCTCTCTTTCGTACCCTTTTTCCAGAGTCGCATGTTGTCAGGTGATAGTTCATCAGCCAGGAATAAATCGCCGTGAGCATCGTATCCAAACTCCAATTTAAAATCTACAAGGTCAATAC
>VTLG01002696.1_pt1 | contig 20459 bp, 15 predicted proteins | sample 4694571 | NCBI WGS metagenome assembly VTLG01 (sample SAMN12604809, study PRJNA352737) | marine metagenome | biome: ENVO:00000447; feature: ENVO:00000209|ENVO:00000569|ENVO:01000036; material: ENVO:00002151; isolation source: viral sequences binned using virsorter ... | reverse complement strand
TTGGGTTTGCGGTAATGTCTATCGTAGGTCCGTTCAAATCAATAGTAGTTTGAATAGACCTGTAACTATGAAATGCTACTGGACTCATGAGAAGTTCTGACCTCCGACTACACCATATAGTGATGACCCTCCATCAAATGTCATGAAGGAATATATATCTGTTGCACTTCCAGTCTTAGTGACATTAGGTTCAATACCACCTGGCCAGTAGACTGGGATACTAACACCAGCACTAGTCTTAAAGGTATCTATACCAACATTTCTAGCAGTAGTTCCCTGTACAATCTTAATTGTAAATGCAGTAGCCATGCTAGTACTAAAGTTAGAACATCTAAACTCTGTAATATCTTCTGTAGTAGTAACAGTAAATGTCTGACCAGCAGTAAGATCAAGGTTAACAATACCAGAAGAAGAACCAACAGGAACAGGGAGTTCTGTGTAAGTCTTCAGTCTAGCCTCACCTTCTACATCAAGAGTTGCCCTTGGTGTTGCAGTTGCGATACCAACCTTACCTGCTGACGATACTCTGACTCTCTCAGACCCACTAGTTTTTATTATAAGATCATCAGTTACAGCTCCTAACTGTACCTGATGGCTAGTATTACCATCTTTAAATGCTAGTAAAGAAGTAGCATCAGTGCTTTCTATTAATGCAACTATATTATCAGAAGTTTGTACATGAACTTGATAATTCGCGCTACTTACACCTATTCCTAACTTATTATCTAAGTTAATTCCACCAGTAAACTCAGATTGTCTGAGGAACTTAGAAGTATTAGCAACATGTAAATCTGTTCCACCTGCACCAACATTCTGATTAATAGTACCATCTAGATTCAAAGTGATGTTACTTCGACCAGCAGTAGTAGATCCAATACCTATAGTCGGACTGACTCCATTACCTTGTGCAGCAGGATGTAATGCACTATCAAATAACGTCCAAGCACTATCTACCTGTAAATTCCATAATCCAGAACCATCACCCTCTATTGTATTAGCATATAGAAGACCATCAACTCTTAATTTTGCTCCATGAGCAGTAGAACCAATACCAACTGCTCCATTCTCTATAACAAATGTAGAACTACCTGAACCAACTCTTACTGTTTCTTCAGTTCCGCAAGCTGTGGTAGCAATACCAACTCTATCAAAGTTACCTTCATTGATATTAGCACTAGCACTGATAGCACCAAACTGAGCCCAACTATTATCAGTTGTAAATACCCATCCAGTAGTTCCACCAAGAGGAGGGTTAGGATTATAGGTAATATCTCCTGGGTTACCTGAGTCAGTAGGAGTAGAAATACCAACTGTATACTTTCTAGAAACAGTAGCATCACCTTGAAGGAAGATGCTGTTAGCCTCAATACCCTCATCAGAAGATGAAGTTACCTTCTTGGAGAATGATACAGGACCATCAAACTGAGATAAGATGTCACTATTAGCACCACCCTCTACATTAATAGATCTAGAAACTGTTACTTCTAAAGGAGTAGTAATATCTACACCTGAAGCTGCTCCTGTAGAGAATAAATCTTCACCAGTAACTGTAGGAACAGGAGTATCAAATACTTCTTCTTTACCAGTAGTAGCATCAATCTTCTTATTACCTACAAAGAAGTCTCCACTATCATTCATTCCAGTGTAGACATTAATACCACCACCACAAGTTAATGATTGGGCAAGTAATTGCTCATCAAATGATGGTGAAGTGTCTTGTCTAGATGGTAAAGCAGTTGAATAATTACCTGGACCATAACCAACATACTCAAATGTATGGCTAGTAGATCTAGTACTAGATGGTTTTCTCAGTTCAACTGGTTCAACCTTAATTCTCTTAACAACACTACCATTAACATGGGTTGCTGCCTGTGTGCCAAGTAATCCTCTGAATACCTTAAGTGGATTACCACTTACAGTAGTCTTAACTCTCATTATTTCATCATCAATTCTTATATAATCACCTATTCTCCAATCATTATCAACAATAGCAGAAACATTAACTTCATCAGTAGTAGAAGATGATATAGCAGATGAAAGAGTATCCTGAATACCATCATAGATATTCTGCTGTCTTCCACCAAAGTTTTCATCATATAATGTGACGTTACCACCTTGAGCACTTAAACCAGGAATATATCCTCTAACTGTACCAGCAACACCTGGACTGAGAGTAGTTACACCAACATTAATAACAGCCTTAGTAAGACTAACAACTTCAGTAACTACAAATCCAGCATTCCAGAATGAATTAGTAGCACCACCAATAAAGATTGTATTGTTAGGTCTTAATCCATGAGCAGCAGATGTAGTAATAGTTGCTATTCCAAGAGTATTAGTAAGATCTATACCACTAATAGTTACTCCCTCACCAGTTAGTTGAGCATATGCATTAGAAGTAAAGGTTACTCCTACACCAGTCTCATGATGAACTGCTCCATCAGTAACACCAACCCTAGAATCAACAATAAACTCTTTAGTACCTGTTTGAGTTGAGATACCAGTAATTCTATAAAGTTGATTATAATCAGTATAATTAGTAGACGTTATACCAGCAATACTAATAGTATCTCCAACATTATCATAAATTTTATCTACCTTAAGTATTGCAGTGGTAAATCCAACAGCAGTCTCAGCATGAGGAACAGTTTCTCCTTCTATCCATAGTAAATCACCTGCCCTATAGTTAGTTCCACCACTCATTATTTCAGCAGCAGTAATGGCTCTAGAAGAGTTAACAGTTACTCTACATGTTGCATTAACACCAAATGGTTGCCACTTAGTACTTGTATCATTATCAACATAACTTTGAATACCAACCTTAGTCAACTTGGCATTATAATAGTATTCAGTTGCTCCAGAGTTAGCTCCATAACCAGCACCAGAAACTAGAACACTAAGTTTAGCAATACGATTTAATCCATGATCATATGCAGTGTAAACAGTATGAGCAACACCAATCTGATCTGAACGAATATCAGTAATTGCTATACCTACACCTAAATCAGCATAAGATCTATCAATAGTTTGTTTAGTAACACTATTCTTAACCTCATCAACTACAACTTCACCAGTCTTATCAGGTAAGGCATAAGTTTGAGTAGCACTTGGATTAGAATTTGGATTATCTCTATCATACTGAGGATAAAGATCCTTAATTGGTTGAGAGAAAGAGAACTTGGATTTATCAGTAAATGGTGTTACTTGTGGTGTACTAGATGCATCAACAGCAGTTAAGTAATAAACACCATCTTGCTCTCCACTTACATACTCCCTAATCTCTTCAATATCATAAATGTAATAATTATTATTTGTGTTTACCCTTTGATAGGTAGGTAAAGCAGTAGTTCTTGTTGATACATTATTACTAAACTGATTTGGATCAGTAGTAGGACCATCATTCACTTTAAATTGAGTAAGTCCTGTAACATCAGAAACAGTAAATGTTCCATTGTATCCAGAATTACCAATACCTGTTGTATTTTCTGAACTAGTTGCTCCAAGAATTTTTACTCTAGATCCAACAGAAAGCCCATGAGGAAGTTCTGTATCATAGGTAACTACTCCAGAACTTACATAAGTACAAGTTCTAAGGAAACTGAAGTTTCTCATCTCAGTTTCATTAGTCATAGTAACTGAAGTAGGACTAAACTGTAATGCTACCTCAGTATTATTAAGACCTGTTACATCATTAGATTCCTGAACCACAAAAGATTGCTTAGGTGCTCTCGCAGAAGTAATACCACTACCAGCAGGAATTACATACCTATACTTGTAAATCTTATCACTTAAAGTTCTACTATCAGGTTTTCTAGTAAGATAAGTTCTAGGTGTTGCTGCACCTAACTTAGTAGATCCTAAAGCAGCAACTGTTGGGTAGAAAGTATTATCTGTAGCAGCAGTACCAACATTAACATACCACTGACTTTCTGTAGTATCATATTGGACTGGATGACCTGTTTCACCAGCTAACTTATCACTAACTCTACTTTCTACAGTAAGAGTTCCACCAAGATTATTAATAGTGAGTGCCTTAGCATCAACAGCATCATTTGCTGATGTTGCTATCTTAATCTGATCTCCACCCTGATTAGTGGTGATAGCATAGTAAATTCTATTAGCATCAATTCCATCAGGTAAACGAGCATTATCACTAACAATTCTAATGGATTCACCATTTAAGAATTGATGTCCTGCTGAAAATGTTAAAGTAGAGTCAGTAATACTATTACCAGTAGAAACATTTCTACCAACAATTGCTTTCTTAACAGAAGTAATTTGAGTAGTACCAGCCCCAGTATTAGGCATTACAACTCTAGCAAAATATTCAATTGCATCTCCTTCCTGCGTTATTAAAGTGTTTAGTCTATCCCCATCCTTTGCTCCAAATCTATATCCCTGTATTACACTTTCTGGAGGAGCAGATAAGTTGGTTTCTTTGTAAAGATACAATCTAGCTGTAGTTGCAACACTAACAGTCTTAGCTACATCAACTGCACCATATTCTAAGTTAATATTAGCATCCAAATTTTCTTTTGGTGGAATAATATTAGTAATATATCCTACATCATCTCTCAAGAATGCATCGCTTCTAAATCCTTTAGAAATTAAAGCATTCTGACCATAACTGGAATTAGAATTGGTAAGAGTAAATTCACCACCAGTTTCAGTAACAAACTGTTGAGCAAATCCAGAAGCTTCAGTAGAATCTATTTCTACTAATGCATTATTGGACGCTTTAATGTGATAATTGTAATATGCTGGTTTATACTTAGCATTCCCATCATTATGAATATTAGCAATGGTAGTAGAATCATCGTAACTACCAGTTGTTGCATTATATTTCACAAAAGCATTATTATCTTTCTGTAGTCCAATACCCTTAAAGTTATTGACAATAATAGACTTAAATCCACTTACCTTGGAACCATCTGCATGAAGTCCATTAAGTCCTAAAACAGAACTCATATCTACATCATATATGAATGGAGAAGCAGATTCAACAGTATTAGTGTCTAATACAACCTTAGATGCAGAAACAGTAGGAGCAGCATCAGTAGGATTAACAGGAACAGTATATTTAAATGATGTAGTAAGACCGGCACTATTTTGTGATACAACTTGTGTAACTACAAATGAACCATTATAAGCAGAATCAGGAACACCATCTATATTAAATGATGTGTCTACATCTAATCCTTCAAGACCAGTTAAAATATCTACAGTAACTACATCAGTTGGAGTAGTTCCATTTCCAGAAATAATCTTACTAATATTAACTTCACCACTCTTAGGACCAATAATCCTATATTCATCAATCTTAGGTTGAATGTCTAATCCAGAAGAAGGATAATCAGGTTCAACTGCACGTCCAGAAGCAGCACCATAAAGAAGACCTATCTTCTCATAATAAACATCTAAATCAGTTCTAGGTGTATAATAAGTATTGAATATATCTTTTAGATCAATGTAATTAACACCATCTACAAATTCAAAAGAAGTTAATTTGTGATGAGTGAAATTAGGAATAAATTGTGCTTCAGTATAATCTTTATAAACCTTACCATTAGGATTACCATCTAAAATAGAAAACTGCCAGAAATAACTACCACCAGTCATTCTGAAGATGGCACTACGCTCAATATTAGCATTATCTGGGTTAGGTACATAGGTAGGACGTATTTTTGTCTTTCTTACATCCATACCCACAATGGATACACCACGTGGAACTATGACGCCACCATAGATACTGTTTACCTTATAAAGTATATTATTAGTAGATGTTAAATCAAATTCTGAAGTAGTAGATAATGCTGGAAAATCTTGAGATGTTGTACCTTGTCTTAACCTATACCTAATTGGATCAGTAGAATTATCAGGCAACCAACCTGGTCGATTATCTACAACATGCTCTCCTGGATATAATACTACAGTTGTCTTCCCAAATCTATCATTATCTAATCCTTGCTGATATGAAAATCGTGCTGCTTCAATCAACGCCCTTTGGATGGTGATGAAGGGACGACCAAGTGAATTTCCCTGATTTTCAACAGCATCGGTGGCATCCAAATCATTTGGATTTACATAAATGACGTTACCACGAACATTCTTCAGGAAATTATCTAAGCGACTAAGTGGCATCTCTTTTGCGCAGTATATCTATTATGACTTATTTATCAAAAAAGTAATAGGGTTATTTTTTACCTGGAGTTTTTTCGCCCCTATTTTTGGAATAAAAAGTCAAATTTGCTCACAAAGTAGACACTCTTGCTTCAGTGTAAGCCAAGATGTCGTCACTAACCACAGCACGTACTAATGTTAAAACATTCATAAACTCTTCATAATTATCACACTCCACAACTTTCTCACCACCTTCATTGGAAAACAATCTAAAGGTACGAGAGCAAGTATCTACAACCACCCTAATTAGATGCTCATCATCTTCAGTATTACAAGCATAATCTTTGGGATCATATTGAGACGACATAAAACCTACTTCTATTATTGATCCATCTTAAACCATAAACAAAGATTTGTCAAGAATCCAGTAAAGTAGCATTTACATTATAGTAGCAACTAATATGCCCACCACTCTGAGATTTGACCATAACCTGTTTACCCCATTTAATACTATCAACATATAATTCTTGATAAGCACCAATAGGAGTAAGGGTAATTGAAATAGTATCCATATCAACTTTATCTGTCCATTCTTTAGGAAGATTGATAATAGTAGTGTCTTTCATGGTTCCATGATAAGTCACACGATTTTCAGACATAATTTTCACCTCAATGTATTTTATTTATTAAGAAAGTGTCAAGGTTGTTGACCCCACTCCAGATACAGTAAAAGTTAATTGATCTCCTACCACAGAAATCTTTACTCCATTAATATCCGAACTAATTCCAACATTATTCTCAATAGCAGCGGTTAACACTTCTGCTCCCTGAGTTGTTGAATCGTCAAGATAACTATACCATTTAGTCATTATACTGTCCTCCTATCATAGTGATATCCAGCAATAGAATATTGAGTATTATCTCCTGGATAATCTTCTGGTGATTCACCTTCATATTCCACAATAAGTTTTTCTCCATCAGTCCTTTCTGCAAAGATATGATAAAAACAATGAATAGGTATTCCTGGTTTTGCTTGGAGTTCTACCTTTTCTGCATCCCACCTCTTCACAATAACATCTTGATGAGAACCAATAGGTTGAAGTTGAATAGTAATAGAATTTATATCTACAAAACCTGACCAATAATCAGGCAAATAAATTATATTCTCATTTTTAACCTTACCTCTTGTAAAGATAGCACCCTCTGGACCTTCTATACAAATATGCCTTAACCTATGTCCTTCCTTGTTAGGATGTACAATATCAAACCCTTTCCAACCTTGAACATTAATACTACTGCCACTCCAAGCACATGCTTGACCAGTACATGTCAATAAATTACTGGTATGTAAATTACCATTATTAATAGTCTGATGTCCTTCAACAACTAAAGCATCACTATTTGCTGTCCCATTAATAAGAACATGAGCTGGATTATCTCCACTACCTTCAGTATAAACATCACCAGATACATTTAAAGCACGTGGAGTTCCATCATCACCTTCCAATCTTGTATTTCCCTTCACCCATAAGGATCTAGGTGGATCATCAGATTCTTCATTCTTATCTCTAGCAATCATCTGAGTTGCTATTATACTACCAAAAGCATCAGCAGTTCCTGTTTGCAATGGTCCTTCAATGTAAGCAGAACCTCTAACCTCATCTTGTCCTGTCTTTAATGCTTTAGGTTGACCATTGCCTACAAACAATCTTTTACCAACTTCTACGTCTGAAAAATGCATTACTCTCCTCCTGCTTTAAGTTCCTTGGCTTGTTCTTCAGTACTGGATGGTCCAGTCTTACTACCTTTAAGTTTAGTAGCACCATCAGCCATATCAACTAGTCCACCATAGATATTCATAATAGCATTTCCAACAACATCTAAAGTCTTTTCTGAAAATATCTTATAAGACTCCTTAGCTCTCATATCTATAGACTTAGAGTTTACCACCACTTTATCATTACTGTCAAGGGTAATAACTCCTGTCTTTCCAGTAGAACCATTAGCAATCAGCTGAATGTCCTGAGCCTCTAATTTAATTCTACCATTAGGTGCTTTAATTATAATGTCACCACTCACAGAATCTAAAACAATACCAGCCTGATTAGCAATATTGTTTGGAGTTACCAAACAATTATCTCCAGCTTTTACCTTAAAAGAACCCTTAGATCTACAGATAGTACCATGCTTACGCTCTTCACCACCAGTATGATCCATAGTAATATAATGACATGGCTCATGACCACTTCTCAACATTGCTGCTGATTCATTATTATCCTCATGAATATGACCGAATTTTATTTCACCATCTCTTTGGCCATATCTAATAGTATAAAAGTTTTTTCTTTGTCCCTTTGCCATTAGGTATCATCCTCCGGAGTTTCTATTCCTATAAGTTGTACTGCATTTGGTGGTGTAAATCCAGTAGTACTATCTGCATAGGCACGTCTGGTAACACCTGGTTCTTTTATAGTCCTTTGTGGTGGAGGAACAACACCAACACAATCTACTATAGAAACCAACTTGTCCTGAGATGGTTTGTAATCTACAAACTCATCAGAAGCAATCCTTTCTACACAGAACTTAGGTAAAAGAACTGCATTGAAACCGGTCTCAGATTTTATATAGATGTCTGGAGACTCAGTAAATCCTTGACCACCATCAGTAATCTTAACAGACATGAGTACACCAATATCACTATAGGTAGGTACAACAGTAGCACCTGCATTAGGTTCTATAATAATTTCATCACCCTCTTTATATCCATATCCAGGAGACTCAATAATTATATCACATAATGTAAGAATAGCAGGATAAGCACCACTACTTTCAGTTGGATAAACTCCACTTTCTTGCTTAACAGGAAGAGAAGGTGTAGTAAACTTACCTGCGCTCTTCATTACATAAGGTTTTCCACCTGGAATCTTTTCTGCTCCACCCACTCCTATTGTAGCAGTTGTTCCTGCTAATTGAGATGCTATAATATCTTCATCAGTAGTACCAAAAATTTCTCTCCCAATAATAGGTGTTTCAATCATTATATCTTGCACATCTGTAGGGCTAAGAGGTTCAGTAGTAATCTCAGTTCCTGGTGGCATTAAAACAGTATCTCCAGGAACTACACTAATAATTGTTCCAGGAGGACGAGGAATCTCTAAATCACCATTAGAATGAGTGACAGAAGTATCATCTGGTCTAGCCCACACTCTTCCATCTCCACCTGTACTGCCATCTAATTGTCCCAAATAATTTATACCTGGTTGCATTACTCTAATATCTAAAACTCCTATTTGTTCATCACCATTCTCATCAGTCCAAGGACCAATAATAGGTTCTATCTGAGCACCTTGCCCTATTCCACAATGATCAAGTACTCTTGCTTGAGCTGCATCATCGTAATTAGTGCCATAAGATTTCATATCAGCACCAAGAATCTCACCTAATCTAGACACAATTAAGTTTCCAGCAGCACCTTTACCTGCTCCCCCAAAAATATCCAGAATAGGAGGACCACACTTAATAGGTCCAGTATCACAAGAATTATGTCCAAACACATCACCAAAAGGTAGATTGGGTATATCTAATTCAGGTATAGGAAGTTTACCAAATATATTAGAAAAACTTCCAGCAAGTTTACCAATATCACCTGCACCCATACTAGGTGTACTAGCATTACCATCCCATAAACTCATCTCACTAGTCTGTGAACAAGCAGGGTTCTCTTCACATTGTAAGAAAGATAAAACATCTTGAATGATTCCCAATGCCTCTCCACCTGGAAAAGATATACTCAGCCCAGTCATCCCATTAAGAGCACCAAATATACTACCTAAACTATTCTCAATAGCGTTAGACAGTGTTCCCATCATTGCACCAACCATGTTATCAATGAAACATGATGCTGCATTCACTAACTTATTGACTGCATCACCTAAGAAATTCTTCAACATATCCATCAACCCGCCAGCTATATTTCTAAACTGACAAGCAATAGCATCATTAATACTCTCAACCTCTTTCTTTAATGCTTGTCTTTCATTAGGAAAAACTTTATCATAAGTACTCTTCAACTTATCATTAATCTTCTCAGTAGTATTCTTCTGCACCTCAGCCATAATTTGTTTCATTGATCCAGCTATCTGTTCAGATGCTTCTGCAACCTTCTTCTTAATAACCTCATCATATTCACTAGTCTCTTTAACAAGAGCATATCTCCTTTCAGTCTTAGCTCTTTTTAATTGTTCTACTTCATGCAATAAATTCTTAGTTATCTGTTGTATCTTTGCAGTTGGAATAGGTCTACAATCTTGAGGTTGTTCTACTGGTTCTTTCTTCTGCCCATCAGTCCTCATTACATCTGAAGCGTGACTTGTAATAGTACTATCTCCACCAGTACTTTCTGTTATATTAGCATTATTATTAGCACCACCTTCTTGTGATATTTCTGCCACATATCCTTCAGATTCTTCTGCTTTAGTTCCTGTTGTAGCCATCTTATCCTTTGGAGTGTATCCACTAAAAGGAACAAACTTTGCATCAGGAACATTCTTCATCACTGTATTATAATCATTATAACCAAGAGCACCCATAATCACAGGAGTCTGACACTGATCACCATCAATAAAGAAACCAAAGACCCAACAACCCTGAGTAAGATTAGCATTCTGATAAGCAGCACGTCCTCCACCACCTGCTGTAACAGGATACATTACAGTTGCCCAAGGAAGTTCTGAATCCTCTAACTCAGATGGCACAGCAGTATGGTATCCCATGATGCGTACCTTATATCTCTCAGCAAATCCAGGACACTCCTCATTATTTGATTGAGGAAATCCAGTCTTGTTTTCTTTCCACACTTCTTCATTAGGAATCTGACCTATCCACCAGATAAATCCATCCCTTCCAACAAAATGATTTTTAACAAAGATATTTTCCATTAGTCTAGTATCTGATTAGTACCTGATAATTTTTTACCAAAAGAATCTCTCACTAAAGCAAGACTAGTAGTAGTACTACTTGGATTAATTCTATGACATACATGTGCTACCATATATTTACCACCACTTTCAGGATTAGTATCCTTAGTACTAGCTCCATCCAATTCAGGAAAATCACATGCAACTATGTCACCTGCCTTAATACTAAAATCACCAGGAATAATAATGTTAGTCTTTACAGTAAACATCTGACTATACCTCATAATGCCCTGTTGCTGTGTCTCCATAGCTTTAAAGTTTCTTGCTTCTCTATCCTCCTTCTGATTCTCTAATTGTTCTTCAGTAGTTGTACCATTAGGCATAGTACCTACATCTAAAATATGAGTCATCAATCTAGAAGGAGACTGAGTAAACTCTGGAGCTACTAACTCATCTATATTTTTACCTGCTGTTGTGATCTTATCTGATGTGGTTTTAGGTCCATCAGAACCAGGTGCAGTAGGTGGAGTAGCACCTTGTGGTGGAGATATACAATAATCTTGTACCTTATAATTAAAAGCAAAGAAATCAAAATAGATAGATCTATTAGCATACATTCCTTGCATTAAATTCTGATTTAAATCCACATCACCTTCTATATCACAATGTAGAATCTTTGCATCATATCCTTCTGGTGGTCCTCCTGGAGTATTATTAAAAAGAAATTTCTTAACCGGTTCTTCTGAAAATATTTTATCTATAGATCTAAAATGAAAACCATCACGAGTTTGGTAGAAAAGATATCCTGCTGCTCCCCCAGTAGCTGTTCCTCCTTCTTCTGATTGCATCTGAGGTATAGATTTAGATGCTAACCAACTGATAATATAAAATGGTTTCTTATCATTACCAATAAAATTATAAGGTTCAGCAGTCTCATCAACATCTATTTCTCCTTCTATTTCTAACACATCTTTTAAAATACTTTCCACATTCTGAGATATACTTCCTTCATATCTTTTCAATACCCTAGTTTGTTCATTAGCAAAATATTCCCTAGAAGCAAGATCAAGATAATAAATGTCTTGTTGAGTACCAGGATCAACATCTCTTATTCTATTAACATATAATCCTTCATCAAAAATTAATTGATTGCCATATGTATCTTCCATTCCTATATCTGTTCTCTCGCCACCCCGAATAGGAAGACCATCCACAGTACCTTGTTTAGTACCAGGAGTTCCTTTATCATCCATTTGAAATCCTGTTTCCATTATAGTAGCAGTTGCAGTAACACTATTGGAAAGAACACTCTCATAATAATAAAAATCAACCACACCCGCAGACAAATCTACGGCATAATCCGTAAAGTTCGAAGATATCTTAAACTGCTCAATATTACCTGGTTGTTCAGGAGAAAGTTGTGACGACATTATACTGATGAAAGACTCTTACTATTCATAGCTTTAATATAGCTATTTAACGGATCTTTAGAACCCATAATTATAATCTGTCCGGCTCCACCACCACCAGAGCCTCCACCAGACTGACCTCCACCTCCAGCCATTATTGTATTACCTCCTCCTTGTTGTCCCTCATAAGATGCTTCAGAACTTACAGCAGCAGCATTTTCTCCTGCACCAGAATCAGTTTTACCAAGATTGGCACTGGTAGACGTTGTAGTATCATCTGTTTTAGCTTCAGTTCCTTCTTCTGTTGTTACATCAAAATTATCAGATCCAGGAGTAACTTCTGCTGATGGTGTATCTGTAGATGATTCATCACTACCAAAGAAAGAATCAATAGCAAGAGGTATGGATTCAAAAGGATTAAACAATTGTAAAAGATTAGGAAACTTAACCACCTGATCCCCCTGAACATATCCCAATCCCTTTAACCAATCTTTTAATCCTAAAATTTCTGCTATCTTAGTAGCAGCCGAACGTCTTCCCCATCCACTTTCTATATCAATAGGATGTTTCGTTAATAAACCTTCTGTAAATCTTTTAAATCCTTTACCTATCCATTCACCAACTCCAGTTACCATCTCCCATATCTGTTTCATCTTAGCAACAAATTTCTCTTTTACTTCTGATATTCCTCCACCATGAAAAAGACTATAGAATAAATCTCCAGTAAACTCACCAACCATTTCACCTAAAATCATTCCCACAAGAGCAAGAGGTCCACCAACAGCACCAATCATTCCTCCAAGTAATCCACCTAAAGCAGTACCAAATGCTCTATATGCTATTCTACCTACAGATTGAGGAGGATCCTCCAACATTCCTGAGATAGCAACCATTAGAGGACCAATTAAAGGTATCCTACCAAAGATAGCCTTGGCTTTACTCATAATACCACCAATAGCTCTTACTCCTCCTCTACCAAATACTTTAAGACCCATCCTTCCTACTGATCTTCCCAATCCACGTCTCATAACTCCACCAGTTGCTGCGTTTGCACCTCCAGTAAGTCGACTAATACCACCAGTAATCCAATTCTTAGCACCACCTATTATATTGCTACCAGTCCGCACAACTCCTTGTATTCCTTTACTCACAGTTTGAACAGCATTATCTGCCCACTTAACCAATCCAGGAAAAGCATTCTTAACCATATTAATAGCGCCATTCTTTACTGCATTTACTACATTACCAATCTTAGTTGCAATACCACCTATAAATCTAGATATACCTTGAGTTGCTCCTTTAAAAGCATTAAATATAACACTTCCAACTTTCTTAAATGGAGCAAGAGTCTTAGATACAAAACCTTTTATTAATCCACCTAATACTTTAATACTTTTTCCAACACCTTGAAGTAATTTCCTAGGCAAAAATCCTTTAATTAAAAGAGATCTTATTATCCAGAAGAACTTCAAAAATCCTTCTTTAATTCCTTCCCAAATTTTCTTAGCATTAGCAATCAACTTAACTATGGATAATACAATAGCACCCAAAGCCACATTGACAAGGAATTTCATCATCATATCAAGGAGACTTTGAGCAGGTTTCTTTATTGCTCCAGGAACCTGTGGTCCTCCTCCTTTCTTCGCTTCTAATTTTGCTTCCCTTGCTTTCTTTTCTGCCTTTGCTTTTGCTATTTTACGAGCATCTGACTGATCCTTTGCTTGTTTCTTCTCAACACCTGTCAACATTGCTATAGCATCAGTCATCTCAACAATATTATCAATCTTCTCACCCATCTTCTTGAAGTCAAGAGAACCACTGCCTTCTCCACCCTTATCAATAACAGCTAAAGCACCACCTTTATCTGGTGTCTTGGGTATCAATGCAGTAGTAGGAGTAGCAACAATAGCTCCTCCACCTGGCCATGCGCCATGTTCCTGCATTATATTTTTAGCTATCTGTCTCTTACCTTTCTTCTTACCCATTAACTTATCTTTTATCTTCCCCTTTACTTTCTTCTTGACGCCTTTAACTACTGCCTTCTTTATAGCTTTCTGCGACAACCTCTTCATGATAGCCTTTGCTGCCATCTTTACTGCCATTCCTAGGGAAAATACTGCCATCTATATCAACCCATAATATTATAAAGACCTTTGTTAACCATAATATTATAATTACGAATATCTTTTGCAGAAAAAGGAGTAACTCCTTCACCAGATCCACTTGTTCCAGATGAAACTCCTCCATTACCTCCTCCTCCACCAGCATTAATAACATTACCACCACTACCAGGAGGACCAGGAGGTGCAACAGGAGCACCAGATTTTGCTATATCTGCAGGAAATGCTGAGTTCTCATCATCAGTAAGTAAACCTTGACGTAAATTATTTGCCCTCTGTATAATCATTGCTTTGGTTTGACCTTTATCAAGCCATTCCTTTTCCCATTTTTTAGCTCCACCCCACCAATTATTGTTATACTCTACATTACCTGTAGAAGGGAACAAAGTTCCAACATACTTATCTGCTCCAAATTCCTCATTCCATACCTCAATATCTCCACTCTGTTTATTAACCTGTAAGAAATAAGATTCATTCTTAGGACCTCTAAATCTATTTTCTGGAGCATCATTACCGAAGAACCCTTCCTTAGCAGTCATCCCTACACCACCTTTAGATACTGCGTCAGTATCACCTACTGGACCACCACCTTGTGCTCTAGTAACACCACCTAAAATTTTAGGTTTATTAGTACCACCACCTTCAGCATTCATTGCTTTAAGATTATCAGTACCAATCTGCTCAACAGCACCCTTACTCATAACAAATTCACCAGGTTCTAACAATGCAGGAACAATATCTCCACTACCAGTACCAGGAACTACTCCACCTTCTTGCATCTTAACCCCATCCCTGGCATCCGCCATTGGAATCATAGGTATCTGCATAGCCTCACCCAGCTTAGGAAGTTCTATATTAGGTATCTGAACATCTACTCCTATACCTTTTAATAATCCTAATGCTTTATTAAGTCCATCTATTAAAAAATTTAATCCTTTAGAAAGCCCATCACTTATCCAATTAATAGGACCTTTCCAAAAATCCCACAATGCTTTATGAATAGCATTAATAACAGAACTTATCCCATTAATCCACATAAAGAGAGGATCTAAAAGCCTCATGGGTTTCTCAATAATCTTTATGATTCTCATCACAACAGCACCAAGAATTACATTCACAAAGAATTTCAATAACATACCAAAAAAACTATTAACTGGTTTGATAGCCTTATCAAAAGACTTACCAACCATACCCTGTCCTTTACTTTCTAACTTAGCCTCTCTTGCATCATCAGCTGCATCATCTTGTGCTTGTCTTAATGCTTCTGCTTTATCTTTATCAGCATCTACCTTACCTTCCAAGTTCCCTAAAATCTTACCAAGATTCTCCTCAATCTTAATAAGAGAAGGATCTAAAATGTTTTGAATAAAATTTATTACTTTTGTAAGACGGGATTCTTTTCCTTCTTCATCTAACTCTGCTTCTGAATCTTTACTTATTGAATCTACATCTTTTGCGGCAGATGGAGATGTTTTTGCGGCACCTAATCCTCCTGTTGGAGTAGACTTCTTACCTCCACCAGCAGTACCTTTCTTATCAAGAACCTTACCTACAAACTTTTGGAAATCTATTTTATTATTTCTCTTCTTAAAACCTTCTTTCCTTTCTTGTGGAGATAATTTTGTTCCAGCAATAGTACCTTCTTGTTGAAGTTCACCAGAAAACTTCTCGTACTCATCTGCTCCTAGAAAACTCTCACCATTAATTCCTCCTCTTGTTCCTTCTTCTATTCCTTCTCCCGCAAATACCTCAGATTCTTCTGCCTCTGATGCAACCAGAGCTCCTCCCTTATCTGCTGTAGAAATTATTTTCTCAAGACCAATAACTCGCTTTAAAGTTTTCCCTTGCAATGCAAAGGACTTACTCAATGTCTTATGTAACTGATTTAGTTCGCGAGGTAAATTTTTCTCAAGATCTTCAACTTTACCCGCTAGCTGATAGTGAGGATCATGCTTTGCCCTCAGAGCATCTACTATACTAGGTTTCTTACTAGGCATTCTGTTGCTGTTTACGTTTGAGTTCTTCTTCATCTAAATGCTGCTTCAGAAGTTCAACATAAACGTCTCTCTCCCAAGGCATTAGATTTTCGATCTCAGTTAATGAGTATTTATGGTACTGCATCAAGGCAAAATTCAATTTATAATAATTCTCTAGGTCCATATGGACCATGCCTACGCGAAAAAAGACGATAGTCCCTCCAGTACTACAGTACTCTTCACTTGAGTCTTAGGATTAGTTACTTCAATAGTATGAGATAACTTAGGCATTGTATCAAAGAACTTTTCAATCTCTTTAAACTGTGCTGAATTCATTTGTTCTAAAAAATCTTTCACTTCTTTCTTAGTACAATCAGCAGTAGACCATACCTCATCTTCATTATAAATTTTATCTATACAAGTACCAATCAATTCAAAAGATTTTTCTACACTAGCTTCTTCTTTAAAATCAAAATTATTACTAATAAATTCTTGCAATGATGGATACTTCATTTCCATCATTAAATCATCATCAACTTTAATCTTATTGGTATGACCTTCAGTTTCTGTAACCTTAATCTCATCTATGAATATCTTCACAGGAACAGGTGTAGTCTCATCATCAGGAGCTATAATATTAACTTCAACTTCTTCTCCTACAGACTTACCCCTAATATTAAGGAATAGATATTCAATATCAAAAGTAGGAAGCTTCTCTACTTTAACACCTTTAGTAAGAATACATCCTTTAATAACAGTTTTTATAGCATTTGTTATCTGTTTAGTATCTTCACTCTCTAAAGCAAGTACAAGTAATTTTTCTTCTCTAACTAAAAAAGGTCTATATTGAATAGTCTTTTGGGTAGAAGGTAACACCAACTCATAAGTTGGCGTAGCAATGGTGGGTAATGGCATTACAATTCAATTTCAGTATAAGTATATATAGAGGTTTCCTAAGTGAAAAAATCAAAGATACTAGAGAATATATTAAAGTTAGCAGCAGAATTAGGTTGAACTAAAACTTTCTTTCTTTCTCTTACATATCTCATATAGTTCATAGTAACAGTACATCTTAGAACATCACTAGCACCATAAGAAACTGGCATAGATGTTATACTTTCTGGGAAAGCACCTACCAACATATACTGCAACTGCATAGGCTTTACATCAGCAGCAGTAACACTACCAGGATAAGACACATCCTTTTCAAACTTAGTGAGGTACATCTCAGACCTATAATCATTAGGATAACTCATTCTATAGTTAGCATACCTACTCTTATATAAATTTCTATTCTGCTCAACTCCTACTCCCGTAGTATAATCAATCCAAGTATCAAAAAATTCTATTACATTGTAGTCATGGTCTACTAAGAAAGTTAAGTCCATATTACCATCATACATCCTTCTATATACCATCTTCTCTGTTACACCATGATAATCATTAGTCACATCATGAGTAGCTGTAGCAGAACCTGGCAGCATAGCAGACTCACAAAGTAATTCTAAATCTTCTCCTTGCCTAATATAATCAAAGTTTCTACCACTCTCTTTCAGCATCTGATAAACTGCTGGAGGTGGCTGAATCTTTATTTGATAGATTGATGTCTGAGCAAGATTAGCTATCCTACTCTTAAGATCTGAAGTTCTATATGGTCTGGGCGTTACATTCGACATTCGCCACTATAAATAATTTTAATTACCATTACTATGTATATGAGAAATTGCAATGGCTGGTACTTATAAAAGTATTTTTAAACCCAAGCATCCCAAAAAATATATTGGTGATGCCAGCCAGATTATCTGTAGAAGTAATTGGGAAAGAGAATTTTGTAACTACTGTGACTCTAATAGTAATATAGTCACTTGGGCATCCGAAGAATTCTCTATTCCATATGTCTCACCCCTTGACAATAAACGTCATAGGTATTACCCAGACTTTTTAATTCAAGTGAAAGAAGCAGATGGCAAACTAAAAAAATATGTTATTGAAATTAAACCAAAGAAACAAACAATTGAACCCAAGAAAAAATCTAGGGTAACTAAATCCTATATCTATGAAATGAAAACCTATGCAGTTAACCAAGCAAAATGGATGTATGCCAGGGAGTTCTGCAAAGATAATAGTTTAGAATTTAAAATCATTACAGAAGATCAACTCTATGGACGAGGAACTGGAAAGGTATCACGAAGATCGAACAAATAGACTTGAACATGTAGCGAGCGAAATTAATGAGATGCAAGATCCAGATGATATGATGCTTGCTATCACTGAGATCTTAACCGAGACTGAATTGACTCCAGATGTTGGAAAGTTTTATACCTTTATATACGCACCTAAAACTCCTAGGATTAGATATGATCAGTTCCCTTTGATTGCATGTGTGGGTCTTTTTAGATGGGGATTTAGAGGAATGAACTATCATTGGGGTGGTGCATTCAGAAATTATACTTGGGAAGAAGTGATCGGATCTTTACATGTTGCTTATCCATTAGAGATGCAAGACCTTCGTTCTTTTCCTTATCAAAATTTCAAGATAAATATATAAAAAGTTCTGTGTAAATGGCATCAGATACTACTGGTTGGATACAACAAACAGATCCTTATGAATATTCAGCAAACTTTAGGCTAGCTATGAAGGCTGGTCAAGAGCTGAGGAAACATAACGTCCCTGTACATACTAATAGTGGAAGTGGAGACTTCAACGTATATAAAGATAATGGTTTATTACCAGGAATAGGAGAAAAGATTTATAGTTTTAATGCTCAAACAGGCAAAGAAACTATAACCAATCAAGTAGACTTTGATGCTTTCTTTACTGGAGAAAATGCAGGACAATTTGATCGAATTAATAAGATCACAAAGAAAGCAACAATAGCATTAGCAAAAGAAGCAATAAAAGATAATCATCCACAAACTAAAGCAAACTTTACAAGACTAATTAATAGTAAAGGTTACATATCATTAGGAAAGAATGCTGGATCAAACAATCCTAATGATCAGAACAATGATTTAAGAAGAGATTCACCTAGTGGTTCATCTGGTGATATTAGTAGTCCAAATAGAATTCAAGAACAATCATTCGCAGTAGGTGGTTCAACTGATGTTCTTAGATATCCTCGTCAAAGTTTAGAACAATTTGGTTATGATTACATTCAAATTACTGCCTTTGAATATGAAGCTTCAGGAATGCCTGAGGTAGGAAAGAAACAAAACAATAGTTTTGGAAAGAGATTTAAAAAGTCCTATGAAACTATTCAACTTCCAATGCAAACAGGTCTTTCTGAAAGCCTAGGAGTTGCATGGGGTGCTGATACAATGAATGCAGTTCAAGCAATAGGAGCACGTGCTGCTGAAGGAGTTATGACAGGACTAGGGGAAGTAGGTGTTGAAGGATCTATGGCAAAAGCAGGACAAGCAATTGCTGGCGCTGGACAACAAATGGTTGATATGGCAAAAGATCCTGCAACATCTTCTTTTGTTAAAGCATATTTTGCTGGTCAAGCAGTTGGTGCTAACGTAGTTACTCGTTCTACAGGAACTGTCATTAACCCTAACATGGAGCTACTCTTTAGTGGTCCTGAGATGAGAACTTTTAATTTTAATTTCACCCTCACCCCTAGAGATAGAGAAGAAGCAAGAACTGTTCGTAAAATTATTAGAGCAATGAAAAGGAACATGACTCCTCAAAGATCAGAGTCTAATGTCTTCCTTAAAACTCCTAGAATTTTTAAAATAGAATACATATATGGTGAGGGTAATATGCCTCATCCTTTCTTGAATAAATTTAAACCATGTGCTTGTAGAAATTTTACTGTCAACTACACACCTGATGGTTCTTATATGACTTATGCAGGTGAACCTTCTATGACTTCATATCAAATTTCTATGGCATTTGGAGAAATTGAACCAATATAT
>VTLG01016685.1_pt1 | contig 20460 bp, 39 predicted proteins | sample 4694571 | NCBI WGS metagenome assembly VTLG01 (sample SAMN12604809, study PRJNA352737) | marine metagenome | biome: ENVO:00000447; feature: ENVO:00000209|ENVO:00000569|ENVO:01000036; material: ENVO:00002151; isolation source: viral sequences binned using virsorter ... | reverse complement strand
AAATAATTGAAGAAAAAATGTCAAGAGAAGACCAAATTTTCAATTCTGAATGTTTTGGTGCTGGTGATTTTAGAGTTTTGGCTTGGTGTAATGAAAAAATTAAAAATTACAAAACTGAAAAATATGTCAAGAAAATTTTTGAAGAATTAGGATATAAGCCAGAAACAAAACACAAAGAATGTAGAAACACCGAATAAATCACAATGCCTCTTACCAATAAGCTAGAGGACTATTGTCCTAAAGATTCCAACCACAAGCGAGTATCTGTCCAACCACAAGCGACAGGCTCAAGCGACAAACCACAAGCGAACAGCTCTCTCACCTGCTTACCAAGATACAAGCGACAGGCGTCTTTGGCTTTGACGAGGATAAAAGTATTTTCAGGGTGAAGAACGTGAAATGATATTTGATGAGGCGACAGGCGAACTTTGTTGGTCTTAGTGACCTTTAATTCAACAGTGAAAAACTTGCCAGAACTATTATAGCCCAATAGATCAGGAGTACCGAGTACGCTAGTATTTTCAATCCTTGTCCATCTAATCTGTGGTGTAATTCTTTTAAGCTCATTGTAAAATTTAGACTCTAATTTCATACTCTGTTCAAGTAGTCAAGTCTTTTACAATTTCTTTTTTGGTTTACCCATATTCCAAGTTTGAGGTGCGAGTTCAATTACAATTCTATGACTTTCTCTGTGTCCTAAAATATTATTTTCTATTAGGCTCACAGACAAAATATCAAAATGACCATCGGGAGATCTATATTCGCCGTGAGGTAATTTAACCATGACTCTTGCGTTTTGACAGACTGGAGATTTAAGGAATTTTTCCAATTGTTGAGCTAGTAACTTTCCACTTATCATAAATTGACTTGTACTTGAAATTACTGTAATAGTCAAATATGGGAGTACCCAAAAGACTTACAGAAAAACAAATTAAATTTGCTCAATTAGTTGTGTCAAATGAAGGCCGAATGAACGGAACAGAATGCGCAAGAGAAGCGGGTTATGGTGAGGCTTGTAGAATTAGAGCTTATGAATTACAAAATCCAAAGAGATATCCTCTTGTAGTTAAATATATTGGTGAGTTAAGAGCAGAGAACCAAAAAAAATATGATGTAACCTATGGTCGTCACATTACAGAACTAGCTAAAATTAGACAAGAAGCCTTAAAGAAAGGAGCATGGTCTGCAGCCGTCAACGCAGAAGTAGCAAGAGGCAAGGCAGCGGGATTATACATTGAACAAAAGATTATACGTACCGGTAAGCTAGATGACTTGTCAGAAGAAGAATTAGAAAAACGCATGGCAGAGATTATAGATCAGTACGCACCGATATTAGAAGGTGTAGAAGAGAAAGATTTAAAGGCTAAAGTTAAAGAAAAACAAAAAGAAATTAGACTTAACCCAAAAGAGAAAGAAAAAAGCAAAAAAACAAAGCCATTACAATCGTTGAAGAAAATAACAGACGGTATCGATTTGGATCCCACATCTACTTCTTCCTAATCTTACGTAGAAACTTGCGTATATTATTCTTTAAATCAATTATCTTTTTACGAGCTGATCTTTTCTTCATTGTATTTTTGTCATCTTAACAATCCACGTAGTTGGAATCATTGTTCGATCTCCATAAGTCATTTCTTTAGTTGTAGGGTCTAGATCATATGATGCGAACACTTTAACTGAAGTTTTATCTTTGGAGTATAACCAGCCCTCATTTACAGGATATGCTAGTTTCATTTTATTAAACTCTCTATCATCTGCCCAACCAGAGTCGGACAACGCATCGACCCACTCAATTCGATACTTTGAAAATGGGATATCGCTTGACTGAGTTGGAACTACGAGTTTTCTTTTTCTTCTCGGTTTTCTTCTCTTTGGTTTTCTTTTTGGCATAATAATAGTCCGGGTTGTGTATCCGATTGAACATATCAAAAAAATTCTCTTCAGTCATTATTTTTATGTTTATATTCTTTTCCACATTTTTAAAAGCAAAAAAGCCTTATATACCAACGATTACCACATTTTCCACATTTTCGAGTTTGAAAACGTGGTAACTACTTTCCTTATTCTACGCCACTAATAGTCGATTTTGACTCTAATTCCACCTTATAAGAGGTAAAAAACTTTTCACGGACTTTTGGAGCCGAAAAGTTTTTGAAAAATGTGGAAACGTATGGGAGAGTGGTTTTCCCTTATATATCAATGACTTAGGAGCAACTGTTAACAAAAAGTAAAATGTGGAAAACGTGGTAAAAATCAGTTTTATGCGGGTTTTTGGACTATTTTTCCACATTTTTGCCCTAAAACAGGAATCGAAAACGTGGTAAAAATCAGTTTTATGCGGGTTTTTGAAAAAAAGTTCCACATTTTTGGAGGCTCCAATTGTGGCCATTTTGTGATTTGGACACATTTCTGCCACAATTCAAATAAGAATCCTTATATACCAACGCTTTTTCGCCCATTTTTTAGGAATCGTTGTATACCAACGCTTTTTTCGCTTTGGACACATTTCTGCCACAATTGAGAGGAGTAATTACTTTTTTAGCTTATAGTATTGGTCAACTTTTGCCAAAAACTTATGCTTGTATCTCGTAAATTCTTTCCCATTAGAAGTAAATTTTTGGAAGTATTTGTCCTTAGAACACATCAACACAACACCCTGATCGATGCAAGTTTTATAAACAACGTCATGGGCCATAGCATACGCTCCTAGCTGCACGAAATAATCATCTATCCACTCTCTCTTTTTTGGCTTGTTGGTCTGCTTGAAATCTACTATACTTTCGCGTCCAGAATAAATACCACACAAATCCGTTGAGCCTGCGTAAAGACCAGGATAAAACAGTGTCACCTCGCTGCCCCATACTTCTTCCATGTCTTTAAGTCCCTGATCAATGATCACCTGCCCCATGCCGCTCGCCACTTGCCCCTCGTCGCTCAAGTCTAGTAGCTTGTCGCCTCGTACATAATACTCTAAAAAAGAATGCATCAACGTGCCGCGAGCAGCGGCGGTATTTTTAATATTATCAGCCTCTTGCTCTCCCACTCTTTTTCTCCATTGCTCTAAGCTTTGCTTTTTCTCTTCCGATTGCGTTAGAGAAATAATAGTCGTTACCGAAGGAAGTTTCTCGTTACTAATATCATAGTGACGATTACCCTCTATTAAAGAGCGCGAGCTTTTAGGATATTTATAAAGTTTATTCCATTTCATTTCTTTTTTTCCAATACTTATAAAAACCCTTATCTTTCAGATACTTAGCGATACGATCAGAAGACACTTGACCACTGACTATACAATCGTATATAATTTCGTAAAATTTTTTGTCCATTAAAAAATTATATCCATAATCAAATACAACGTAATAAAAATAAACATACTCATCATTTGTATATCATAGGGAGAATTGTGCATAGCTTGACGTGTAGCACGACTCTTGAACAATAGCAAATTAACGAGTTTCATATCGTCTCCTAAAGTAACTTCTCCACACCCAAGATCGCAGCATGGAAATTCCTGTGAAAATTAACGCAATATTAATACTATCTAAAATCGAAGGGTAAAGATCGAAAAAAGGAAAAATAAACACTTGTATGGCAACCGCCAGTAAAAAACCGGAGCCAACGTCGATGATGCTTTCTATAAGACTACTGAGTTTCATGATATTTTCTGTAAATTTTAATAAATTTTTCACACATATTATATAAAAGTTCGTGATTAAAATTAGACTTCATTCGATTATATTTATCACTAACAAAAGAAAAATTATCTAATCGATTATTGTTGCGATTTCCATCAATGTGATCAACTGAACTATTGGAAAGTTCTGCGTCAATAATTTCTCCACTTAATCTGCAACGGACAAAAGGAAACATAATGGGTTTTCCATTCTCAAAATCAAATTGTTTAGTCCATTGATTAACTGCTTGAAAATTTCTATTTTTAACTGTAATTCCTGGCCAAATCATACCCAAGGTAGCCCATATCCTGTTAACAGGAGGTTTAACTTCAAGATGCGTGTCTCTAAAGGCACGTTTACCTTTTTTTGCATAAAGAAAACCTCTCATTTTTTTTCGTATATCGGTTCTTGTCGCTGGTTTTATTTCAGCGGTTCTCTTACGTTTAGGGTAAATAAAACTATGAACTTTTCTTTGAATTCCTTCAGTTTGCTTTTTATGTCTTTCAAAGGCTTTTAATTTTTGATCCTCGCCACAATGAAAAGAAATATTACTTTTACTTGTTTTAATATTATGATTTTTATGTAAAGCATCTTTTATTTTGCTATAAGAAAAATTTTTATTCTTATAATACTCTATCCATTCCTTTTTCTTTCCATCTATAGATCGTTGTGTTCTAGCCACTACTTACCTTTCTTTCTTTTTTTAGTTTTAAAAGGTTTAATGGAGACGATGTTTTCTATAATCGATCTTCTCCAAGCACCTTTTTTTTCGTCCCAATAACATTTGATTAAGTTTCCAGTGCTTTTTGCAACGAACTCATATTGTCTTTCAGGATTGTACGGTCTTTTTACTCTTTTACCATCCGACTTAGAATAATACTTAATCGTATAGTTTTTGGGTTGTACATTTGTTTGCATATTTTCCTCCTTTCTATTGTTTGTCAAATTCCTCTCGAGCCAGTAAAGCCGCTTCTTTCTCTATTTGCTCTAAAGGTAATTTACTATCTTTACTGAGAATTTCTAAAAAATCCTCATAAAGTCTTTCTAATATTTCTTCATTTACAAGGCAGCTCATATTAATAAGAGCCTCTCATTACAACGTATTTATAATCTCCATTTTGAAGATCATTAGCTTCTTGTAGTTTTTGAGCTACTTCGCTTGCTTTGTTTGCATCAGAAACAACAGCTTCCATATATGCGTATACATTGTTGCCACTATTTTCTCTGATTCTAACTACTGTAGTTAGTGTTGCCATATTTTATCCTTTCTATTTTATATTCTTTCTTGTTGCTGGCTTTAGAATTCAGAATAGCGTTGTACTCATTAAAGTAAGGACTTGTATCACTACAAGGTATTCCTCTTTTGTTACTCCAACGATTAATCGCTGCTATTCTTTTATCTTGCCAACTTATTTTATCTTTCATAGTTACTATATTATCTTATATTATGGGTATGTCAAGTGTTTATTTTTAAATTTTGGGCCTCTTTTTCTACCCCTTTGTGTGCCACGATACTCTTTTCTACATCCGTCTACATTCCAGCCGTCTTCACTTAATAATCTTTTTCTAATTTTACCTCGAACATAATCCGCATCACGTCCTGCTAGTTCACAAATCATACGCAGATGCCAGCTATCCTCTGTTAAAAAATCCATGGCTGAGTCTTTGTCTACGGCATCAACATGATTGGAGAAAACATCATGAACCGCTTGAGATAAAACCGCTGTAAAAAGCTTAGTCTCAGGTTCAGTGTTGTGTCCTCCAGTAATATTTCCACTCGCCCAACTTTTAAAACTATTTACCGATCTTCCCATTAGTGCACCGTCTTCTTATCATTAAAGTCAAAATAAGACTTAACATCTTCTTCAGAATCCAATACCGTTTGCAACATTGAATGAAAACCATCATCACTAAGACTGGTTCGATACAGTCGTATGGCAATCGCCATCAACGTACCGGCAACCATTTGAGTCTCGTACTTCTTCATATGTTTAACCGATTGTTCGAAAATTTTATTATAGATTTCTTGTAATTCTTTATCTTTATTTTTTGGCATTTTTTACGAACCTTTCTGTATTAACAGCATGAAGGTCTTCATTTTTGTACCAAGATGAATCATAGCCATTGGCTTTGCACCACTCATAATGATTTTTAGCAATGTCTTCACTTTTAATACGAAAACCACCCCAGTTATTTTCTTTTCGTTGTTTAGCTTTTGTTATTTCTCCCCAGTGTGCTTTGTTTTTTACATAATACTCATGATACTTAGCTTTAACCTCGGGTCGACTTCTATATTCTTTCATATAATTTTTAGATAATTCCTTTCCATGTTCGCTATTAGCCCAACGAAGTCGAGCACGTTTGCGGGCTTCTCCATATTTAATTTCTATTTCTTTCATAGATCTCGTCTATCTTTTGGAACAAAAGGTTTGTAACCCTGTTCCTCAGCGTCTTCATCATCTTCACCAACAATACTATTCACTTCAGGAACATAATGTTTTAAAGTCTGTTCAACTCCACGTTTAAGTGTGATTGCTGACATGGCACAACCCGAACAACTACCTGATAATTTTAAAGTAGCCACGCCAGTGTCCATGGCAAAATCAATAAAACCAATAGCACCATTGTGAGCCGCAACGCTGGGGGCAACTTTCTCTTCCAGTACACTCTTAATATCCTTAACAATTTCATTCTGTTCTCTCATCACATTCCTGATTTTCTCAAACGATCAACTTGATCATCAATTTGATGTGCAAGTTTTTTGTTATCTACTATTAATTCATTTCTTTCTTGTTCTAATTGTCTGTTTTCTTCTATTAAAAATTGATAGTCGTGTTGTCTTGTATAGTCGCGGGAGTTTAAACAATCCTCCAAAGAGGCAACTTTATTTTTAAGATCATTTATTTCTTCTTTTGCAGCTTTCATTTCAGGTGAGTTTATACCAATCGCTTTAACAAGAGAAGTTTCTAGTTCTGCGTCGTGTACTTTTTGTTTAAGTTCATCAATCTGTCGAGTTAGATCTAGTGGGCCTCGATCATCTTTTTCTTTTATTAATTCTTCGTACTTGGGCACGTATCTCCTTTCTTAAAACTCTTATTCTATGCTTTAATCCATCTATTGTTGTGTGCATCCAACCACAATCATGGGGTTCTATTTGTGAATAGAAATATTTAATCGTTTTTTTTAGAATCTCTATTTGTTTTAATCGTGTCATATATATGTTTCTTTCCTTCTTTTGCTTCTACCCATGCTTTCTTTGCACTATCATAGGCGTGTTTTTTCATACTTTTTTTCGTACTCATAATTGTTAGCATATCTGCACCATTATATACTCTTGCATAAGTATTCTGTGTTCCAGCAATGCTTGCTCCGCTTGCTAAGAGTGCAAACTCGGAGCAACTAGAGCACGTTATTAAGATAGCGCATGCAAAAAATATTTTTTTCATCATTTTTAATCTCACCTTGGTTATCGCATGCTTCGCAGTCAATGACCACTCTTAATTTTGAGGTAGCATCTTTAAAAATCTTACGATAACCGTTGCCCATACAGGCAGGGCAAATAAGCTTACTGGGGTTTATCTTTTCCATTTTTCTCCTTAGACTCTATTTTTGTCCAAGCAGCAATTCTTGCCACAAGTCCTGCAACTTCAATGTAAGGTTTCTTAGCTAAATATTCTAAAAAAACTTTACGATCTTCTTCAGGTACTTTATACATGTTCAGCCTTTCCATTTAGTCTTTTAACTTCTTTGTTGACTAAAATATTAATCGTTTGACTTCGACTCATTATTGTATTCGGTGTAATGACTCGTCTTAATTTATCTATCTTAGAATAAGTATCTTTTGATAGAGAAACGTTTTTATATTTACTTATGTCCGTCATGTGTTATATTTTCCTTTCCATATTGTTTTATAACAATATAGGATATTATTCATAAATTACAAGTTTGTCAATGAAGTTTTTTTTAATATTATGGGTGTGCTCAGCAGTCCATGGAACCTGTTTGTCTCCACCTATTACACAACCCACAGCTTTTAATACTCACTATGAGTGTGTCAATGAAGGCTATATTGATGCTATGCAATTAGTACAATCCATGGGAAGAGAAATTGTAGAAGAGAAACGACTTTTTGTTGCTTTTAGTTGTAAACCAGACTCATCTATTTAATTACAGAAAAATCCGTAGACAAGTTTCCCGTCTCTCGTGTATAATCCTTGATCCTTGTCGCCTGTCGCTTGATACTTGCTATGTATCTCTAGCCACATGGAGCCTTGTTCTACACAACTTAACTTATTTTCAAAGGGCATTTCTATAAAACCAATACTCAGTATGATAATTAAACTTTTCATTGCATGAATTTAGGTGTCTTGCAATTTTTATATTTAGCAAAACGTTTTTTGTCACCAACATAATAATTACGATAAGCTGTAACATAGTTATCTGTTTTGTATTGATCTGGCATACACTGCGGTGGTTCGGTTATATGGTTTTCATCACCGGTAGCATAATTTTCTAGTTGTTCTAATATTTTTTGAGACTTATGTATTTTGTCATAACGATTGGTATATTCTTTAGCTAATGACATACCATGTAGCCAGGCCCATCTAAAATTGTCGGCACTTTGATTTACCCACAATGTCATGGGGTGTTTGGGATAAGCAGATTTATAACCTACATCATGCCCCTGTGCACGTACTGCAGTTGATAGCATTTGTGCTGTTTCTAGGACCATTTTAACAACGTGCTTATCGCATTGCATTTGTGCCGCGATAACAGGATGTTTATGCAAAAAGAATATGTTCATAACTTTCTGTTGTATATGTAGGATATTATATGCTAAATGTCAACCTTGGCCTACTGATTTTTTACGTCTGGGAATGCGCTTAGAATAGTGTTTTGCGTGCCTTCCAGGGCGCTTTTTTTGCGTTCGTTTCTTATAATTGGATACGCCAAATAAAGGTCGTTTAGCCATGATCTTTATCTATGAGCGTATCTTTACCAATGGGTAGATACTTAATAACACCATTAACTTTTTGTTCAACATCTATACCACACGTTAGGCATTTATAATAGTCATTGACGATGGATACAAAGTCAGACATTTCATGACAGTGTGGGCATACGCCCGGTGTAATTTCGGGTCTAAGTTTAATTTTATATCTTTTAAATAGGCTCATACTTAGTGCTACCATTTTCTTTGTAGGCTCTCAAGTATTGTTTTCTATTATTGCCATTTGTGTATGAGCAGTGGACCCAGCCGGAGTTAGGCTCATCTTCGCCTTTCCAGTACTCAAGAATGAGTTGATCGTAGTCTAAGTTTTGGTCAATGTAGTCTGCTAATTCTTTATTTGATATGCCAAAGATTTCAAAATCTGAAGCCTGGCCTTTTGCATGCTGACTTTGCGTGGAGCTGCCTATGGCAACACATAGCTCTGGAGAGCGATATCCGCTGGATACGCTTACAACCTGCCCAAAGTGGTCTCTAATTGGCTGTAGGATCATCTCACAGAGCGATTTGAGGTTATCCTGGTGCTCAGCACTAGGAGTATTATCTATGCCCTTTCTTTCGGCTGTTTGTGACTTTGTAAGCTCGTTGAGGCTAAAGTTTTCCGTCAGTTTCATCTGTTTTCTCTTGTAATTTATCTAAATCGTCTGTTGTATATTCTAACTTTTGTAAGGCTCTTTTTAATGCAGAATCTTTTGCTTTGCAAGCATCAGTCAGTTCATTAACTTGCTCTTTAAGAACACGCACTTGTTCTTTGTATTCTGTTATAATTTCCTGATAATCTGCTTTGGCCATTAGTTGTAAGATTTTTTCTTTTTATAAGCGGGGTCATATCGTCCTAGTATTTTATTAATGTGCCATGTACCATCTTCTAAGATTTCAACTTCAGCTCTGACTTTGTCACACATAAACATAAATCTTGTACCGCCCATAAGTTCTCGGTGTTTAGGATCTTTATATTTATTAACTGCTTCTCTTCTTTTTTTAATGCATTCACCCATGTTTTCTGCATGACGGTGGTCCACTAAATACTTTTTTCCATCTTCACCTACAGCAAAGATACAGACTGCAAAGACTACACCTTCTTTAGGTTTAGAATCAGTTAAATCTACAACGTCTCCCTGGCCTACTTTATCTTCTCCTAATACCACTACGGCACCAAAGAAAAGAAGTAAGACTACTAATAAAAATAATTTATATGTTTTTTTATTCATCTAATACCTTTATAATTCTTTTACCATATTTGGCTTGATCATCCAACTCTACTTTTGCTTTAATAATTTTACAGCTAAAAATCACGCGCTCAGGATTTAATTCACGAGAAGCTATGCGCTTGGACTTAAGGCATGAACTGAGATCGGGCTTGTAAACATGCTCGATCATATTTCCGTTTAAAAATAATAATAATGCTGTTACCGTTTCAATCATTAATGTGCTCCATTTCCATTAGCAAACGATCTTTGTTTGTCTTTTAATTTTTCAATATCACCCAATACTTTTTCCATGTCTTGTTGTAAACGTAAAATGTTTACTGAATTTGACATCATATTTTCCATACGGTCTTCCATCTTTGTAATTTGTCCTGCCATGTGCTCCACTAACATGAAAAGCTCAGATTCTCCTGATGACTGGCCCAACTCACCCCTGGGGTATTTGATTCTAAATTCTGAATTTTGATCTAAGTCTTTTGTGTGCATTTGTAAAAGCGTGTCGTGTTGGTTAAGTTTCTCTTGAATCTGAAAATAGCCCATAGTTCCAAGACTGACCATGATAATTAGAGAGATCACGGTCTTCATCGGCATCTGCACGCTTTGTTCAGGTCCTATTTTCATATATTAGTTTGATAGTGGATTGCTTGTACTGACTTTAATTTCTTCCAATTGAAGTTTTAATAATTCAATTTCTTTTTCTAGTACTGCAAGATCTGTCATATTATTAGAAATGAGTTGTTTATTATCTCCAATACTCTTTGCTAACGGTGTTAAATCAGGTGCTGATACTTCAGACAAAGCATTTAACTTTGTTGTAATTTCACCATACTTAACAAAACCACCACCTATTGCTACGATAGCTGCAATCAATGCAGCAACGCCAGCCAGTTGGTCTTTTAAATTAAATTTTGCCATTTTTTAATTGCTCCAGTTCTATTAATAATCTTTGTTTCTCAAGATTAAGTTTGTGTAAGGTATTTGCCTTAATCGCCACTTTATCATTATTAACATACGTTGCAAGGCTTACATTTGCATAAATTTGTCGTTGATCAAAGATCTGTAACTGTTCTAAATAGATGTCTTTTGGCTCATAAAATATAGCATTTTGATATAGGTTAAGAGCATCTTTATCGCCCATCATAATATCTAATTTTATTAAGTTTTTAATTGCTAAATTTTTTATAGGATTTTTAATTTTGGCATCCACTTTTTTCATTACCAGTTCAAGTTTGGTAACTTGAGCTTTTTCCGATTGTACACCTTCTTGCTCTTCACGATTCGCTGTCTCAGTAGTGGACTTGCTAGTAGTCTCGCTAGTAGGTTTCTCTTCTTTAGCTTCTTCTTTTTTTTCTTCATTTTTTGTTTCTCTTTTTACCATTTCAGTAGGTTTCTTTTCAACTGGTTTTTCTTCTTTTGCTGTTTTCATACTTGGTGGGGCCTTGGTAATTTTCTGTGTTTCTTCCTTCTTCGTTGGTGAAATCGTTTCTTTTTTAGATACCATTGGTAATGTTTCTTTAGGCGTGCTTGTCTTTGCATTCACTTCCTCCTTCATTTTTTCAATCGGTGGTTTTGCTGTTTCCATCATTGTCATAAAAGGCATCTCTTCCTGAACCATTGCAACCATTTCTTCTTTTAATGTTTCAATAGGTTTTTCTTCTAGTGTGCTACTAAATGTTTCTTTAACCATTGCTGTTTCCATAATGACGGCTCCTGTTTCTTGTGAAGCTATTTCTAAAACAATACCTGCTTCTTCAAAACTTATTTCTAATCTTGTTCCTTCTTCTAGTTTTCCTGTTAATGCAAACTCTTCTTCCATTACAGATTCCATACCGGATATGACATCCCATATTTCATTTTCGCTTAAGTTAGCAGTGCCTAATGCTTCGTTTAATTCTTCTATTTCTTCTGTCGTAAAGACTTCATAATCTTCAGTTGGAAAATCTAATAAAAGTTCAGCGCCTAATAAGTTGGGTCCTCGAAGTGCTGATGTGCTTTCGGAACCATCAATACCTTCCCAGTACCATTCATATGCTGCTGCACCCGTTCCGTTCCAAACTAAATTGTCATGAAACTTTGCACTGTTTGCATTATATCCCGCATCATCCGTTCTTGTTGTAGTCATTTCAGACAGTGTATTGCCATTAGCATCTTTTATTTTTATATGTAAATTATATGAATCATCCGCTCCTGATGAGTAACCACAGCTAAAACTACTACTACCATCTTCGCAGTTTTGTATAGAAAAATATGAATTTAATTGTATGCCACCATCTAATTTTTTTTGTGTGGAAGTATAAGTTGTGCTTGATTCAGTGCCATCAATTCCTATTAAAGTATCTCCGGCTGATACTTTCATATCACGAGATGCTTCTAGTTCACCTGATAAAGCGCGACCGCACGCATTATTAACTTGTGTATTACAGGTAATTGTAAAACCATTATGAGTGCCATTATTTGTAAGATCTACGTTTGACCCTGTTTTTACACCATCTAAATCAAAATCATCTCTGCTTGAAGATGTTGTTCCTGCGTTAGGTAATATATTAGTTGTTGTTGCTGTATCATTTTCTGCTTGAACTGTATTAGCAAAGCAGCTCATCAACGCATAGCAACAAAAGAAAATAATTGCTATTGCTTTTATTTTTGCTTTAGTTTCGTTCATTTAATTTTACCTAGTGTGAAGTTCAGGTACAGTTGGTTTAGGTTCTACTTTTTTTCTTTGTTTCATACGTTTAATGTATGATTTATAATCTGGTCTTTCAAAATCATATTTTTTCCACAAAGCTTGGGCATCTTTTCCAATTTTGCCATCAATTGGACACGGAGTTCCTGCTTGTATCATTGATTCAAAAACTCTTTCATCTTGGCAAAGTATAGCAACTGCTGCTACCTTCATACCAAAGTCATTTAAAATTCGCGCTAGTTTAAGTCGTTCACAATTTTTGTCAATAAAATGTTTTCCACCAGATATACCTACACCAAATGTTTGTACACCTGCTGATGCACCTACAGCGCAGACATCTTGTGTCATAGAATTGTATGATGGTGCACTAGATGTTGGGGGTGCTGATCTTATATTACTATTACTGGTGCTGTTTGTAGTTGAGCTAGAAGATGAGCCCGATTCGTAAGTTGTTGCTCCTCCGGTATAACCTCCTTCGATACTTGTATTACTGCCCGAAACGTTTGTTTGATTTCCTGCAGAATAGGCACTCGTAGAGCACACCCATAGTATCAAAAACAATAACGTCGATAGATATTTCATAGTTTTACCTAAAAGCAATTCATTTTATCAAGCTCTGCTGGTTTATCTTTATAAAACCAAACATAACTCGATACAACATTACCCTCATCTGTTACGACACATTTTTTGCCAACTGAGCAGGCGCTTAATGCGAATAACAATGCTAATATTAAATATATTTTATTCATTTATCTCCTTTGTTTTAAAAACAGAATATTCATAGGTGTCCTGTTCTGCTTTTTCTTGGTCTTGAGTCTGGCAGCATTCGCCAGATTCTACTTTTTTCTTTGTATGTCCTCCACAACATTTTGTTTCGTCTATTGGCATGAGAGACACTCCTCGTTGTTTACCGTAGCTCCCTGAGGATTACAGTTACATACTTCACAAGGACAAACACCCGTACTATCGGAGTGTCCTTTTACATTACAATGACAATTACAAAAACAATCTTTGCACTTAGTCATTTTTACTTGGTAATCCTTTTGCCAACCAGTCAACAAATTTAGTCCATGGCCAACAAATAATTTTCCATAGTTTTTTAATCATGTTTTTTCTCCTCAATTTCGTAGAAGAAGTTGTCTGTGTCTTCAGTACGCCATCTACTACTATCTTCAACATTCCAATCACTTGTTTGTACCTTCCAGTTAGGAATTTCATTCTTCACTGTGAATGAAGGAATGCTCCATATTAATCGATTGTTTGGCTGAGCCGCATAGTTGCCATCATCCAAGGCAAGTATATGAGCGCACTTATGTTCGTGCGGAATTTCAGAATGATCTGTATCTAGTATATTACTCTCTGGGTGGGCCCAGTCAACAGTAAAAAGATAAGACCCTGGATGCCATTTTTTGTCTTTTCCAATGTATTTGCCGGATTGTCCGTCTAAGAGATCGAAAGAAGTGACAGCAGGATAGTAACTGAAACAATTCCAAAGCTCCAACTCGTCAAGTCTAGGCCGAGGAACTTCTTCGACATCAAAACCTCTTTGTATGAAGGCACTAATCGGTAAACGATAGAAGACAGCACCATTTTCCATAATTGCATGAAACAATATGGGACGTCCTGTAATCGATGCCATAGCAAATATAATACAGTCTTCCACTTCTCCATGATGTTTTTTAAGGTCATAAAGGTATTCCCTCCTGATCTGTGCGTACGTCACAGGTATGTTCGCGTTTAAATATGCCATTTAACATATAACCTTTTTTATGCAATTGCTAAAAGAACCATAATTACTACAACAGCAATCACTAATTTTTTGTGATCTGTCCATAGGTGTTCTACTTGATCTAATATATTCATGTTTCCTCCTATTTGTCGTATATATCTCCCCAATTATCTCCTGATTCATAGTCAACTTTATTGGGAACTTTTAACTTAACAGCATTCTCCATAATATCAATGATTTTATTCACCTGTTCTTTTGATTGAACGGATATATCCAATTCATCATGTATCTGTATATGTGGCACAATTCCTTCTTTATATAAATCTAACATAGCTTTTTTAGTCATATCAGCAGCGGATCCTTGTATTAATTTATTTAAAGCTTTGTAAGTATAGGCTCTTTTTATTAAATTTTGATCTTCTTTGCTTAAATTTTTTCTAATTAAATTAATTTTTTCTTCATCCGCTTTAGGATATTTTTTCTTATATTCTTCTATAAATCTTGCTTCTGTTTCTACTCTTGTTCCAGTTACCGATAATTTACCACGTCTAAACTCATTTATTTCCCATTTAGGGAAATTACACCTTCTTCTTAATAAAGTTCTAATATAACCATCTTGAGACGCTTTTTTTGAAGTTTTATCCATTAAATCCTTAACGAAGGGAACACTCTCGTGGTACTTATCAAATAAATCTTCAGCTTCTTGCTTCGTGTTTAATCCTAACTCTGCCTGCAACTTGGCTTTTCCCATTCCATAAAATAATCCAAGGTTAATGGTCTTCGCTTGAGTTCTTTCTATGTTAGCCATATCAGCTACCGTTTGGTGGAAGTCCACAGATTCTTCTTTAAATTTGTCAACAATTTCTACTACAGATTCATCTTTACAAATAGAACTACTTGAAGAGGCATAGTGCACTACAAGTCTTGGTTCTTGTTGAGAGTAATCAAAACAACCCCACGTATGATTACGTTCAGGTAAAAATAAAGATCTTATCATTGGTCCTAGCTCCTTGTTTCTCGCTGGGACTTGCTGGAGATTTGGATTTGAATATGAGAATCTTCCGGTAACTGTTCCTCCACCTGATCCTCTAATAGGGTTAATATCCGCATGAATTCTACCTCTATATTCGTATTTAATAATAGTATCAATAAAGGTAGTGTGAGCCTTGTTAATTTCTCTAGCTTTTGCTATCTTCTGAACTAAAGGATGTTTATGAGTCGAAAGGAAGTTTTTTGTAAATGAAGGTGCTTGAGTCTTCGCTGTTCGTTCGTAAGGTAGGTTCAGTTTTTCAAAAACTTTGGCAATGGACCTTGCAGCCCATATTTGAGCATCTATTTGTGTTTCTTTTTTTATTTCTTGCAGCAACATTGTTTCTTGCGCAAGTAATTTTTGTTTCGTTTGGTGAGCTCTTTCGATATCTACACGCACGCCTTTAATTTTCATATCTATTAAACAAGGGAAAAGATCTGTTTCTAGTTTAAATATTTCATTAAGGTCTTCTGTTTTTATAGTTTCACTTAATAAATTAAAAAGTCTCAAAGCTAACTCAGCGTCTTTTTCTGCATACGCTCCAACATACATAGCTGGAAGTTTATACATCTCTGATTTAGGGTCTACTCCAGCTTTATCGGCTGCAAACTTTAAAGCTGATTCGTCCTTAACTTCTTTTAAATAATCATAAGAAACACTATTTAAAGAATAAGAAAATCTATTTTCATCTATTAAAGAGGCCATAACCATAGTATCAATAATAGGTCCATTAATTGTTACACCATAAGCTCTTAACCAACAAACATCATACATAGCGTTGTGAAATATTTTAGTTGAAGGTAAAGCACAAATCTCTTTAACCCAATTCATAACATTGCGTTCTTCAAAAAAATTACCTTGTTCGTGACCGAAAGGAAAATATCCAGACCATCCGTTAACGGCAACCGCTACTCCAACAATAGCGCCATCATTAATCAAAGCACCTGAGCCTCGTTTAGTTAGACCAGGATCTTTTGTTTCTAAGTCTATGGCAATATGTGAGTATCGTCTCAAATCTGGAAAAGATTCAGGACAAACCCATTCTATGGGTGCTTCAAACATTAGTTATGAGGACATCCTTTCTTCCATTTTTTATAACCATCAACCCAGTCTTTACTTGAAGTCTCTGGTGGTTTAATCATTCCCCAAGAATTATTTGGAGGGTAAGTTCTTTCTGCTTCTTCTTTAGTAATACCAGCGTTGCGGTATTCCTCTTCTTCTGTCATAGGTATTAATGGGTAATCTCTTTCCAATATCATATCAATATAATGTTTTGCTTTTTCTAAGTCTTGTCTTTCTCCTTTATGTTTGTGACGGCAGATATATTTAATAGCATTGCCTTCTGCAAAAGGCAAATTGTTCTTGTTTATAAACTCACTGGGTTGGATGGTCATATCCTTGTAGTGAGATCCTCCTATTTGTTTGTCGTATGCACTCATTCTATTATTCCTCCTATGGTGTAGAACTCATCATGTAAAGGTGCCATGAGATAGAGTTTATTTTTAGCTCGGGTTACCGCCACATAAACTAATCTATGTTGCGCATCTGGATTGTTTATAGCTTCCAAATAAGGTTTAAATTGATTCTCTGTTCCATAATCTGGAAAAACTAAAACATTTTCACATTCTCTTCCTTTTGATCCATGCATTGTTGATAATTCTATTCTAGTGTCTTTCATTAAGTCATCTTTTTTTTCTAATAAAGTTTTCATATAGTTTTTAATATCTTCTTCTATGGAAAATTGCTCCCAGCTGCCTGTCACGAGTAGCCCGTGATTGTCTTTTAATTCCTGTAAATTTACGTTCTCCACATGATCTAGTGTCTTGCCACTAGAAAAACCATGTTTAACGTGTCCTGCTGTGGACTTAAGAAACTGTTCATAAACAGCTTTAGCATCTTCGTTACTAACTCTTATTCCGTTATTTAGTTTAACCCAAGTCTGATAAGCTTGTAAAACTTCATTAGGTAAAGCACTATTTACTTTTCCAGTGAATCTTATTCCAAGACCATAAAAAAATTCTCCAATTTCTTCCAGTAATTTATTGGTTTGAGCTAATATCATCCACTTGCCTTCAGAAAAATCTATTTCATCTAAGTACATGTTTTCAAGAACCTCTCCTTCGGAGTCTCGTGCATTCCATTTTTTATCTACTCTATTTTCTTTAGTGATTTGAGATATAACTTCCAATGCTTTTTTATGTACTTTTCTTGGAACTCGGTGTGAGTCTTCTTGAGGATCAAATTTCCCTTGTAAGTTTACAAATATATTAGGCTCTGCACCTTGAAAACCATAGATTGTTTGGTCGTCATCTCCTGCAATGTAGGATCGTTTACACTGATTTTCTATATAAAAAAACATTTCCCATTGTAAAGGATTTAAATCTTGAGCTTCATCAAGAAACACAGCTTCAATATCAGGACACTTTTTTCTTTTAATAAATAATTTAATCATGTCAGAAAACTCTATCATTCCTGTGTGCTCTTTAAAGGTTTTTAAATCCTGTTCTAATTGTATGGTAAAATCAATATCTACGGATTCATGTTTACCTAGTTGTATTGCAGACTCTTGTAAATCAATTTTTTTTGATCTAGCATATTGTATAATCTGCATATGATCATTTTCATAAGTGGGATTACCTGAAGCATCTAGTTTTGTTACAAAAGACATATTAGCGTAAGCTTCATGATTAGGGTAATTTTTAAATACTCTCCATTTTTTATTACTCTTTAATAAATTTTTCTTAGTATCCATGTTACATTCTCGAGTGCCTAAAGAATGCATGGTTGAGACATAAAGAAGGTTGTGGTTTATTCTTTCATCTCTTGCCTCCGTTGCCGCTGCATTACTAAAGGTGATATAAATAATTTTTTGAGGATCTGTTTTTAATTTAGTAATCTCATGTTCTAAATGGTGATTAACCAACCTAAAGGTTTTCCCTGTTCCTGGAGGACCATGAATAATTGTTCGGTTTATTCCCATGGTTCCTTCTCTCGCTTATTAACTCTAGGATTAGGTCTTGTTAATTTAATAGTAGGCATTACTAATAATCTTTCTGTTTTACTTCCTATTTTAGGAGTTTCTTCTGTAACACTAAATAATGTCTCCATTAATCTAATTGTTTTTTGTTTAGGATAAGTTTTATCTGGCCAAGATTTTGTTCTTAACAAAAACTTCCAAAAGTTTTTAAATTTAAAAAAGGTTACTCCTTCTCTATTTGTGTAAGATATTCCTCTTAATACATCCTTCATTTCTTTGCCTGGAGTTTTGTTAATATATTCCGCTAGTATTTCTGTTAATTGAACATCTATTTTAGAAGAAGGTGGGGCAGGAATTGTTTCTAAATTTTTAAAAAGTTTTATTAATAGTTTTCTCCATGAATGTTTTGGAACAGGCATCATAGGTTTACCTATTTGATTCATACAAGCTAATGAGAATTTTTCAGGATCATGTAGTGTTGCATCTTCAACTTCAACACTTTCTCCTCCAATCGATACAAAATAAATAGGTGGGTCTGAATCAAATTTTCTAAGTTCAGTTATCTCTGGTACAGGACCATCATCTCCAACACCAAATTCTCTTGTAACACATTTCTTAGCATTACAAAAACTAACTATAGGTTCATTTTTACATTTATATTGATAATCTTTATTTCCAACTGATGCGATAGTCTTAACCATTTCTTGACTATTACAAGGGGGCTTCATGTATTTTGTATTGTACTCATCCATTTTTTTCTGCCAAATACCTTCATCGTATCTTTTTTTGAGATACACTCCTACGTTATACATACAATCATTTCTCTTACCTTCTCCAACACCTTCTGATAAAAGTGCTTCAAGACAAGGAGGTATTCCTTTAAAATCATCTTCTTTTTCTTCTGCTATTTCTTTTTTTATTTGTAATTTATTAAGTTGATTTTCTGTTAATGCTTTACTTTCATAAAAAGTAAAGAACTCAGATAAGCTAATACTTTCTCCTTCATCATTAAAAGCATATCGAACTGTTTTTCCATTTCCATGATAAGGTAGATTTAAAAAACTACCTGTATCTCCTCTATCAACTCTTATGTAATCTTGTTTAGGAAATATTTCTGCTTTTGCGTGACCCATTGCAGATGCAATCATTTTTAATTTTTCTCTCATAACAATTGCAGGCACTTTAACTTTAGTAAATATAAAAGAATGTGCACCTCCTGATTTAGATCTAAAAACAACAGAAGGTATTTTCTTTTCTTTTAATTTTTTAATAAATTTTTTATGATCAAAAGGATAAGTATCAATATCAATACATCCCCATTTACATTTATTGTCACTACTTATAGGAACAATTCCTAATGCAGGATCTTTTCCATCTAAATGATCTTGCCATAATTGATCGATAGGACGTTTAGTAATAGTAAACGATTTTGTTTTATGTTTACCTTTTTCACTAAATTGATCTGTCTTGACTGTTTGACCGTAGGCGCAGTCTAGACCTTCAAATATCTCTTTAAATTTTTCTAAATCTTTCATCATAACTTTAATATGGGCGAGTTAAGTCTCCCGCTCTCGCCCACAATTCCAACCGGAATGGAATCTTATGATATTTTTCCGTTAGCCTGATCAGTTCTACTGCAGCTTTCGTAAAACTTCTTAGCTCTAGCATATAGATTTGTATCAGTTATTTCTCCAACCTTAATTACACTGTAACCATACCATTCATTACCTTTTCCAGTGTTCTTAACTGAAGATAACTTATAGATGTGGCTGAAAGGTGGCGGAGTATATGGACCGTCTTTTCCATCTTTAGTAATGCTCATCATCGCAGAAATCCATTTTTTGGAAACTTTTCTTTGTGATGAAGACATAGATATCAAAGCTGTTTCAGTTACTTTACCATCAGATATGATGACAAAATGCTGAGCAGTTGTTTGAATATAATTACCATTGGGTAATCTATCTTTGCCTAGTGCATCTTTCGTTGTTTTAGAAAGAATATCACTATTACCAGGAAATATATTTTCTGGTCTTCCTGAGCCTGTACCAAAGTCAGCCCACTCTTGATATTCTAATCTGTAATGACAAGGTATGACTGAAATTCCTTTTTCTCCGTCATACAGTTTTCTTGTCACTGTATTAAAAAACATAC
>VTLG01010587.1_pt1 | contig 20462 bp, 25 predicted proteins | sample 4694571 | NCBI WGS metagenome assembly VTLG01 (sample SAMN12604809, study PRJNA352737) | marine metagenome | biome: ENVO:00000447; feature: ENVO:00000209|ENVO:00000569|ENVO:01000036; material: ENVO:00002151; isolation source: viral sequences binned using virsorter ... | reverse complement strand
TTGAGTGCTGCTATAATAAAGGTTGTTGGCAACCACTGGCATTAATCGAAACAGTATATGATACTGGAAACTATGTCAAATATACTAATGTTACTCGTTGGATAGCAAAATCCTGTCATATCCCTGCGTATCTTGTATTTTATAAAAAATGCACCCATGATAGCCTAGAATTCAAAGTTAGGCGAATAGACACCCCAAATGCTCCTCTAATCACTATGTCTGAGGAGGAGTGGGTCTCTATTTTACGAGACTTGCAGGACCAACATCAAAAGGTATGTAAATATGTTAAAGACTAGGGGTTTTTTACATTTAACTTATAAATTGTATCATCATTTAGACAAATTAGGCGAAAGAAAGGCGAGTTGTTTATGTGTTTATCTTGGTTTGCTTAAATATGCCTGGAAGAAAAACAATTACACTTGCCATATTCGACATGCTACTTTGGAAAAGGATACACAGCTTTCACGACCCACTATCAAGCGTTGTTTGGATACTTTAGAGAAGATGAATGTAATAAAATCTATAAGAGGTAAATCTGGAAAGACTTATGTTGTAAATGATAAGTTTTTAAAGGAAGAAAAAGCTATGATAGTAAATAATGATCTATCTAATGTAAATAAAAGAGCTATATTAGAAGAAGTCAATAGTATAGAAACAATATACCAATATAATATAGGTAGTATAAAGGTAGATAAGAATGATTCTAAAGAAGAAATAATTTCTAAACTTACGAGACTATCTACTGCCGAGCTGAATAAATTAATTTTAGAAAACAACAACCCTTATTACTGTAAGTTAGCCATTCAACAAAAGGAAAATACTGGCTCAAAAAATTATGTTGATTCTAATAAAGTGATTGCTGCATTAACTAAAATTAGAAAGATGTCTAATCCAAGATACAGGGAAAAGGTTGAATATAATAAACGAAATAATTTAGACTGGAAAGGCAGACCTAAAAATGAAAATAAAAATTAGGTGTGAGGCTATTGCTAGGCACTCTGGAAAACCCTGTCTTTGTAAAGGTTATTTTACACCAACTAAAAAAAAATATCTTTGTACATACCATAATGGATCACACAGTTGGGATCATAAGACTAGGAAGTATAAAGGCTTATACAGAAATGAGAATGTTGCTATACAAAAGAAAATAAATATTCTAAAAAACTTAAAGAACTTTAAAAATAAAACAGATGACGAAATCAAAAAGTATATCCTCGAAGAAAGAGAACGAGCTAAGTCTAAACGATACCGAACAAAATACTTTACTCGCCACTATTTACGATGGCGGAATTCCTCATATCGTAATCAAAGACACCTTAAAGATCAGCTTGATGACTTTTTACAGGTACTTAGAAAAAAATCCAAAGTTTAAAGACGAGTTTTTAAAAGCTCAAGAAGTAGGTATCAAAACTCTTGTTGAAAAACTACTTGCTATCTTTGCTAGTAATACTACTGAACTAACAAACCAAGAACTATTATTTTTGAGAGAAAAACAAAACTATGTTAAATGGTTAGCGCCTAGACTATCTTCTTTGTTTATTGAAAGAACCAAGCAAGAAGTTAAGCAGGATACTACATTAAGAGTTCAATGGGAGGATACCCCAGACTTGATTGATGTAGCTGCCGAGGATGTACCCTCGACAACTACTGAAATTAAAGATTAATTTTATTTCATTTTATATTTTTTTAAATGTTCTTTTACCATATCTTCGAATGCTTTTTGTGGTTTAGTAGTTGTTTTAGACCACCTATCAAGATTATTAAAAGCCAAAGTTAATATATTCATTGCAAACCACAAATCTCTTACCATGTGATCTTCATTTGTGGCTTTAACATTCATAAATTTTTTATGAATTTTAGCAATGTAATTATTTATTTGATACATTTCTTGCATTTGTTTCCTCTCTGTTTGTTTTTATAATGAGTGTAAATAATTCCTTTACTACTCAATATATTTATTAAAGTTTGTTTTTGTAGCTCTAATAAATTTTGTTTTTGTAATTGTTTTATCATTAAAATATTATTAAACCTAATATAAAACCTACTACAAAACAGATCCATTCTCTTCTGTAATGTAGTTCTAAGGTCCTTAATTCATACCAATCTATCTTCATATTGCACCCCCAATAAATTCATTTATTAATTCGATTTTAGAATGATAATATAAACCCTCTTTTGTTTTGCATTGGCTTGTACCATTTCTACAGTCATGATCTTTTTTTTCATAACTTTTAAAGGCTTTTAAATAATTTTTTCTCTGTAAATCTAAATTAATTCTCAAAGTAAAATTTTTTCTCATATCACACCCCCTGTTGAAATAGTCCATTGATGCAAAGCAAACATTATAACAGTTACACTAGCTGCAACTGATACTGCTAAGAATAGCATTTTATATAGTATATCTTTCATTTTTTTACCCTTTCATTTGTTTTAATTAATAATATATATATTTTGTATATTGTCAATTGTTATTTTATGCAACATCTTCAAGTTTATTTAAATAATCATATACAATTTGTTCACCGATAATATAAACATACATATTTACAACTTTTTCAGGGTCGCTAAAATCAGTTGAGACTGACCCAAAATTAAAGTTTTCATATTTTTTGATTATGTCAATTACATTGAAGACTTCATCTTTAAGCCATTGTTTAGCTTCATAAGTACCGATTATGTAATAATCAGTATTAAATATTTCATGATGTAAATCTTCTTTGTGTTCTTCAACCCAATCTTGACCCTCATGTTTTATAAAGTCTTCAAAGTATTCTTTGATTTCTTCGTACTTAAAACTCAATGAGTTTATTTCTTCTGGATATTCTGTAGTCATTGTTTTACCTTTCATTGTTGTTTTATATCCTTTTAGTATAATAATATCTTATTGTCAACATAAAAAAAACCCGCCAATAAAATTAATTATTAGCGGGTTAATTGTTTAATATTAATTTAAATTTAATTTTATTTTTTTTATTTGGTCCTCTTTAATTTGAAAATAAAAACTATCTTTTATTTTTTCAATAAATTCCGTTTTAAAACCTTTATTTTTATAATATGGTAATAATACATATTGCCAGTAATAACTCCAAGAAGTAGCTTTATTTCTTTTCCTAACTTTTATATTGTCATTACTCCAGTTATAATGTTGATAAAATGCTGGAAACTTTGCAGAGCAGTTAGGTTTAAAACTCCATGACTTGCACCTATAACTTTTGAATAATTTTGCTTTTTTAAAAATTCCCATTATTAATTCCCTTTCATATTTGTTTATAAATTAAGAATATACAAAAAGTATATTATTACAAGTACAGTATTGTCACATGTTGCAAGAATGCAACTGTTGTAATTATGCAACAAGTATTGGTGTTGTAATAAATTGTAATATTAAAGGAGTGAGTGGAGTATAAAGTTACAATTTAATATCACAGCGCAGCGCGTGGCGTTGGCGTTATAGTATCGGTTTAGAATTATTCTAAAGTATACCAACCATTTAAAAGTTTTTTTTTATTACTAGCGATAATCCATAAGTTATCGATACTAATATTATTAATAAATTTGTAGGACCTGACTATATTTTGCAGATGTGACACCCCCGTACCACCCAGCGCGCGATGTGCGTTATATACATATATATACATGGGACTCGAGGACTCCCTTACACAGACAGCTTTACTTAGTTTTGCACAGATAAATTTTTACTTTAAAATAATTCTAAATAGACTAGATATGGTATATGAACTATTTTTCATCAGAAGATTTAGATTGTGTTTGCTATATTGAAGAAAAAAACAACGATGTTGTAATTAGATTCTTTGGTATGCCAAATTATGATGCTGCACAATTATTTACTGCATATGTTATGTCAAAAATAGGATTTGAATACACACCTTTTGGAGAAGATAATTATAGTAGTTCTATTCACTAATGTATGGATATAAAAATACCTTACACGCCAAGAAGGCATCAAGCATTATTACATAAACAAATATCAAGATTTAGATGGAATGTATTAGTTTGTCATCGTAGGTTCGGCAAAACAGTGTGCATGATAAATCACCTTATTAGGTCAGCATTATTGTCTAAAAATAAAAACCCAAGATTTGCCTACATTGCGCCAACATTCAAACAAGCAAAGTCTATTGCCTGGGATTACATGAAACAGTTCACTGCAAAAATCCCATACACAAAGTTTAATGAAACAGAACTAAGAGTTGATTTACCTAATGGCTCTCGTATCACCTTGCTAGGCTCAGAGAACTCAGATGGCTTGAGGGGTATATACCTAGATGGGTGTGTGATTGATGAGTATGCAAATGTTAATGATAGATTATTTCCAGAAATAATTAGACCAGCACTATCAGATAGAAAAGGTTACTGCGTATTTATTGGTACGCCACAAGGAATGAACAATAACTTTTATGAACTATATCAACACGCACAAGGTGCGGATGATTGGTTTAACTACAAGGCAAAAGCTAGTGATACAAAAATTGTCGACCAAGAGGAATTAGACAAGGCAAAAGAAATCATGGGTGAAAAGAAGTTCATGCAAGAGTTTGAGTGTGATTGGATTGCCAACATTGAAGGAGCAATATACGGAGATATTATAGCAGACATGGAAAACAAAAGGCAGCTCACAAGAGTTCCTTACGATCCTTCACTGCCTGTATCAACAGCATGGGATCTTGGAGTCTCAGATCATAGCTCAATTATATTTTTTCAACAATTAGGTCGAGCAGTAAATGTTATTGATTATCATGAAGAAAGAGGTCAAGGTCTACCACACTATGTGCAGGTAATAAAAGATAAAGATTACATTTACAAAGATCATTTTGCACCACACGATATTGAAGTTACAGATTTTAGTAATGGCAAAACCAGAAGAGAGGTAGCCTACCAACTAGGTGTGCGGTTCAAAGTTGTGCCAAAGATTCCGCTAGAAGATGGGATACATGCAACCACAATGACCTTGCCAAGATGCTACATTGATGTTGACCATTGCAAAAACTTGATAGATGCGTTAAGACATTACCACAGGAAGTATATTGACAAAAACAGAATGTTTAGGTCAAAGCCTGTACATGATTGGAGTTCACACGCTTGTGATGCCATGAGGTATCTATCTGTTGGACTACAAGAATTAAATACTAGACAATCTGCTCCGCAAAGTGTAGCAGATAATGAATACAGGATTATTTAATATGGGATCATTGTTTAGACCAAGAATGCCAAATTTGCCACCAGTTCAACCAGCACCTGAACCTCCAGAATTAACTGATGAAGAAAAGGCAAAAATAAGAGATGAACAAAATGCTAAATTAAGAAAAAGAAAAGGTAGAGCATCTACAATATTAACTTCACCTATGGGTGATGTAGAAGAACCAGAAATTCAAAAGAAAACTTTATTAGGATCATAATGTTAGAAAAGATTAAAAAAATTTTTAAAAAGAAACCAAAAGCAAAAGTTAAATCAAAACCTAAAAAGATAGAAGAAGTTTTAGTGTTGCAAGAGGATAAGACTTATGAAAACGAAGTTCAAAAAGCAGAAGTTAAATCTGAAACAAAACCTGAAACAAAATCATCTTTAACATTTGGAGTTTAATATGGGTGCTGTAACAGCTATAAGTCGAGCAATAACAAGAAGTCCAGGAGTTCAAAAAGCAGCAGCACAAGCTGCACCAGCAGCAAAAGTTGTTGATGCTTATAATAGAAGAAAAGAAAAAAGAAGAGGTAGATCAGCTACTATAATGACTAGCTCAGTTGGTGTAGAAGAAAAAGATGTTACACTTGGTAAGAAAAGTTTATTAGGTTAAAATGGCAAAAACAGAATTATCAAAATCATTATTAAAAAGATTTGATCGTTTATATTCTCAAAGACAAAATTGGGAAACACATTGGCAAGAGGTTGCAGATTATATGATGCCAAGAAAGGCAGATGTAACTAAACTTAGATCTAAAGGTGATAAACGAACTGAACTTATTTTTGATTCCTCTCCGTTACAAGCTGTAGAATTGTTAGCGGCATCCCTACATGGAATGTTGACTAACCCTTCTACTCCTTGGTTCTCTTTAAGATTTAAAGATGAATTAGAACAAGAAGATGAAGCAAAAGAATGGTTAGAGTCTGCAACAGAAACAATGTATGCAGCTTTTAATAGATCAAACTTTCAACAAGAGATATTTGAATTGTATCATGACTTAATTACTTTTGGTACAGCTTCAATGTTTATCGAAGAAGATGATGAAGATATTTTAAAATTTTCAACAAGACACATAAATGAAATTTACATTGCGGAAAATAGTAAGGGTCGAATAGATACAGTATATAGAAAATTTAAAATATCAGCTAGAGCTGCAATACAACAGTTTGGTTCTGCTGTATCAACTAAAGTAGATACAGTGAATGCAAAAGATCCTTATGATGAAATAGAAATAATTCATGCAGTTTATCCAAGACAAGATTTTAATCCTAACAAAAAAGATAAATCTAATATGCCATTTGAATCTGTTTACATTGAATACGCAAGTGGTGATGAATTATCTGTTTCTGGATTTAGAGAATTCCCTTTTGTAGTACCAAGATATTTAAAAGCATCACATGAGATATACGGAAGATCTCCAGCAATGACTGCATTGCCAGATGTAAAAATGCTAAATGAAATGTCAAAAACTACAATTAAGTCTGCACAGAAACAAGTAGACCCACCTTTACTTGTTCCAGATGATGGATTTATTTTACCAGTAAGAACTGTTCCTGGAGGTTTGAATTTTTATAGATCAGGAACTAGAGATAGAATTGAAGCGTTAAACATTGGAGCAAACACACCTCTTGGTTTGAATATGGAAGAGCAAAGAAGAAACTCAATTAGAAATGCTTTCTATGTAAATCAATTAATGTTGCAACAAGGTCCTCAAATGACAGCAACAGAAGTTATACAAAGAAACGAAGAGAAGATGAGATTGTTAGGACCAGTATTAGGAAGATTACAATCTGAATTATTGAAGCCATTGATAGATAGAACATTTAATATTATTCTAAGAAAAAATTTATTTGCACCAATACCTGAATTTTTATCAGGTCAAGATATTGAAATTGAATATGTATCTCCATTAGCAAAAGCTCAAAAGTCTACAGAGCTGCAATCAATCATGAGAGCAATAGAGATTATGGGATCATTATCTAATGTTGCTCCAGTATTTGAACATATCAATATGGATAAACTTGTTAGACACTTAGCAGATATTGTGGGTGTTCCACAAAAAATATTAAAACCACAAAATGAATTAAATGTTGAAAGACAACAAGCACAACAACAACAAGAGCAAATGCAACAAATGCAACAAGTACAACAACTTGCAGAAGCAGGAGGAAAAGTAGCACCATTAGCAAAAGTTTTACCAGAAGAAGCTAAAATTATTGCTAATGCTGAAGCTGAATAATGGAACAAATAAAACAATTAGAAAAACAAATTAAAGAATTAAGAGAGGCATACAAACAGATTTTTAATTCAGATGAAGGTAAACTTGTCATGTCTGATTTAGAAAAAAGATGTCACTTCATGTCAACCACAAATGTAAAAGGCGATAGTCATGAAAGTGCATATATGGAAGGTCAGCGTAGCGTACTTCTATTTATTAAATCAATGCTACAAAACGATAATGAAAAAGGAAAATAGTTATGTCACAAGAACAGATAACACAGGAAGCTGTGCCTGTAGCAGAGACAACACAACCTACTACAGAAGCAACACAACAGACTGAACAAAAACAAACTGAACAACCTATTTCTTCTACAACTGAGCAACCAACTGTTGCAAAATCTTGGAAGGAAGCAATCTCAGAAGAATTTAGAAATGATCCAAATATATCTAAGTTTACAGAGATTGATGCGTTAGCAAAATCTTATATCAATGCAACAAGAATGATTGGTCAAGATAAGGTTGCAGTGCCAAACGAAAACTCAACTGAAGATCAATGGAATGAAGTTTATACTAAACTTGGCAGACCAGAATCTGCTGAGAAATATAAATTAGATTTAAAATCTGAAGTTGCTCCAATAGATGAAGCAGAAGTAAAAAAATTTGCTGAAACTTCTCATAAACTTGGATTGAACAATAAACAAGCTCAAGGCATATTAGAATATTATAAATCTATTATGGAGAGTTCTGATCAACAAACAAAAATAGATATAGAAACTTCAAGAGCTGAATCTGAACAACAACTTAGACAAGAGTGGGGTAAAGCATTTGATAATAATGTTGAAAAAGCAAAATCATTAGCAAAGGCTAATCTTGGTGTTGATGTTTTAGAGATGCAGTTAAAAACTGGAATCAAACTTGGAGATCATCCAGACATTGTAAAAGGCTTTGCAAAAATTGCAGACATGATGTCTGAAGATAAAATTGTTTCAACTGAGTCTGAAAATGTTGATCAAGGTAAAGATATTGAACAAGAAATATCTAAGATTATGAATGATAGAACTGGTCCATATTGGAACAAAGGTCATCCAGAACATGATAAAATTGTTCAACAAGTATATACATTAAGGTCAATGATAAATGTCAAATGATCATTTAAATAACGAAGAGATAAGATTAGAAATACTCCGTATCGTAAAAGAAACTGGTACGGAGTATCAAAAAAAAGATCCCTTGCCAATATGCGAAAATTATTATAAATGGGTTAAAGGTAAGACAATTCGTAAGAACCTTACTGACAAGAAGGAATAGACTCTAGTCTAACAGACTTTAAATGCAAGAGATGCCTGTCAATCGACAGATAACTTTTCTGTTTTGTTTAAACTAACTGACAAATAAGGAGACTAATATGTCAACTCAAGTAACAACAGCATTTGTGCAGCAGTATTCTGCTAACATTCAAATGCTATCTCAACAAATGGGATCGTTATTAAGAGACAAAGTTAGACTTGAAAGTGTTGTAGGTAAGAATGCGTTCTTTGATCAAGTAGGAGCTGTAACAGCTCAGAAAAGAACTAGCAGACATTCAGACACTCCGCAAATAGACACTCCTCACGCTAGAAGAAGAGTATCTCTTGTGGATTATGAATTTGCTGATCTTATCGATGAACAAGATAAAGTTAGACTTTTAATCGACCCAACATCGTCTTATGCTCAAGCTGCTGCTTTCGCAATGGGAAGAGCAATGGATGATGAAATCATTAGTGCCGCTTTAGGAACAGCGTTCACTGGTGAAACAGGATCAACTAGTACAGCTAATGCGAATCAAATCGTACATGGCTCAACTGGTTTAACTATTGCTAAATTAAGAAGTGCAAAAGAAACTCTTGATTTAAATAGTGTTGATCCGTCAATTCCAAGAAACATCATTGTTGGACCAAAACAAATCACTGATTTGTTAGGAACAACTGAGGTTACTTCATCTGACTTCAATACTGTTAAAGCATTGGCGAATGGTGAAATAAATCAATTTCTTGGTTTTAATTTTATCGTATCAAACAGACTATCTTTAGATGGAACTACTAGATCGTGCATAGCTTACGCGCAAGACGGAATCGCTTTGGGTGTAGGTAAAGATGTTACAGCTAGAATAGATGAGAGAGCTGACAAAGGTTATGCTACTCAAGTTTACTACTGTGCTTCTTTTGGCGCAACTAGAATGGAAGAAGATAAGGTAGTTGAAGTACAAGCAACTGAATCATAATAGAAGGAGTAAAAAGTTATGGGTACTAAAAATACAGATCTAGTAGCAAACTTTGAGGCATCTCCTCAAGTTGCTAACAACTCAGCTGAACTTCATGGCGTTCTAAGAACTGCACATGGAACAGTTGAACTTGCTGCTGGTGATAGTGATAATGACGATATTGTTATGTTAGCACCGATCCCTTCAAATGCTGCTGTACCAAGTTTATTTATTGGTTCAGACACATTGGGTGGATCTTGTACTTTCAATGTCGGCATATACAAAACTGATGGCACAGTTAAAGATGAAGATGTTTTTGCAACTGCGGTAGCTGATGCTGCTGCTATGGCAGATGTTAGATTCGAAGCTGCTGACATCGACACAGCTGGTAAGAAAATGTATGAATTAGCTGGAGATAGTACAGATCCAGGTGGTTACTACTACATCGCTGCTACAATGGCAGCTGCTGGTGGTACTGCTGGTACTATGTCTTGGAACATTACATATGTTGTAAACTAATAGAATTTTAGGGGAGGAAAGCGAGAGTGGAACTCCCCTAGAATGCCAATGAAACAAATAAAAGATTTAAAAACAATTTTACATTTTAAAAAAGGGAACTATGTATATCGTTATGTTCTTGTTGATCGTTTTAAATATGGTCCTAAATATCACTATGGATTTAACATAAAAGAGTGTAAAACAGAGGAAGAAATGTTTGCCTTAGAAAAAGATAGACAGATAAGGCGTAAGTATATTATAAAGGATTAGTATGGCATCTATAGTGGACATTTGTAATGGAGCATTAAATCAACTTGGTGCATCCACAATATTAAGTTTGACAGAGGACTCAAAAAACGCAAGGCTTTGTAATGCAAGATTTACACAAATAAGAGACAGTGTTTTTAGATCTCATCCTTGGAATTGTTTACAAAAAAGATCTCAACTTGCAGCAGACAGTGATGCTCCTGCCTGGGGATTTACACAACAATATACCTTACCTGCTGACTGTTTAAGAGTTCTTACAATCTTAGATCATGATTCAGATTACAAAATAGAGGGTAGAAAAATTTTAACTGATAACTCTAGCATGAAGATATTATACATTTCAAGAGTTACAGATCCAAACGAGTACGATGAATTATTAAGAGAAACTTTATCAGCTGCACTAGCCGCAGATATTGCTTATGCAATTACATCATCCAATCCAACTACAACTAACATGTTCAATCTATTTCAAAGTAAATTAAAAGATGCAAGATTCGTAGATTCAACAGAAGGTCAAAATTTATCTCCAGATAAAGGTTTGGCAGATGTAGTTGGTGCTGACACATTTATTAATTCAAGGTTCTAATAATGGCAAGAGTTGCTGTTCAATTAACAAACTTCACAGGTGGTGAATTATCACCAAGACTTGATGGAAGAAATGATTTAGGTAAATATCCAAACGGATGTAAAACATTAGAAAATTTTGTTATATTTCCACATGGTAGTGCTGCAAGAAGATCAGGAACTCAGTTTATTGCAGAGGTAAAAGATAGTTCTAAAAAAACAAGATTAATACCTTTTGAATTTTCAACGACACAAACTTACATGCTTGAGTTTGGAGATCAATATATGAGAGTATATAAAGATGAAGGATCTGTTTTAGAGGGAGATAAAACTATAACTGGAATTACACAAGCTAATCCTGCTGTGGTAACAGCAAGTTCGCATGGTTATTCAAATGGCGATGAAGTATTGATAAGTGGTGTTTCAGGCATGACAGAAGTAAATAACAAAAGATTTTTAGTTGCAGACAAAACTACTAATACATTTGAGTTACAAGATAAAGATGGGGTTGATATAAATAGTTCAGGATTTACTGCATATACTTCTGGCGGTGTATCTAATAAAGTTTTTGAAATATCCACACCATACTTGGAAGCTGAATTGTTTGATTTAAAATTTGCACAAAGTGCAGATGTTATGTACATCACACATCCAAATCATGAAGTAGAAAAATTATCAAGAACAGGTCATACATCTTGGACTCTTGCAGATGTTGATTTTACAGATGGACCATATTTAGATGACAATATTACAACTACAACATTGAATCCTGGATCTGCAAGTGTGGGGACAGGTGTAGCTGTTGTAGCATCAGCAACAACAGGAATAAATGGTGGTGATGGATTTCTTGCAACAGATGTTGGAAGATTAATTAGATTTAGAGATGGTCATATGAAAATAACCGCTAGAACAGATACAACAAATATTACAGTAGAAATTATTGAAGCATTAGGCTCTTCAACTGCTTCAACAGATTTTGCTTTAGGTGCATTTTCGGACACAACTGGTCATCCAACTTGTGTAACATTTTTTGAACAAAGATTAGTTTTTGCAGGAACAACAGATCAACCACAAACAATATTTTTTTCTAAATCTGGTGATTATGAAAACATGAATGAAAATAGAGGTGGAACTATAGCAGATGATGATGCAATAATTTATACCATCGCGTCTAACCAAGTAAACGCAATTCGTTTCATGACAGCTACAAGAACTTTGATTATTGGAACAGCTGGTGGTGAGTTTGCTGTATCTGGTGGTGGAACTGATGTTGCAATTACACCAACAAATATTCTTATCAAAAAACAATCTAACCATGGTTCTGCAAATGTAGATGCTATCCCTGCTGGTAATGCTACTTTGTTTTTACAAAGAGCAAAAAGAAAAGTAAGAGAACTAGCTTATAATTTTGATGTTGATGGATACATATCTCCAGATCTAACTATTCTTGCCGAGCATATATCTGAAGGTGGACTAACGCAGTTATCTTATCAACAAGAACCAAATCAAATTATTTGGGGAACAAGAAGTGATGGTGAGTTGATAGGTTTAACTTATCAAAGAGAGCAGCAAGTCGTTGCTTGGCATAGACATATTTTTGGTGGTAAGTTTGGAGAAGCAACTATCACAGTTACAGATTTTTCAAATATAGCAAATGATACAAAAATAATTTTAACAAAATCAGATGGTACATCTACAACTTTTAATTCTGCAACATCTTCTACAACTGGTAAGTTTCATACCACATCTAGCAATAACCAAACAGCAACAAACTTAAAAACATTAGTAGATGCTGACTCTGATTTTACAGCAACAGTAAGTAGTAATGTTGTTACTATAAAAGAAGCAACACCAGAGGGAACTGGATTTTTAACTATTACAAGTGGTGACAAAACAAGATTAGCATCAACGAATGAAGCTAAAACTATATGTGAAAGTGTTGCTACAATTCCTACAGATAGTTCAGAATATCAAACTTATGTAATTAATAAAAGAACAATAAATGGAACTACTAGAAGATATGTAGAATATATTCATGAATATAATTTTGATGAAACGGATGATACATCATTTAATTTTTTAGATTCACAATTAGAATATAGTGGCACAGCAGTTACATCTGTTTCTGGGTTATCACATCTTGAAGGTCAAACTGTATCTGTACTTGCAAATGGTGCAACGCACCCAAATAAAATTGTAAGCTCTGGATCAATAACTTTGGAAAGATCTTCAACAAAAGTAAAGGTTGGATTAGCTTATACATCTTTATTACAAACTATGAGACTAGATGCTGGATCACAAGATGGAACATCACAAGGTAAAACTAAAAGAATATTTGATATAGCAATAAGACTGTTTGAATCTATTGGTGTAGAGGTAGGACCAGACCTAAATAATATGGAAAGAATTCCATTTAGATCTTCTGCTGATCCTATGGATAGTGGACTTGCTGTATTTACAGGAGATAAAGAAGTCGAGTTTAGAGGTAATTATGAAACGGATGGGTTTATTTTTGTAAGACAATCTCAACCTTTACCTTTAACGATTTTATCGTTATACCCTAGACTTCAGACAAATGATGGGTAATATACTACATGTAGTGCCATATACAGCAGAACATGGCGTATATATACTATCGCAGAAAATGAATCATGCTCTGATGGATATAGATGCTGATTTTAATGGAGAACCAATGAATTTAGAAGAAAAAGGTTTGGCATATACTTGTATGATAGATAACAAGCCTATAGCATCTGCTGGGATGAAAATAATTTGGAAGGGTGTAGCTGAAGGATGGGTCATTGCAACTGAAAAAGTTTGGGAGCATCCTTTGCTTGTAGCAAAAGCAATCAAAAAAAATTTTGCAAGACTAGCAAAAGAAAATAATATTAAAAGAGTTCAAACTGCTGTAAGACAAGATTTTAAAATGGGTATAAAATTTGCAGAATGGTTAGGATTGGAGAATGAAGGATTAATGAAACATTATGGTTTTGATGGTTCACATCAATACAGATATGCGAGGATATTCTAATGAGTTGGACTACTGCTCTCGTTGCTGGAACTCAAATCGCAGCTGGCAGACAAGCTGATGCAGCTGGTAAGTTTAATCAAAAAATAGAGAATAGAAATGCTCTTGTCAAAGAAGAGGAAGGAAAAGTATTAGAAAACAAATTAAAATTAGATTTAGAAAAATTTGATAAAAAATTTGAAGAATTAGAAGGTGAGGTAATTACTTCAGTATTATTTTCTGGTGCAACTTTACAAGGATCTGGTTTAAGAATATTGAAGAAAAACAAAGAAGAAGCAGAACTAGAAAAAGAAGTTATAGAATATAACTCAAAAGTTGAACAATCAAGGGTTTATGAACAAGCTAATTTTGCAAGAATGAGAGGTCAACTTGCAAGACAACAAGGTAGAACCGCAGCACTTGGATATTACGCACAAGCAGGAAGTACCTTACTTTCTTCTTCAAGTAAAGGCACAGGAAACTAATGGTAAAGATACCTACATATACTGCTAGAACAAATGTTACAGATAAAACACCCAGTGTTGAATCAGGTATAAAAGTAAATCCAAATACAGGAATTGCATCTGCTCTATTACCGACAGTAAAACAGGTAGATAAATTTTTTGTCAAAAAAAGAGATTTAGCAGAAAAAACAGAGGCAGATAAAAAAATTTTTGAAATGAAAGGTGAATTAGATAAATATGTTATCTCTGAAAAAGAAAATATAAACGAGGATAATGCAATAAATAATTTTAAATTAAAATATAATACTTATGTAAAAGATCAATTATCTTCAATTACTAATAACAGAATAAAAGAAAAAGTAACCCAAGGTTTAGATTTAGAGTTTGGAAAATATGTTTATAATTTAAAAAAAAATTCTTACGCTGCACTTGAAAACAATGCAACAGAGAATATAAATAATGATATAACTTCTTTAAGTTCTAAATACGCTACAAGTACAGATGTTGAATTAAAACAAATATACAAATCTGAAGCTGAAGAAAAAATTAGAAATTTTGTAAAGGATTTTGAATTACCTCAAAATGTATTAGATAAAAAATTAAAAGCACTTGATAAGAAATTTTTAACCTCAGATTTTCAACAATTTGCAGGAACTCCAAACGGATTAGAGGCTATTAAATTTGCGGACAATGCTTATGGTGGTGAAAAAACTTTATCAAATTTAGAATTTAGTAATGCAGTAGTAGAGTCTTATGAAACTGCTATTTCAGAAATTACTGTTGTTGGTGATGAAAACGCAGATTTTGATAAAGCTCAAGCATTAATTGATGAGTTGAAAGATATAGAGAGAAGTAATGGTTTTAAAATTAATTTTGGAGAAACAGCAAAAAAATTAGATGATTTAGAACAAAAAATTATAACAGAAAAAATACAACATGAAAATAGAATAGACCTTATAAATCAAGGAAAAGAATTAAATGAATATATAACAAGTCAAAAATCTATTTTAAGAAAATCTTTTACAAATGATTTTGGAATTTTAGGAGCAGACGATAGTCCAGAAAAAGCAGTAGAAGCACAAAAAGAATATGACACTAGAATGGATAAATATTTAAAACTAAATCCAGATGCTTCTAGAGAAGAAAAATTAGACTATGCGGGTGATTTAACAAATTTACTTAAAGATAAATATCAAGATATTGATATTGAAAAATTTAGCACATTTAATTTAGAAAGAAATAAATTTGAATTAGTTTCTGAAACTAAACAAATAACAAATTCTGTTAAAATTTATCAAGAATACACATCAAATCCAAGAGGATTTATTGAGAAAAGTGATAATCCTGAAGCTGCAATGGAAATAATTAAAGGAATAGAAAGCAAAGCAAAATTAAATGGTTATGTAGATGAAAAAGGAAATGGTGATGTTTTTGCTTTTTATAACAGATTTATAGAAATTGTAGAAAATAGAAATCCAGAATAATGACAAAACTAAATGAAAAATCATTAAAGGCTTTAGAAAATTTTTCTGTAGAATATCCAAAGCATAAACCAATAAATTCAGGATTAATAAAAGAACCTGATGAAGAAGATTTTAATTTTTGGAATAAATTAAGTGATATAGCTTTATCTGCTCCTCAAGGTGTTGTTAATGCTGTTGAAGAGGGTGGAGATTTTATAGATGAAAATATTATTTCTGCTGGTGGTTTTGAATTCAACAAATTACAAGCCTTAACATTAACAGATCCTGTTGCAGCAAAAAAATATTATGAAGAAACAAAAGCATCTTTTAGAGATTTTATACCAAGATTTGTTCCTCCCTCAAAATGGAAATCAGAAGATTACTCAGATAGAAGACAGTTACCAGAATTTCATAAACCTAAAACAGCTGTAGGAAATATTACAGAGGGTATGGCAAGATTTATTACAGGTATGGTTGGACCAAATAAATTTTTTAAAGCAGTTGGTTTGACAGGAACTGTAGCCAAAACAGGTGCAAGAGGTTTAGGGTCAGGAGCTGTATCAGATTTAACAGTCTTTGATCCAAACGAAGGTAGATTATCAGATATGCTTATTGAGTTTAACTCTCCTGTTTTAAATAATGCAGTAACTCAATATTTAGCTACAGATGAAAATGATACGGAAATGGAAGGAAGATTAAAAAATGTTCTTGAAGGAATGGCTATTGGTGGACCATTAGAAATATTATTTGGTATCAAAGCATTTAAAAAAGCTAAAAAAACTCAAGACTTTGATAAGAAACAAAAAATATATAATGAACATGGTAATGCAATTAAAGATTTAAAAAAAAATAAAAAAACAAAAAGAGTAAAAAAAATACTTACTGAAGATAATCCAGGTCTTAAAACAGAAAAGATTTTAGAAAAAATAAAGATAGGTGAAAAAACTGCAAAAAAAGATGCAGAGAGTTTTATCAAAAAAATATTAAATGTAAGAGGTTTTAAAAATCAACAAGAAGTAGTTGAAGCTGTAGATCAAATAGATAATTTATTTGATGATACTGCAAAAGATTATTTATCATCTGATGTTCTTAAAAATTCAGAAGCTGAAGAATTAGCAAACATTCTTGCAAGAGATAAAGATGAAATATTGAAGGCTTTACCAAAAGATACAGAAAAAGCAAAACAAGCAACAGTTAGAATGTTAGCTTTAAAAAAAATAATTCAAGAAATAGCTATAGATGCAAAAGAAACTGGTAAGAAATATTTAGATGAGTTTGGAGATAATTTTGAAAATTGGACTGAAGAAGCTAGAAAAGATATTGCTTTAAAATCTACTTTGTTAAGAGACACAGTTTATTTTTTGAAAGAACAAATCAGAGGTGCAGCAAGAGTAACTCAAGCTGGAAACATAAGCGTTACAAGAGCTGGAGGAAAAAGATTAAATGTTGATGAAATGGTAGCAAGTGTAAATAAATTTGCTAAAAATCCTGCTACACTTTCTGCACAATGGCAAAAATCATCTATAGAAGAAATAGTAAATAGTGTTGCCAAAACTAGAGGTCAAAGAAGTATAGAAGTATTTAACTCTTTGTATATTAACTCTTTACTATCTGGTGTCTTTACTCATGCTGTCAATATTAAATCAGGTTTATATGAAGCTGTAATAAGACCAATAGAACTTATAGGTGGTGGTATTGTAGGTAAAGATAGTAGATCGATTGCTTTAGGTTTTGCACAATATAAGGGAATGATTATGTCTTTAGGTGATGTTGTTATTGCAACAGCTAAAGCCTTAAGACAAGGTGATGCTTTGCTAGACCCTCTTTCAAGAACTCAAGATAATTTACAAATTGTAAATGGTCGAGCTGTAAGACCGATCAGTGGGGAAAATTTAGGATTTCAAGGTTTTGCTGGAAAAGCTGTTGATTGGTTTGGAACTATAGTTGAACTTCCTACAAGATTACTAATGACAGGTGATGAACTTCTAAAACAAGCAAACTTTCGAGGTAGAATGTATGCGAATGCAGTTGAAAACACTTTAGATTTAGGAATACCTTTGTATTCTAAAGAAGGTAAGAAAAATGTAGAAGAAATTTTTAAAAGTGGTTTTGATAAAAATGGTAGAGCAAATATAAAAAATAATCCTATTGCTAAAGATGCTTTAGAATATGCAAGAGAAAGTACATACACTAATGATTTAAAAGGTGGATCAAAATTAGATTGGGGATACAAAATACAAAAATTCTTAAATGCTTCTCCAGAGTTTAGATTTTTAATGCCATTTATAAGAACACCTACAAACCTTTGGAGACATTTTGGAAACAGAGTTCCAATATTGGGTATATTTACAAAACAAATGAAAGACTTATGGAAGTCTGGAGATAGAAGAGCAAGAGCTGAAGTTTTAGGAAGACAATTAGTTGGAACAGCAGTTACACTTTACGCTGTTGATCAAGTGTTTGGTGAAGTAGAAGATGCTGAAGGTAATCGTTATCCTGCTGTAACAGGAAATGGTCCAAGAGATTTTACAATAAAAAAAATGTGGCTACAAAATGGTTGGCAGCCATATTCTATAGCAAGAAAAAATGATGACGGAACTATAACTTATGTTCAATATTCAAGACTTGATCCTAGATTTTATGTTTATGGTGTCATTGCAGATATAAAAGAAAACATATTTGATAATATTAATGATAATGATAAACAAAATGGTATAGCCTCTGGAGCATTGGCTGTTATGGCGAATGCAGGAAATAAATCATATTTAAGAGGTGTTTCAGATGTTGCCTCTCTTGTTGCTAATCCTACACCAGAAAATTTCTCAAAGTATGCAGGAAATGTAGTAGGTAATGTAATACCTTTTGCATCATTTAGATCACAAGGTTTTCCAGGTGCTTTTGATATACAAACAGAAGTTAATAATGTTAGATCGTTTAATGATAAAATATTGGATAAAATTGGATTAGGTAATAAATATTTAGAAAAAAGAGTTGATGTTTTAACAGGAGAACCGATAGAAAGAACACCAAACTCTCTATATTTTAATCCAAGTGGATTTGCTTCTATATCTACTTATTTACAAGGACCATCATTAGTAGGAAGAAAAGTTGATGTAAAAGCTGATCCTGTATTAAATGAAATTATGAGATTAAAGGTAAGATTAACAGAGCCTAGAGAAATAGAAAAAACTGTTGATTTATTATCTTATGAAAAAGATGGTACTACAGCTTATCAATTTTGGGTGCAAAACATAGGTAAAGTAGAAGCTCCTTCAGGAAGATTTAAAGGTTTAAGACTAAAAGATGCTTTACAAAAGGTTATAAATGATGAAATAAGAATTGGTGGTAAAAAATATACGACTTTAAGTGATGGAGATCAAGACTTTATAGGTGGTAAAGAACATGCTATTAAAAAGATATATCAAGCATATAAAGATTACGCGGAGAGAAGAATGTATGCAGAATATCCAGAAGTAACACAAGCAGTAGAAAATGCTTTAAAAACTAGAATAAAAGTATTAAAAGGTAATTAATGACAATATCATCTACAACAGTAAAAAATTCATATTCAGGTGATGGTAGCACAGCTGCTTTCAACTATACTTTTAAAATTTTTGCGGACTCTGATTTACAAGTTATTATAAGATCATCAACAGGTGTTGAAACTGTAAAGACAATTACCACACATTATACAGTATCTGGCGCAGGAGATGCTAATGGTGGAAGTGTTACTTTTACTTCAGGTAATATTCCAGCAAGTGGTGAAACAGTTGTGTTGAGAAGAGCAGTTCCGCAAACACAGGCGATAGATTATATCGCCAATGATCCTTTCCCTGCGGAATCACACGAAGAGGGACTGGATCGTTCAATGATGACTATTCAACAAATTCAAGAAGAATTAGATAGAACGATAAAACTATCAAGAACTAACACAATGACATCAACAGAATTTACAAACTCTGCAACTGACAGAGCAGGTAAAGTTTTAGGTTTTGATAGTGCAGGAGAATTAAATGTTACATCTGAGATTGGATCAAACAAAGGAAATTGGAGTGCATCAAGAGCTTATGTTGTTAGAGATATTGTAAAGGATACCTCTACCAATAACATTTTTATGGCGAACACAGCACATACATCCTCTGGATCGCAACCTCTTACAACAAACACTGATTCAGCTAAATGGGATTTATTAGTAGACGCTGGTACAGCAACAACTTCAGCGGCTGCGGCAGCAGCCAGTGAAACGGCAGCGGCAGCATCTGCTACAACAGCCTCTACTCAAGCATCTAATGCTTCAACTTCTGCATCGACTGCATCAACACAAGCAACTAATGCAGCTTCTAGTGCTACAGCAGCAGCTGCTTCAGCTACGGCAGCAGCAGCAAGTGCTGATACTTTTGATGACACTTATTTAGGATCTAAAAGCTCTGATCCATCTACAGATAATGATGGTGATGCTTTGAATGCTGGTGATTTATATTTTAATACAACATCAAATACTTTAAAAGTTTTTAATGGATCTTCATTTCAGGATGCTGC
>VTLG01009736.1_pt1 | contig 20462 bp, 19 predicted proteins | sample 4694571 | NCBI WGS metagenome assembly VTLG01 (sample SAMN12604809, study PRJNA352737) | marine metagenome | biome: ENVO:00000447; feature: ENVO:00000209|ENVO:00000569|ENVO:01000036; material: ENVO:00002151; isolation source: viral sequences binned using virsorter ... | reverse complement strand
AATTTAGGAAGTACACCTACACCTACACCTACACCTACACCTACACCTACACCTACACCTACGCCTACACCTACGCCTACGCCTACTAAAATAGATGATTTTGGAAGCACTAGCACATCTGTAGACATGTTCGGTAGAACTATAGGCAACAAAGATAGAGGACAGGTAAATTTATCTGCGACCAAACAAACAGTAAATAATGATGGTACTTTTACCAGAACATATTTTGATTATGATGGTAATGAAATAGGTTCTCGTGTTTCAGAAAGTATAAATACAGGTGGCACACAAAATAAAGAAGGAGAAGCTGTATTAAAAACAGATAAAGAAGATAAAGATACTGCACCTCGATTTGAAGAAGTAAATAGAATACAAACAGCAACTACTATTGATATAATATTACAAGATATGAATCCTAACTCTCCTACTTTTGGACAACAAACTATACAAAGTACTCCTAGAAAAGATACTGTAGAGGGTGGTGCAGGTAATGATACTGTAACTGGTGGTGCTACTGGAGGACAAGGTACAGGTATTGAAGGTGCATACTCAGACGTAATAAACCAAATGGACCAATATGCAGGTCTTACAGGTAAAGCACCTACTTTAGCTCCAGGTCAAACATATACCCCACAAAATATGGGTGTACTTTCTGGTGAATTAGAAACTACTGCAGGTGTACAGTTAGGAGCAGACCCTGCTGCAGCTACAAAAATAGCAGCTTCTGGAGATTTATCTGCTACTGTACCTACAGCTACTGATGCAAATACTGTAGAAGCAACAACAAATACTCAAGGAAATATAAATGCTTTAGCTTTATCTGCACAACAAACAAATGCTCTTTCTGATAGTGCAGATGCAGAAACAGGTGCTGTAAATGCTGACGCTACAATAACTGACGAAACACTAGCAGGAATAAAACCTGCAACAAATAGTATAGAAGTTAAAAAAGCCGAACTTACAAAAGAACCTACAAACATGTCTGGTGCTACATTAAGCGAAGCAATACCAGAAGCAAACCAAGTAACTACAGATTACAATGTAGCTATAAATGAAGCAAAAGGCACAGTATCTGCAGAACAATTAGCAACAGCCCAAAAACTACCAGAAAGTGTAGCACAAGCTGAAGCAAAAGTAATGTCTGATTTAAATGCACAAGCACAGATGACTGCTGCTCAAACAAGTAGTGATGAGTTTACTAGAACACAAGCACAAGCACAACAACAACAAATGTCTGAAGTACCTGTAGAAGCTACTGTACAAGGTCAATTAACAAATCTTATGTCACAGTTTGCAGATGGCAAAACACCAGTATATGCTGCTGCTGCAATAAGAAATGCTGAAGCAGTTATGGCACAAAGAGGTTTATCTGCAAGCTCTATGGCAGGTGCTGCAATTATGCAAGCTGCAATGGAATCATCTATTCCAGTAGCTGCACAAGATGCACAAATGTTTGCACAGATTAACTTAACTAATTTAAATAATAAACAGCAAGTGGCTTTAGCAAATGCTGCTGCTGCACAAAACATAGGTTTAGCAAATTTAAATAATAGACAACAAAGTGCTTTACAAAATTCTACTAATGCATTTACTCTACAATCTACTAGCCTATCTCACATGCAACAATCTGCACTTGCCAACGCACAATTAAAATATGCACTGCAAGATAAAGAGTTAAGTTTTGCACAACAATCAAATCTTGTAAATGCAGCTAGACATGCAGAGTTAAACGATATAAATTTAAGTAATGAACAACAAACAAGATTAACAGAATCTGCTGCAAACTTACAAGTAGAATTATCTAATTTAAGTAATAAGCAACAAACAGCTTTAGCTAACACTCAAGTAGAAGCTGCTATTAGAGGTCAAGAACTTACTAATGCACAACAAGCAAAAGTTGTAAATGCTTCAAGGTTAGCAGAACAAAACAATCTTACATTTACAGAAGAGCAGACACGTAACTTAAACGATGCTAAGATTATGGAAAACTTAACATTAACAAACCTAGATGCAGATATGAAAGCTGCACTTACAAATGCTGCTACTTATGCAAGTATGGATATGGCTAACTTAAACAATAGACAACAAGCTGAAGTTTTAAATGCTCAAGCTTTTTTACAGTTAGATATGGCTAACCTTACTAATAAACAGCAAGGTGAAGTAATGAAATATCAAGCTAAAAGTCAAGCTTTGTTTACGGATGCTGCTGCAGATAATGCTAGAAAACAATTTAATGCACAGTCTGAAAATCAAGTGGAACAATTTTTTAAACAGCTAGGAGCTACTGTAATAGACCAAAATAAAAATAGAGTAGCGGCTATGAGACAATTTAATGTTAACGAACAAAATGCTCAAGCAAGATATAATACATCTATTGTTGATGCTAGAGATAAATTTAATTCTACAATGCAAGCACAGATTAATCAATCTAATGCAGCTTGGCGTAGGCAAATAAATACAGTTAATACTGCAACACAAAATGAAGCTAATAGGCAAAATGCACTTAATACGTTAAATGTAAGTCAAAATGCTTTAAATAGAGTGTGGCAAGCTTACAGAGATGAGTCTACTTGGTTAAATCAAAAAGGATTAAATAGAGAACAGTTTGCACATGAGTTAGCTAAAATAGGATTAACTGGTGATGTAAACAATCGTTTATTTAACGAAAAAGTAAAAGTAGATGCTTGGAGTAAAATAGGCGGTGGTATTTGGGATTGGGTAAAACAACTTTAGGAAAGTAAAATGGCAGGAAAGTTAAGAAACAGTATAAATAATTTTTTTAAACCTATAAAAGATGTAGTGGTAGACTATGTAGTAGACCCTATAAAAGATGTTGCAGGAGGTATTAAAGATGTAATCACTCTTGATGGAGCTATTGATTTAAATACTTCAGGTAAAATTTTAGGTATAAACGAACTTGAAATGCAGATAAGACAACAATATCCTGATGCTACTGATGAAATGGTAAAACAATTAGCTTTAAGCCAACAGCAGGCTCTGTATCAAGCAGATATGAATAAAGCAGATGAAGGTTTTTTAAGTTCTAGTATAGCTCCTGAAAGCGTAGATGCAAGAATGGTAAATTTAAATACTAATACTACAACAGGTGCAGGTGCAACTGCTACACAAGCTGTTATAGAAAATTTAACTAATAAAGTACTTAATCAAAATGAACGTATTGCAGACGGTATGACAAGACAAAATGAATTTTTTAAATACCAAGATGCAATATCTGTAGACCCTCAAGTAGATACAGAGGGTTATCTAACAATTAAATTAGGAGATTAATAATGCAGACTAGACCAGAAACAATGTCTCCCTCTGCTGTAGGCGGAGAAACTGATGTAAGTCAATTAGACCCTTTAGATTATCCTGTTCCTGGGCAATCTTTAACAGATGATCCTAAAAATGCATCATTTGAACAACCTGCACAAACTTCAGACCCTGCACAAGCTGTAGACGAAATACTAGCTACATTTGAAAGGACTGAAATTAAAGAACAGATGATGAGTGCTATTGCTTCAGGATATCCTGTAGAGGCTATTGTTAATAGTTTAGCTGTAGCAGGTGTTGCGGAAGGTAAATTTACTCCTGATGTAGCAGAAATAATTAAACCTGTAATAGCTTTGTATTTAATTAAAACAGCTTTAGAATTAAAAATACCTGTAGTTCCATTTACAGATGAAGTTATGTCTGAAGAAGAAGGAGATAGACAGCTAGAAGCTGAAACTATGTCTAACATGGAAGCCCTAAAACCTGAAAGAGCTAGGTATGTTAAAGGTAAAAAGTTTGTAGATGATTTTACACAAAGAGCACAAGAAGAAGAAGGTAAGATGATTGCTAGAGAAGAAATAAATAGAAGACAAGAAGAAATGCCTATGGAGTCAGATGGTAGTTTTTTAGAAATGGAGGAGGTGTAAAATGGGTTTAGGAGCACTAACAGCAATAGGAGCAGGCTTTGAAGGTTATAGTAAGGATGAAGACGCAAAAGCAAAAACTGCCTCTGATTTACAACTACTTTATTTAAAAGCAGAGCAAGACCGCTTAACAAAACAAGGAGATAGAGCCTTTACTGCAGAGCAAAATCGACTTAATAGAGAGTTACAAACAAAGTTAAAAGAACGTGAACTAGAAATAGCAACAGGTAGAGAAGACGTTACAAAAGCAGAAGGTCAACTTTCTGCAGGAATACAAATAGGTGAAGGAGAAGACATTAGAGAAATACAAGTACCAAAACCTTCTACTTGGAAAGGTATGTCTACAACAAAAAGAGATACAGAATTACAAAGATTAATAAGCTATGATCTTACAGAAGAAGAAAGAAATGACGTAAATAAACAGTTAGCCCTTTTAGATACAGACCCTAATAGAAAAAAGTTAGGTTTGGCTAAAGAAGTGTTTGGAGAAAATTATTTTACTGAAATAACAGAAGGTTATTTAATGTCTAGGACTTCAGGATATCAAGATGCTGCTACTGGTGTTACTGTAAAACCATCAAGGTATTCATGGATGGGTAATTCAAAAAATTATAAAGATATATATAGAGAATATTTAACAGCTATTGATGGTAGAGACACTACTATATATAATCAGGGTAGGCAAAACGGCACATTTGTAATAGATGATAATGGTGATTACTCTTGGATTACAGATCAAGATGCTGCTAATTATGAAGGAGATTTAGATTTAACTAGCGGTATACAAGCAAGTATAGGACCTAACCTATACGTAAATCCTAAAAGAAATCAACCTGATAATTTTAATAGATTTGTAAATTCTTCAATAAATGAAGAAGACAAATATACAAGAACAGATGTTGTTCCTGCCTTGCTAAACTCTATGTTTAAAACAATAAGTCCTAATAACTTAGATAATGTAAACATTATAAAAGGTGTATTTAATGCTAATTTAACAAGTACTATAGATATGCCTACATATAACCCTTCTACAGATGCTGTAGAGTTAGTGCCTACTAAATCAGGTTTTGATTCTATAACTTTTAGAAATAATATATATCATGCAAACCATGATTCTGCTGCTGAAACAAGAAATAATACGTTTACTGCTTTACCTGAAAAAAACTATAATAATGGTGGTGGAAAGGCTGAAGAAAGTTATAGAGCAGGTTCTGACAGGTTAGCACAAATAGAAGATGGTAGAGTAGGTCTATCTAAATACTTAGACATATATGCAAATTTAGTAACAGCAGAAGGCTTTAATCAGTTTGTAGGTGCGGATAGTTTTATAGACCCTCAAGGGTTTACAGGTGGAATAGTATCTTTCTTTAGTAACATTTTTGGTAAAGGTGGTCAAGCAGATCAAGTATTAGCTATAAGAGAAGCTAATGACGGTCTTTTAAAAACACTAGGAACATATGCTGAAGACAGTGTTGTAAAAGCAATAACGCAAGCTAATGCAACTATATTTAGTAAAACAGCTACAGCTAATGAATTATTAGAAGCATTAAAAGTTATGAATGGTTATGCAGCAGCTCTAATTACTCAAGGTGGAAAATCTGAATCAGCTAGAATATCTGATAAAGATTTAGAAGCAGGTATATCTATGACTTCAGGCTCTACATTTGCAAAACCTAGAGATAGGATGCAGCTTGCTTATAATTTTTTAGGAAGAAATGCTGTAGAATATGCTGCTTTGCAAGCTGTAGATACTAATCAAGGTTGGAACTATACAAACACATTTCAAACTGCAAAAAGATATTTTAGTGCTTACTATAATGCACAGCCTACATATTATGAAAACATGGGTGACGACCTAAACGTTCCTACAAAAAACCCATATCAATATTCTAATTTTATGTTGCTTGTAGATGATAGGCAAGCTGTACAAGCTAGAAGATGGGAAAATATAATATATAAAGATGAGTTTGCTGAAATATATACAATGCCTGGTGTTACTATAACAAAAAAAGTAGATGAAAAAGACACAACTAGGGTAGTTATACCAAAAGAAAAAACACAACCAGAACCAGTTGCTATGTCTATAGAAACGTCTGATGATAATCTCTTTAGTCGTAATAGGTTTGACGTAACTAAATTTAATTCTGAAGAAAGAACTTAGGAGTAAACCATGTCAATAGTAACAGCAACACAATACGGACTTAAAGGACTTGCTTTGTTTGCGGCTGCAGACCAATTAGATAAAAGAACAGGCGGTAAAGGCGATGTTACTTTATGGATGGAGGGAGGACAAAGAGGACCAAAACCTGCTAGTTTAGTGTTATATGAAAGGCATATGGATAATGTTACGGCTGATAAAGGGGCTGATGTATATCTTACAGAAGATGTTTATAATATAAATGATATAGATAAAACTAAATTAAATAATTATTATTTTAATCCTGAAATAAATCAATACAATGAAAACACTAACCTTTGGTATAATTACAGAAGAGCTTCTGCCAACATACGTACAGAAGATATGGGCGATGGTAACATAGTTGTAGCTGACGATGCACAAAGAACAGAATTTATGAAAGAAGAATATGATTACGATGGTATAAATGAGTATTTAAAACTCAATCAAGTTAATCAAACTATAGACCTTAAAAATGCATTGCCTGATGTTTCCCCAGAAATACAGGAAGAAATAAAACGAAGAATAGAACTTTTACAAACTACTAATGATGCTAAATACAGAGAAAGTTACATGTACTCAGGAGTTAGAGGGGCTAGAGAAGGTGTAGATTTTTTAACTGATGCAGGAATAGGTGCAGGATTTAAAGCTTTAGGAAATCTTCCTAGTATGTATCAGGAATTGAGGGGATTAGGTTTACTTGGTAAAAGTAAATTACAAGGGGTAGGAGAAGAAATAGAAGATTATTTTAACCCTTCAGCAGAACAAAGAAGAGAAGACGCTGTTGAAGAAACAACTGCTAACGGTTTTATTTATAACCCTGAATCTGATGCCTCAATATCAGAGGCTTTAGCAAAAGAACGTTTTTTATTAGGTAGAGAAAACAGAGAAAATATAGATAATCATATAACTTATAGAAGTGCTCTTATGGGTAGCCATACAGTGTCTTCAGCTACTGAAACTGTTAGAGAAATGTTAATTTTTGGTAAGTTACTTGAAGGAAGAGTTCTTTTTAAAGGAGATAGGTTAGCTGCTATTGATCCTTTAACCCTTCCAAATATGATTAAAAATCCTAAAAGTATTTTTGATGTTAGAAATCCTACAACTTTTGATAGTATATATGATACAGCAGCAACAGCCGAAATAAGCAAGTTAGCAGGTTTAACTTATAAACAAAGATTAGTAACACTTAAAGATGCAGGTACTACTGGGTTTTTTGCAGGGCGATATAAAGCTCTACCTATTGTAGGTCAGGCTGCAAGACACGATCATTTGTTTAGTATGGCAGGAGTGTATGGTCCAGAAGCAAAAAGATTTTCACAAAGGTTATACCAATATGGTAATTTAGGTGCAGCTCTTTCAGGAACTAGTATTTACGTAGCTCAACTACAAAACCCTGAATCTACGTGGATAAACAATGGTTGGTTTACTGTTGGTGCAGGTTTGTTTGGTGGTGTATCTGCTCCTTTTTTAGGTATGGCAATGTCTCAAGGCTTTAACAAATTTAGTGCTGCTGTGCATTTATCATATAATCCTTTGGGTACTCAAAAAAATTTAAGAATGAGAACAGATAGATATTTACAATACAATAAAGAAATGCCCCCTGAGTTACTTGATGAATTAAACGGTACTATAGATGCTATGCCTGACAGTGCTATTCCTGCAGGTAGGTTTAATGAAAATGGCAAAATATATAAAGATGGTTATCTACATGATGAATTTATAAAAGGCAGCCCTAGGCTTAATACTAAAGAACTAAATCCAGATGGCACTATAAACTATGGTACTGCTGATGAAATTGCATACGCTAATGCTCAAAAAGCTTACAATAAAAAAATGAATGTAATTGGTATGAATGATAAAGGTGTAAAAAATGTTTCTAAATTTATATCTATGGTACACAAACTTAGAGATGCTCCAAAAACAAAACCACTTTATGAAAGGTTAATGACAGAAGTAGAAGCTACTAATAAAGATATAGATACATTAAGAGGTGCTTTTTTTGATGCTGATGGAAGACTTAAACCAAAATATGAAGCACTAGATGCAGACGGAAAACCTGTTATAAATGCAGAAGACTTAGAAGATTTAGATATGTATTTAGACATGTACATGGGTAACACTATGTTAGCTCAATTTACAGACATGATGCAAGAAGCAGCTAACTTAGGTATATTTGGTAAAAATATAGACTCGTTATTTGCCAACGATTATTTAGAAATGCTAGGTGCTATGGAAGGAAACTTAGCAAAACTATCTAACATGCATGCAGCAATAGTAAAGACTATGGGTGTTGACGATGCAGGTAATCCTAACACTGAAGTATTAGAAGTACTTACAAAATTAGATGATGGTAGAAAATTACAAACTGCAAAATTTCAAGATAAGTACGATTTTATAGATGCTGAGTTAGATAAATTACAAATTAGAACTGACAGTGAGATGCAAGGTTTTAGCATAGACGATATATATGACCTTGAAAGCTCTATAGGAAAAATAGATGTAAGAAGAATACCTTCTCTTAAAAAGTATGAAAGCAAATATACTAAAATTACTGGTAGTTCTAGGAGCACTAGAGAAACAGACATGAATGTTTTAGGAGAAGAAATTTTAGAAGTTATTAGAGCTAGATATGACGATGTTTTTGGTGAATCAGGAACTATGAAAGATTTATATAATAATGTAAAAAAAGTAAAAACACAAGCTAGAGGTGAACCTGAAGGTACTTTTGTATATGAAGACCTTAAAATATTAGATTTTGATACGCCTGCTATGCGTAGAGTAAAGCAAGCTGCCTTAGCAGGAGAAGGTACAGATACTCCAGACGCACAACTTGTTATGGACCCTCATTGGCAAGGTATAAATAGTTTATTTAAAAAAGGGGGTGCTCCTGTAAAACGTACATTTACTCCTACAGATGCTAATGGTAAAGCTATTGGCGAGCCTATAGAAATATATGTAGACGTAGATACTACTATGGATGACTTACTGAGGGTACGATCTCAGTTTAGAACAATCCAAAAAGAAAAATTAACAAGTATAGAAGGGCATGATGCAGGAGAAAATGCTATAGATATAACTAGGTATTTAGATGATTCTACAAGAGAAGATTTACAAGCGGCTAATAAAGCATATCTAGAAGCTTCCGAAAATTGGAAAGGGGGTATAGGTAGACAATATATGGACACAGATAAAGCAGGTTCAGGTGCTCCAATAGAAACTAGGTTTACAATATATGATACACTTATAGAGGGTATGTTAGCTGATCCTGACAGGCTTGCAGGTAAGTTAGATGTTTTTTTTGATTCAAGAGAAGCAGGTATAGATTATCTTACTAAAGCTTTGGCTCATAGAATACACATGGGTAGAAAGTTTAGTGAAGACGATTTTTCTAAAATAGATTATTTCTTTGCTCAAGCAGATAAATTTGAAACTTCTGGTGGAGAACTATTATCAGTAAATCCTGTAACTAAAACTCCTATACTAGGAAAAGAAACTTTGCAATTTAGTGATAAAGTAAAAGATTTAAAAGACATGTATGGTGCAAGGCAAAGAATAGGTGACGAGGTAGGTGCAGACATAAGAGGATATGGAAGAAGTGCTAAAAATATAGAAGCTGCAAGACTAGAAGATGAAGGTAATTTACAAATAATATTTAAAGGCATGGATATTGGAAAAGGCAGAAGAGATAAAGTTAGTTTTTATCAACGATTAAACAATGATGGTATAGATGGTATTAATGAATTAAAAGAAAGTTTTTTTGGTGGAGGTTATAGTGGCACTTTAACAGAAGCAGATTTTGACAATGCTATATTACACGTTGTAAAAGAACAATTAGAACTGCAATTCAGAGCCAAAAGCAAAACAGCTAGAGTAATTCCTAAGGTTAGTAAAGTAGGTAAAGACGGCTTAACTAAAGACGACAAAGGTTGGATAGAACAATTAAATATAGAAGCAGACGGCTATCAACAAGTTTTAGCCGATAATAAAAATATAATAGAATATCTTGAAACTATATTTCCTTCTGTTGGAAAAGAAGCTGAACTACTAAAAGATATACAACTTCTTACAAGAAGTAGTATAACTCAAAGAGGAAATGCACCTAAAGGAAACATACGTAATATACCTTCACCTACTTCATTTTCTACATATCAATCTTATGGTTGGGCTTGGGCTAGAGGAGTTGTAGGTAGTAAATGGATTGCAGCACAACTTGGAAGAACACATATCGCAAACACAAATGCAAAAATGTATGTTCAAGTTCTTACCGACCCAGATGCTAAATCTCTTTTGTTTAAAATTACTAATGGTAAAACTTTAAAGGCAAAAGAAAAAATAAGATTTAAAGATTACCTTATTACTATGTTGCCTACCCTAAGAGAAGTATACGGAGATATGACTGAAGGTGAAAGAATGTCGAGAACAGAAACTTGGGAAAAGAAAATAGATGCTTATGTAGATTTAGCAGCAAGAGGGGGAATCCCTGATAGTTTAACTAAACCACAATAGGAGATTGTTGTGATTAAAAACCTACGAGAATTTGCTATCATAGGAGTAGCATTAATATCTGTTAGCAGCTTGCTACTAGCGGAAGACAGTAACATAACAAACACTACTACTAGTACTAGTACCGTGACCTCAAACAATACCAACAACAATACTAACAACAACACTATAACTAGTACTTCTGTTGCTACAAATAATAATAACAATGTAAATACAAGCACCATAACTACAAACGCTACTAACAATAATACAAACACTACAACTAGCACAAGCGATGTAACATCAAACATTACACAGACACAGAACGTAACAAACAATAATACCAGTGCTATAACTAGTACCTCGACAGCAAACAATACAAACTTAAATACTAATAACAGTAGCAATGTAAATACCAACACTTCTAACAGTACGTCTTCTGTATCTACAGAAAGTGTAAACCAAAATACAAATCAGAACACAAATTTAAATACAAATAACAATAACAGTACAAGCGTATCTAGAAATGACTCTACACAAAAGGTAACACAAAGAATCAAAACCGCTCCTCCATCCGCTATAGCCCCATCCATAATGTCATATAGTCAAGACTTGTGCACCACAGGAGCTAGTTCAGCAGTCCAAACTCAGTTCTTTGGTATATCAACAGGCAGAAGTGTACGAGATGAGAACTGCGAGACTTTAAAACTTAGTAAAGGTCTATATGATATGGGCATGAAAGTAGCAGCCGTTGCTTTGTTATGTGGCGAAAGCACAGGTAAGGTGCACAGGGCAATGAAAATGGCAGGCACTCCTTGTCCGTACAATGGTTTGATAGGTGCAGAAGCACAGGCAGCTTGGGATGAGAACCAAGAAGACAGACCAGACTGGGATCAAGTAAAGAAAGAACAAGCTTCCCATGAATTTAAAGCCTACACTAAACCAAAGTTTTGTAAAAAATATCCTACGCATAAGATATGTACAAACTCCTAACAATAATCTTCCTACTGGGTAGTACCGTATACGCAAACACACCTACATTTACTGTAGGCACTGACCCCCTTCTTAATATACAAAATACTGGTACTGCCCTAAATCTCAATGACGATGCTGTTTCTTCTATGCAAAACTTAGGCTTTGACTTTACTTACTATGGTAATACATACAGCCAAGCTAGAGTAGCTATGAATGGTTTTGTAACTTTTAATCCCAACTTTAATGTATACAATCAAAGAAACTATTTATCTGAAGTAATACCTGCGTCTGGTTTTGATTTTACCGTATTTGCTTTGTGGTCTGATTTTATTGACAAGAATAATAATAACGGTTCCCCTTACGTAGGCACTTACGGTGATACAGGTTCTAAGTACTGGGTTGCAGGATGGTATAATGTTAATGAGTATAGAAATAACAATCTAAGTTCTTTTGAAGCTATCTTGTACGAAACTACAAATGTTATAGAGTTTAGATATGATAAGATAAATGTATCAAACCACGACATAACTATAGGTTTACAAGGTAACAATGAAGCTGTAACTTACCTAAGATACGAAGACAACAATTCGACAGCTTTCAATAGAACAGATGATTGGTCTTTAACTACAGCTACAGTTATAGATGAATCTTTTACTAACTTATCTTCTCAGTGTTTAATCGATTCTGACTTTAGTGACCTCTGTGAGGTTTACGATTTAAGTTTTGATGTAGAAGAAGAAGATGATTACCTACAGGGTTCAGGTGTTTCTGATGCTATGCTGTTAGGTTACGATGATGAGGATGACTTTTATGGTTTTAATACTGAAGAAATTTATACAGGAGCACTTGTTTTTTCTACGATTACTGATGGCAGGAGTGATACTGGTGACTTCCACGATGATTTTAGTGGGGTTAGTTATATTGAATATGATAGCAGGGATGTAATAGAACATGAAGACAATTTCAATATTGATGATATACCTTTTAGTGGGGATGTTACTCTGGGTGATTACGAAGAAGGACCATTAAATATTATAGAGATAGATGTAATACCTTTAGATACTTTACCTGAAATAAGATTAACAGAAGAAGAGTTTGTAGAGCTTGCTCAACATATGGATGAACACTTTGACTTTGAAGACGAGATGGACAGAGAACAATGGGATGAGCAGTTTGAAGACTTTGAAGAAGAGATAGTAGAAGAAACTGAGGAGAGAGAAGAACTTGGAGAAACGGAAGAAGAGTTTGAAGAAGAATATGAAGAAGAATTTGAAGAAGAGGAGATTAGTGAAGAACTTGTTGAGGAGCCAGGAGATAGACCTGAACGAAGAACTAGACGTAGGAACGTAGTATCTACTACAAATGTAAACTCTGTAGTTAGTAATTCTATAGCTAACAGTTATGCAGGTAGCAACTCTTCTAGTACATCTAGCACTACAGCTTCTGCAGTATCAGGAGGTTCAGGTGCATCATCTGTATCTAGCTCTCCTAGTATTTCAGATCAGATAGCATCTGCACAAGTACAAACAAACAACGTTTTACAATCTATAGAAATATTGCCAATGCCTTCTATGGATAACACACCATCTGTAGTAATGGCTGAGGTACAAGTTACGTCTATGGAAAACCAAATAGAAAGTGTTACAAGCACTATGGTTACATCATCTGAAGCAGAACAGATAGCAGAAGAGATTGTAGCCAACAACATAAGGGCACAGCAAGAGTCATCACAAACACAACAAGAGGAGTCTGGACAATATGATTCACAAGGACAATCTAATTTAATTGCCTACATGAACTACGTACCCAACTTCTCTGATTATACCACTGCTAACATAACAGACCAAACAAACTGGTACGCACCTACTGCTATATATGCAAGTGCAACTCTAGGAGATAATGCAGGGTATGGTAATATGGTATCTGACAGTATGGATACTTTGTATAGCATTATGGGTCAACAGCCTGTAGGCATTTTTATAGATAGGAGATAGTATGAGTGAACCAGAGATAAAGATAGTAGAGGTACCTAAGAAATCATGGTACAATAATGCTGAAGGTTTTGATAAGTGGAGGGTCTTTCCTAGACTTCTGATAAGCCTTTATGGGTTGATGTTTTATAAAACGTCTATGTGGTTTATGACTTTACCAGACCCCACCAACTCACAATCAGCTTTTGTATCTGTTATTGTAGGTGCAGGTGCAGCTTGGTTTGGTCTTTATGTAGGAAAAAAATAATGTATTTAATAAAAAGATTTATATTAAAAACAGATAGAGTCTTAGGATGGCTTACTTGTTTTTTTATAATAGCAGGTGTCCTTAGACACTGGTAACTTAAGGAGAATGATATGAAAAACATATTACCAAAGCTTCAGCAGTACATCACCATTGTGGGGGTCATCACTGCAATCGGAGGAGGCTTTTACACGTGGGGGCAGTTTAACCTACGCTTAGATCAAATAGAAGCTAAGACTAAAAAAAGTGTTAATCTTAATCCAGTAAAAGAATCTGTAGCGACTTTAACTACAAGAGTAGACAATCTTGAGAACAGAATGGATAGAACTGAGAGTAGGGTAGACAAGGTAGGCAACAACGACAATCCGTTAGCTAACTAATATTTACAATATAAATACTTCTTATCATAACTATTGATTGGACAAATGTGCATCTTAGGTGTATACTATAATTATAGTAACCCTTTCCATACGTAGGAGATAAGATGGAAGATATTTTGCAATTAGCATCATATGCAGTAATAATTATTTGTTTAACACAGGTTCTGTAAAAAAAAGTTCCTCAGAATCGTTTCTAAGACCCTTTTAGCACACACCTAATAGTAGACATACCAAAACAACACATTTTGTTGTATGAGCTTGTGTGGGCGTTACAGAGCATTACCTAAGAAAACTAGGTATTTTATCCTGTAAAAGCTCCATTTCACGTTTTAGTTCATGTAGTAGGTTAGTTAGGGTAAGTGTACCTTCATAAGTATCATTCCAATCATCCATCGCCTGTCTAAAAAGCTTAGGATCAAGAGTTTGATTCTCTAGATACACTTTACCATCTTGACTTAATTCTACAGTCAGTTGAGCAAGGACTGCTCTATTTTTTGGTGGGTTCTGCAACAGCTTGATCCACTACTTTTTTAGTAGTTGGGTCTACTAACACATGTTGCATAGCTCTAACACTGTTAAGCATTTCACTAACTTCACCGTAAGGTAAGGTTGCTAGTTTTTGCAAAATAGTATTAGCAAGGGTGTCCTGCATAAGGTAAAACCTTACAGGTTTAAAAGCCTCATTCTGATCTGGCGTATCAGGATTGTCTGCCTGAAACGTGCCATCTTCTTTATGGGCTCGTTCTTTCTTTATGTCTTCAGTCATCTTCGTTTCCTTCTTTATTGTGAATAAACAACGCTATGATAGCATAGTGTATTATCTTAAGCAAGTCTTTCTTATGATCTTCGTGACTTCCTTTCTTTCCATACCGTTGTGCATACTTAAGCACATTGCCGATACAAAAACCTTTACCATGCCCTGCGTCTATAATAAACTCTGTGGCTTGGTATTTATCTTTTGAGTAGTGTTGGGTGTAGGTTTTTATTATGTGAGCAAGAACCTGCTCCATTATCTTATCTTCTTCGTATCTAAAGTTAATAGCTTTAGCAAAAGATTTTAAAGTTTGCATTTCTGTTTTATTTGGTTGGGAACTTAACAATATTATCTCCTTTCTCTCTAAGCTTCTCTCTTTCTTTCCTATCTATCTCTTCACCAATAGCATAGTTACCTGCTTCCATAACTAAGTCTTGTTGTTCTGTAGCCATGTGCATAAGACCTGCAAACAATATATACATCTTAGTTGATATTTCGTTACCTGTACCTAAAGGTAATTTATCTGCACCTATAATCTGAAACCCATCTTCTTCTGGTTTAATTACAAGATAGAGATTACCATCCTTTAAGTCAAGAGCTTTAACAAAACCTTCTATGTTTTCATCTTTCTCAAAAGTTATAGTCATTTCATCATCACTCATTAATCCACTCCATAGGTATAGTTCCTTGTGCCCAAAGAAAACCATGCCTATTACACCAATCTGCATATGTAGTTTTTGAACCTTTTAATATTTTGTTGTCTGCCTGTACAAATATAAATCGTATGTCTAAGTCTTCCCATTGTTCTTTAATCATAAGGTGCTTAACTCTATCGTTAGTTGTAAGCCTACCTTTAGCTTCAATGTAAAAGTCTTTTTCTTTTATATAAAAGTCAGGAGTATATGATCTTATCTTTGGTACATAACTAAATGTTTCAGGCTCATACTCAAAGCCTATGTTTTTCTTACCTAAGTCTGCAGCAATACTTATTTCAAACTTTGATCTATATGGTAACTTTAACATCTTTAGGGCATCCTATATTTAATATTTCATGTACACTATCTAGTATTTCTTTTTCATAAAGCTCACCGTGATCGTAGTCTATGTCTTGGTAAAATTCATTTATTAGAACTACTACTAAACCTTTTTGCATAAGTATATTTTTTACTACTTCTAAACTTTCATCTAATTGTCTCATGCCTCTTTCTTCATCAAAAGGTTTAATAGGCGATAGACCTGTATACAAAGGGATACCATGGTCACTGTCTCTAAGTATCTTAACTATGTTAGAGCCTTTCTGGTGGCTCCAGTTATCAGGAAACAAATAATATATGTTTTTGTTTTCTGTAAAGTCTGCTACAGAAAGATTGTGAGTTTTAAATATGGGCATTTTTAGCTACCTTAGTATACCAAACATACGGAGGGTTTTTAGCTCTTGATGTATGCTTAGGTAAGAACTGTGCTTTAGACCAACAGTTATGCCTAAATCCACAGAACCCACATTCTCTAGGTAACAGTTTATTACCTGTAGGTTCTCCTTTATCTATTTCATCTGTAGGTTTAAATTGTTTTTCAATACGTTTTGTTTTCTTTAACTTGCGTACATTAACGGTGGCTGCGTCTAAAGCATCTTGCTTATCTTGCTCTTGAATATCTGGAGCTTCGCAAACCGTGACCTCACCTGACGATTTGTCTACAACGATCCACCCTCCAAATGGCTTGTCTACACCTTTAGCGTAGGCATAACCTTGGACTACATACCCAAAAGGATCGTCTTCTTTCACCTTAGCGTAGCCACCGAATTTTCCAAATTTATTTTGGAACGCATATGGACTAGCAGATTTAATATCATAAACTTTATCATTTATTACTACGTCTAAAGTTCCGTTGATATCTGTATCGTCTAGATTAATTTTTGTTTTTTGTTGTTCTTCTTGTACTTCAATGCCTGCTGCTTTCATAACTGCAATAAGAGAAGCTTCTACTAAATCTCCTAGCAAGAAACGCATGATTGCATTGTAACTAAATTCTTGTTCTATTCCTAATTTTTCTGATTGCTGTTGACATAAAGGTTTGCCTAAAGCTGACAAACGTAGCTTATGTTCTCTGGGCTCTCTAGAAAATTGTTTCTCTAAAGCTTGACCGCAAGCTTCTTTAAATTCAGAGATTAGAGAGGAAGGCATTTCTGCCTCCCCCTTAATCCCTCTACTCAAATAATCTTGTATAAGAATTTGAATAGAGTTCATTTATGCCTCGACAGCAGCAAGGTCGATAGCATCAGCACCAAGACCATTATTCGCCTCAGTGTGTTCTCCTGACACTCGGAGATTGTATGAATTAATCGAGTCAGCAATGGCTTGTAACAGCACCTTGTCTTCCTTAGAAAAATCCACTGTGTCAGAAACAGTCATGTTTGTTGAATAGTAAATAGTAGCACCATTCTTATGACGCACAGAATGTAACTTAGAATTAACATTCCATGTTAGTAGGTTCTTAGAATCTAAATCTTTGAAGTACTGAGAGATAGGAACAAAACTTGCACCCTTACCATAAAATACTACTGGTATATTCTCTACAGGAGCTTCTTCACCTGTCGCTGTTTTACCATCAGCAATAGTCACTAGACCGTATAACACTTGGTTACACTTGACCATAGCAGATGCCGCAGCTTCTGGAGACTCAGTTCCTAAGTCTTCTATTTCCTTACGAGTTAGCTTACCACATTTAAAGCCACCCTCATTGTCTGGAAATAAATCATTCAGTTTAGCTTGTTGAGTACTACGAACTGAGTATGCACCCTGCTCATTGTCCCATAAGCTATACATAAACCTTCTTACGAAAACTCTCATAGTCACATCTTTACCAAATACTTTTTGCTTAGTATCTGGGTTGTATAATGCGAAGTGACCTCTAGGCAGAGTGTTGCCTGCATCGTCTTCAGGTGAATGATTGATGGATAGTCTAGCAAAGGAATCGCCTGAAGACTGGCTCTCCATGCCATCCTTCTGACCAAGCATAATTGCTAGTTCATCTACAGATAATTTATCCAGATTGTCTGGAATTACAAGGTCTGTTGCCTCGGTTGTCGCTAGTTGTGTCATATAATACTCCTTATGAGTTGCACAATCTTATTATTATAGCCAAATATAAATTAATTGCAAGCATTAATTTGAAAAAATTTCTTTAGTATCTAGCCAGTTGCTTCCGATTTTTATCTCAATGCCAACAGGCATATCATAATTAATGCCCCATCTTCTTTTAGCTTGCTGAGGGATAGAGAGCATACATTCTTTGACAGTCTCAATTACTTGATCCTCTTCATCAGGATGTACATCCACTACTATACTATCATGTACTGTATTACAAAGCAAAGATTTAAGTTTTCTTTTCTTAAATTCTTCGAAGGTAAGCACTAGAGCAGACGGAAGTAAATCTGCTGTCGCAAACCCTTGTACAGGATAATTCTTTACGCTAGTGCCATGTGTTATGCCTCTAGCTGTTCTCTTTACATAGGGAAATCTGTATTCCCTACCTGAAGGTAAGCTCACAACTTTATATTTTAAAGCTTCGTTAGCTAACCTTATATGCCATTCACCAATTCCAGGATACACATCTGTAAACTGGTAGTAATATCTATGTATGTGTTCAGGCAATCCCATACCTGTAGCACCATACAACGGTGCAAAAGTATGTGCCTTTGCATTTTGTCTTTCTTCAGACGTAATCTCTTCCTTATCTTTACCTGTTATAATAGTAGCAGTTAGGTTGTGCACATCTACACCACCTTCTACATTATCATACACATGTTTATCTTTACTTAGGAAACCTGCTACTCTGTATTCTAACTGTGCGTAGTCACCCTCAAGAATCTTACCACCTTCAAACCTAGACACCACTGCCCTACGAACAGGAAAGGTCTTACCTCTAGGCATGTTTTGGAAGTTAGGATTTCTGGAAGATAGTCTGCCAGTGCTTGTAACACATTGCATAAACTGTGGATGTATTCTATCTGAATAATCTAAATTTTTTTCTATACCTTCAATAAAAGTTTTTAGGTAAGTCTTGATAGCATTATACCTAAGATAATTTTTTATAAACAAAACAGCTTCTGGTGTACCTCTTTCCTTATATAGAGAAAGAGCATCTGCATCTGTTTTAAATCCTGCAGTACTACATCCTTTAGGGTCTAGTGGTGTTAACTTAAATCCTGCAACTTTACCTGTAGGCATGTACTGTATTCCTACACCTGAGCAAGACTTACATATAAACCTAGCATTACCCCATGTGCCGTCTTTTCTTTTCTTAGCTATTTTTCCATAACCATTACAAGGAGTACATTTCTGTGCTTCAGACTTTTGTTGTACAGTAGTGTTGTTTACGACTGCTCTCTTAAACTGTGCCTCAGTCATGTAGGCTCTACGTTTAGGTTTTTTAGTGTTGCCTCTAACTTCGTAACCTAAGTTAAATGTTTTTATCCAATTCTTCTTATTGTTTATCGACCTAGAGAATAAAAGTTTAGACCTATCATCAGGACTAGATAAGTTAATAGGCATATCCCCCATAACTCTAGTTACTTCTTTGTTTAAAAATAAATCTAGTTCTTCTAGTTCTTTTGTGTATTCGTCTTTAACAAGGTTAAGGGCTTGACGATCAATCTTGATGCCATCTCTTTCCATACCTGCTAAAACTTTTGTTACCTCAAAAGACAGGTACAATGTGGGCTGCAATTTGCTCAATGCTTTTTCCTTCTTGTTTAGACTGACTTACAGCTACCTCGTAAGTAGATTGCACATCAGCAATTCCATATTCCTCTACTATCTCAGGTGGGATTATATCAAATCCTATACCTTCTTTCAAGTAGTTTTCTAAAATTTCTTTCTTCTTCTTGGTACTGGTTTGGTGTCTGCGACAACACTCGTCAAGACTTAAAGGAACTTTAACACCTCTAGCCCATATGTAATCAAAGACCATAGTATCGTAGACCGCACCATCGTAGGTAAAACCTGCGGCAAACAGCCATTGTAAGTCAAACTTTATGTTGTGACCTAGTAGTACGTCTGCTCTATCTAAAGCGTCTTGTACTATCTTCATGTTGTCTGGTGTTGGTTCTTTGTTTGAATGATAAAACCATACATACTCTACAGGTTTATCATCTTCTTTAAAACCTACAGACACTAGTTGGTTGCCTCTTGTGTAAGGAGAAGGATCATAACCCTTGCCTGTTTTTATAAAAGTTGTTTCTACATCTAACGTTAAAATCATTCGTAATACCTTCCTGTAAGTTTATCTATCTCACAGACAATGTGACCATGCCACCCTGAAATTTTATTTTTTGAAACGCACAGGAATCGAGTGTCATCATCTTCACCAGGATTTTTTCCTATGCCTATAATAATATCTGCTTCTCCTGCCTTGCCAGTCTTAGAGCCATCTAGCATAGCAAAATCTAAGAACTGACGATTGTGTGCATCATAACTTGCTTGAGATACTGCCCATACCATGCAGGCATTTCTTTTAGCTATCTCTCTTGCATTTACATA
>VTLG01006195.1_pt1 | contig 20465 bp, 25 predicted proteins | sample 4694571 | NCBI WGS metagenome assembly VTLG01 (sample SAMN12604809, study PRJNA352737) | marine metagenome | biome: ENVO:00000447; feature: ENVO:00000209|ENVO:00000569|ENVO:01000036; material: ENVO:00002151; isolation source: viral sequences binned using virsorter ... | reverse complement strand
AGAAGACTGCCGATGAAAATATATTTCAACAACACAGCCGCTACTGCCCCTATATTCCTGAGAATCACCCTGAAGCCTAGTCTTGACCTCTCCTCTCCCTCTCTTTGGCTTCTTCTGAAAAAGTTTCTAGCACTCTTGATTAAATCTCCACCCATGAAGTTTCCGAAGGCCCTTACTCTAGATATTTGATTTCCTTCTGCATCAACTCCTGAGATAATCTCTTTGGCCTTGGCGAAATTTTTAGCAAAGTTTCTTCCCGCACTTAATAATAGGCCTCCAGCGGAAGGGTCTTTGATTTTATCAATGAATTTTCCTATTGCTAAGGTGCTTATCTCTACAGCGTTTTTCACTCGGAAAAACATTGGAATAAATGCGTATCCAAATTTCAAAATCGGCTGTATGTTTATCCCAAACACTTTACCATCGGGACTGCCTAAAGCCCTACCGAATCTAGTGAATGCATTCGCTGTATCTTCTGCTTGGTCGCCCATGTCTTCCATGGCCTCACCTACTTCTGCTTGCGCTTGAATAAGGGGGCGCATTTCAGTAGTAAGATTTCTCATTACCCTTGTTAGGTTTAGAATGGCCTCAGTTTGACGCTGTATCTCATCGGCCATCTTTCTTCACCTTCTTCATTTCCTGTTCTATTGTATCAGACTTCAATTCTTCAAAGTTTCTATGAATGTAGAGAAAATCCATAACCATGCTAGCGGGCATTTTCATAATTTCTAATGGACTCACTGCTAAGGCTTTACTCACAATGTAAGTAATCAAGAGAGAAGCGGTCGGCAAGTCTTTGGGACCTTGCCTAATCGCCTCTCTCATTCTTCGTTTTTTTGGCCATCCTCCGAAAACGCTTCAAGAGGATTTGGTAATATGGCCTTCAACTGCGTTCCAATGAAGGGGTTGAGTCTTACAAGTTCAATCGTAGTCAAACTGGGTTCTGTTTTAGTGACGAAGTTTTCTACAAGATAACGATACATAGCATTCAAATCAATGTCCATGTCTTGTTTCTTTGCGTCAATTTTCATCAAGGTGGTGAGAGCCTTTTCTACTTCTAACCAAGTAGGTTCTCTAATCCAAACCTTGAGGCATTCATCGCTTTGTGGCGCTACTTTAAGTTCGTAGCACTTCTCTTCTGTGTGTGCAAAAAGCACCGATTTATCTTTTACAGTATTCATGTTTCTTCCACCTTCATAAAACCAACAAACAAACAATGTTGGTGGAATGCATTACTCTTCTTCGTCTTTCACGGGTTCCTCCGCTTTGACTTTGGGCTTTCTACCCCTCTTTTTCGGGGCAGGCTTTGCCTTAGCCTCTTCCTGTTCTCTATGCTTTCGCTCACGGTATTCTTGCATCTTCGTGTAGCGGTCTTTTCCGTCAATGGTTGCCAAGGTATCACCCCTGCAAAATCCAATGCGTCTTGACCGTACATGAGTTGAGCGTCCTTGGGATGATTGTAGCCTCAACCATGACAGGTCCTTTGTCTTCAGGGATTGGCCAGTTGTTCGTCGTCAGCATGTAGTTGTCAAATTTGAGTCTGATTTGCTCTCCGTTTTCTTTATCAAAAATCAAATCAATGAGAGCACCACTGTTTGCTAGTTGGTTCTCATCCTGATTTTTCAATTCATTGAACAGTTTATCATCGGTGACAAGTGCAGTAAACGACAACTCGTAGGTTCGCTGTGCAGGAATTGCGTCTTTAACGCTCTTGTTTCCAATACCAATGAATCTCTTGTCCGTCAAGGTATTATTCATGGTCAAAGTAAAATTTGTAATTTTCAAGAAGTTTTGCCCAAACAGACTGATTGAACCTCCAGAAAAGAAGAACGGTTCTAGGAATTTGTCGTTATCAGAATAATTCTTGAACGAAGTTTCATCCGTGACTGAGCGACGGGCCGCATACTTTTCTGTCTTGGTTAAGTTGTGAAGTTTACGAGGCATGGTATCAAGAGTCATTTTCAACTCTTCGTTTTCGTTTGCTGTCATGGTAAGAGTGTTGATTCTGTTTCCTGTAGCGATGAGAACGAAGTTGGTATCTTCGTCGGCATCAGCAGTATTTGTGCTGTAAGTGTTCGCAGAGGGTAATTTAGAAAAAACTTGCTCCATAGCAAAGGAAGGAAGGTCGTCTCCGTCTTGTTCAGCAAAAGTGTAAGTGATTGGATTTGAAATGGTAGTGGTTCCACTAGGTTCTGTCAATTTATGAACATCAGCAGAAGCGTCCTGCCCTCTTAGAAGGGGCGGGTTGAATGCAAATTGTTCAGTTGTCCCACTACCTTTCACAATAGTTCTGTAAAACAAAGGACCAGTATTCGTGACTGAACTTGAATTTAGATAGTATCCCTCTGTGTTCGCCCCTACGAAATCGGTGATGGTTGCTGTTATCGTAATACTGCTTCCATTTCCAGTAGCCGCCGCACTTAATTCAAATGTAGTGCTATTGGTGACCGAAGCCACAGTTGCGCCAGCAGGGATGTTTGTTCCGGATACCGCCATTCCCGTTTTCAAACCAGCAGTAGAAGTTACTGTAACTGTTGCATCTGCGTTAGTGGTCGCTCCTCCCGTAAGAGTGAGGTCAGGGTTTACCAAAGTTGCGGAAATAGCAGAACACTTACCGAAGAAATAGTAGAGCCAAGCACCATGATTAGAGACAACATTCACGCTAGCATTTCCGGCAGTTTCAATGCCTTTATACTGGTAAGTGAAATTTCTACTACCGCCGACGAATAAGTTTTGTTGCTTGAATTCTACTTCAAGAGAAGGGAAAGTCAAAGATTCTAGAATCCCCATCCAATAGTCAGCATTCAAATGTTTTAGGTTAGAAGTCCCGCTATTTGCAGGACAAGGCGCACCATATCCCTTTAGGTGAAAATAATCATTTGAGGTATCTAGAACAACGCTTGAAGGATGTATTCCGGGGTGAAATGTTAGAGTTGTTGAGTCATTGGAAGTAACTCTGTGACTCGTTGTATGTGTCCCATTATCATAAAATTCAAGAACGCAACCTACATACAAATCGTCTACTAAATCAAAACGGCTTGTAAAATCGGTATCTAAATTCAAAGTCTTGATATTTGTGGCCGTAAAAGAGATGCTACTTCCCGTTCCAGTAGCGGCTTTATCCAAGGTTGCTTGAGTGGCGCTATCAACGGTGACAACAACTGTCCCATCAGGTATATTTGTCCCTGTTATTGCCATACCGACAACAACATTTGTGTTTGAACCGTATGTAACGACTTTACTCGCATCGGTGGTAGCACCACCAGTAAGAGATACGCTCGTAAAAGCCGCAGGTTTCAGATAAATATCAACTTCGGGAACAAATGTTACCGATGCACCGCTTCCTAAAAATATATTCGTGTTGGTCATAATCCCACTTCCTTACAAACAAACTAAGGGACTGTCTGAGCGAACCGTTTTGCTTCTAAATTGACTTTGTATCCGAATAGTCGTTTTGCTCTATCATTTGATTCACTTCTTGAACCGATAAATAGTTGATTGAACTTAGAACTATCCGAAGCCTCGTACCCCCTGCGCTTGCTCTCAACCACATGACGGGTTATCAAGTATAAAGCCCTTAGCCTGTCTTTCCCAAAATCAGCATCCGTTCCGGCTCTTTCGTCTTGGACGGTCCTAATATGGAGAGTGAAGGTGTAGATTTCGTTTCGCACATCATAAAATACGGTTGGGTACTCAACGGTGTTTGCGTCTTCAAAAACGATGATAACATCCTTTGAGGATAGGTCGTATCTAACGCCCTTATTTTTTTCCAAAGAACGAACATCAACAAAATTTGGTTTTGCTGAATGCGAAACACTAATCGTCCCGGCGTCTACTAAAGCGGTAGAAGATGTTGTCCATTGAGTATTCAACAAATCAATGACAAGACTTACTTCATCCACGGAACATCCCCTCAATCTTCTTTTCTATTTCTTTGCTTACATGCTCAGAATAAGCCATCTCTGCATTTTTAATCATCTCTTCATTTGAAAAAGAAACATCAAAACCTAGCAATCTAGATAACTCAATCATTTGGATATTTCTTTTCTTCTCTCTTTCTAGAAACCTATTGAAAATATCGGTGGCTTCTCGGAATGACATATCAATCAATTAGATATAGGAGGTCTTTCTTTCCATCAAGTATTTCCATAGCCTCTTTGCGAAGAATATCATATTTCTCTTTTGTAGAAATGTTTCCTCCAGTTTCGGCAATCAGAATCGTTTGGTCGTCGTGTCTCAGTATTTCTGCCGCCGCTAATTTTGTAGCGGCTTCGTGAATGGCAGAAGGCACTCTTCCGTCTCCAGCGACATAATTTACAATCACTGAGTTTTTGTTGTGATAAGGATACCTCTTTAGGAAAAAGATTCTACCATCATCGCCCATCATCCAAAAATCCCCTAAACGCTTCATGTCCTGTTTATCGGTGAAACCCTCAACGATGGTGTTAGAGTTTTCACCGGCTTGGTCAGAAACCGTAATTTGACAGTCGGAACCATCCTCTCCTTCCAATAGGCTAGAGATGTGTATTTTTGTGCCATCGTTGTGGTCAGTGTAAGCGTAGAAAAAATCAGAAATGTTCAGAGAGTTTGGTGAAGAGGTTAATGCCTTTTCAGAAGTTGCTCCTGTGAATTGTGCTGTCTTTGAAGGAAATTGTTCATTGATAAGTGCGACGATTTCCTTTGCTGTCGTTTTAGCACCAAAAGTAGAATTGAATCGTGATGAAGCAACAACTGGAGTATCCGCATGGGCGTGGTATTTTAATTCAAAAACATCGCCTGAATTTGGAAGTTGTAGTGAAATCTTGTTGATTTTAGTATAGGCGCTACTGTCCAAAGTTATGCTGGCCTGAGCAGAAGCCAATTCTCTGTAGTTGGTTCCTTCCCAAACTTGGAGACTAACAATCTTCCTAACCTTCATTTGGTGGAGTTGAACGAACCCTACATATCCACCATAATACGAATGTATGGGGTGTCTTGAAAACTCAAAATCCTTAAACTCGTCTTTGTGGATAATAGGGCGATAAGAACGACCCACCTTATCATCAATCATTCCTTCTACCCTTTTTATGATGCTACCTATTTGGGCGTGTGTAGGGTTAGTTAAAGAGGTAAACTCCGGTATTTGCAAAAGGTCGGATACAGCACCCTTGTTCGTATAGAATCCCTTTCCTTGGGTGTAGTCAACATCAATTTCTGTGTAATCGCTTGGTGATGATGAGACAGGCATGACTAGTCCTCCAATGCTTCTTCTAACTCGTAAGTGTTTGCAAGAAGATTCTGTAAGAAATTTGTTGCTTCGTCTCTTGAAGCATTTACCTGTTCCGTAAACGCTCCTGTTTTTGACCCCCCTTCTTCCTCTTCAATCTCCGCTAAACTTGTTCCCTCTGAAACCTCTGTACTAACGGTAAAGTATTCAGGTATGTTTCTTGAGACCCTTCTTTCTCTAGCGAATCCACCTCTTCCTTCTGTTCTAACAGGGACTCTTGTAAATCTAAGTTCACCAGTCCTGATAACTTCAACTCTAGCAGTGATTTCATCAAACGAAAATTCTTTCTTCCTCAACTCGTTTTTGTAGGGGTCAAGAATAATTTCATCAGGCAGAATAACTTTCACATCAGCCAATATTTTGAAATCCGATAGAGCACCAATTATTCTTCTTCTCCTGTTCCCTGCATCTCTAGGGAAGAGACAGTGCATCAATAATTTAAACGCCGTATTCTTGTCTATGTTTTTGAGAGAAAGAATTACTCTACCTTCACTTACAACAGATACTCTTTCTTCTCCAACCTTCACACTTGTTTTTTGTTGTGAAGCATCAAACTCTACATCGTACAAATCCATTAAATTAAATCCGTTAATATCGTCTCTTAATTTTTCATCTAATCCGTAGATTTTGAGAAATGTTTTTCCTTTGGGGTCTTCTGCTCTACGCCACGCTGTAGGAGATAATGAAGACCCTTCTTTGCCGGTTATTTTATCCATTAAAACAACATCTTCCTTGAAAATATCGTCCTTTTTTGTTCTAGGATAATCTACTCTAAATAGAGAACTGGGCTTGTAATCTGCTAGAACCTGTTCAGTAAATGATTTCTTTTCATCGTCTCCAAATGAAATTATCAAATAACCTCGGCCTGTCGTCACTTCCATGTTCTTTTTTATTGTGTCAATGAGAGTTTTAAAGGGGTATTCTTCAGATTCCTCATCTAAAATTTCTTCCATATTCTCAATAATAACATCAGAATCTTCTCCTGTTTCGGTCAATTTCTCGTACTCTTCTGTTTCTTCTCCTCTTCCGAGAATAGTAGCAAAGGTGTTAGGATTCTTCAAATCATCAATGGTAAAGTCCATTTTTGTAAAGTCAATCAACTTACCTTTGAATTTCTTGATAGTGTTCAACTTGCTAATCTTTGTAGATGTTATTCCCGATAACTTATTTTTGATTATTTTCTTAGCCTCATCAACATTTTCTTCATATGCCCCGAGTCTATTTATTCGCTCTAAATCTTCAATTTTTTCATCAAGAAGTTGGTCCTCTGTATTGCTACCTTCTTCTAGAAAGCCGTAGGCTAAATTTCTTAAAATGATGGCCTGCCCTAGAGTTTCAACATCCGTCACTTCTTGACGGCTAAACAGTAGAACCTTTACCACTTACACCAACTCACATCAACCATTTACCCCAAGCCGCCGCTTTTTGTATCGCAGAGCCTAGGTGAAGACCGCTTGATGGGGGTTCGTAACTTGTTTGTCCAGTGTTCGGGTCAACCCAGTATGGCCTTCCGTATCCGTCAGTACCGCTGGGGGGCACGGGATAACCACTTCCATTGTTTACTGCTCCCTGCATCTGTTGGTATTGCTGAGTATGTCCAGTCACTCCGGCAATAGCCATACCTGCTGTCGGCTGGGCAGGCGCACCCCCTCCCATATTAGAAGAGAATCCTTGAGATTCAAGGTATTGCTGTTTTGCCATTTTTCTTTGCATAACTACCTCAGTATCAATTGCTGAGTTCACAATAGCATTAATGTCTAACTGTATGTTCTCTTTCGTAATCCTTTCGTACTCTCTGAGACAATCAGGATGAACAGTCATTTTACCAGTGGTAGAGTCCTGAACAAACTCTAGTTTAGAAAGCATTTCACTAACCACTCGCTCGGTGACATCTTCCATCAACTTTTCAAAAGTCATTAAAAATTTATGGCCATGATATTGGAAAAACTCCTCCACATGGTTGTCTTGTAAAGAAAGCAAATTGTTTACAGTCTTGAATTGTGTGTCCTGAGAGGCGCTGATTGCACCTACAATGTCTCTATTGTTTGGTCCAAAAACCATTTCACTCACCCTTTCCTTGTATCAAAAACTCCATTCTTTCCATTGATGTTCTTACTTCTTGTGCCAACCTAACGACTTCTTCTGGAGCAGTTTCTTCTGTTTCTACACGAGGAGGTTTGATTATCCATCCAGCACTTGTAAGAGAAATAATATCGTCCCTTGTCAATGTGGTGGCTGGCCCTTTAGATAAGACTTGTGGCAATCTAGGTTTTGGAATAAACGCCTTGAATTCCAGCCCGTGGTCTTCTGCCATGATTTGTTGTTGTAGCATTTCCATTTGTCGGTGAAAACCTGCATGTTTTGGGCAATAGGTTCCTCGCATTGGTCTACCTTTTTCTACATGAGTTAATGGGATAGGTGGTCGCATGTAGTCTCCTGCTTCCCAAACATGGTGGGTTCCACAAACAACACAACGCTCTTTCAGATTAAATTTCCACCCGTAATTTACAAACAAAAACTTCTTCTTTTCTGCCATCAAAACCTTTCTAATTTCTTTCAACCTTTTCTTTGGTTTGAGCGTTCTGTATTTGTATTCCTCTACCGGGCCACTTGCTCTTGCTTGAACAAGAGGTGGTAGGAACGGGTTGCTCGTCTGTGCTGATTGTGCGCCTATCAAGTTTGGTTGTTGATACATTTCTTTCACCTAGTAATCCTTAATCATCGTAGTGACTCCACGGTAAACCATTTCCGGTTGGGACTTAGCCGATACTATGTATTTGAATGTCGGTATCCCTCGTTCATTTAGTTTTTGCATACCATAATGGAAGGGGTCAAAAATAGGATGTTTGTTGATGTCTCCATCGTGTTTGTATTTTTCTCCCCACATGTCGTATTTGTTTGCCCAAATACTGATTGCCAAGGGGTATTCTTCGTCCCTTTTCTTTTTTCCATTAGGCCACCGTGAAAGACAGATAGCATCAACTAGAAACTTCCATGCCAGTTGATGGTCTAAATTCGCTGGGTTATCCAAGTGCCTGTGGTCTATCATGAAGATAATGTATTTTACCCGTCTATTTTTCATGTCCTTAATCCATTCTTTCCAATAGATGGACTCTCCGCCAATGTCAGCAGAGCGTAGGGTATGGACTTCTCCTTCAAACTTGATTCTTTTTCGGGTGGCCCTATGCACTCCAACCGTTCGTTCTTTGATTTGTGCAACTTCTCCCCTTGTCCTTAACTGATGTCCGAGAGTGGTTTTTCCAACCATTGTAGCCCCATAAACTCCAAAATTAATTGCATGAATTTTTTTGTAGAATCCAATAATTGCTTCACCGACAAGGATAGCAAAGCCCGTCATTAAGGACATTAATGACCCCACCCGTTCAACAAGGTGTCAAACAGGAAACCCATAACATTCATGTCAAAAACACCCATGATGTTTCCAACAAGGAAACCAGAAAGACAGGCACAAAAGCCCCAAAACCACGCTCTCATTTTCAAAAAGAAAATGTCAGCAGAATGTGCTCTTTGTTGATTGTAGGCGTAATCCGAATCGGAAAAGCCCATTATGTCTCCAAGAACCATGTAGCCTCACCTCATTGGAGTTGGGCTAAAAATTCTGCTCCTAATTCATTTTCTTCTTGGTAAGATGAAATTTCTGGAATTCTAGTGGTATTGAAATCGGTTTGGAAAGTCTTCAAGGAGTCTTGCATTCTCTTTCTTTGCTGTTCCTCCTTGTTTTTCATTTTCCAATAGGATTCAATTCTTCGGTCAAGAAGTCCTTGTTCTATGTAGTCGTTAAGGAACAAGTCATTGAGAGCCTTCATGATGAGAATAGCACCGACGGTAATCAGTCCGAATAGAACACCGTGGGCTAAATGAGTGTATGGAAACTGCGTACCAAACTCAGCATAAAAGAAAACATTTGCTCCGCTCACCACCCCAACAAAAAGGATGGTCATAATCAGCCTTGTATCTGCGTTAAGAGCCGCCAAGAAAACACCTCAAGAGAATTCAACGGACACAGCCGCTCCTTCACCTGCACCCGAAGAAATGCTTAGGAACAATCCATTTGTCGCTAGGACACCGTGCATGTCATATTCCATCATTGTTGGGCCGAACACTGCCCCGGAACCCGGAGGATTATCGCCCTGAACAATCATTCTTGCTAATTCTGTACCGCTTGCGGCAGAAGCATTGTCAAAGACCTTTATCGTTGTTGGAGCGGTTCCTGTAAGAACAGCATGAATTGAAACCAATTTGCACTGTCCTTTGAAAACCACTGCGCTTGCCGATAATACGCCACTTGACCTGCTGGTTTGACTTGCCATATGAACACCTAAATAATCCTAGAAAACTTCCTTTAATGAAGGTTGCGCCTTCATTCAGAAGTTTCTGTCTTCTTCGGGGTTGCCTTCTTTGCTGTGGTTTTTCTTCGGATGGTCTTCTTCTTTGGAAGAAGAGTAGAAACCACTTCATCAGGTTGACACTCTAAGGCAGAACATAGCATGGCTAACTCTCGTTCGGGAAGGCTCTCTAATTCCTTTCTATCTGATTCAGAAAAAACCACTACGACATTTTTACCGCCATAGTAATGAGAAGCGTCATAGGCCGAGACCTTCACAGTCCCGGCCTTTGACACCTCAAATTTTCCTTCTCTTCCTGAAAGTTTCAGAGAATCCGCCCAACAGAATTCACTCAATTGGATGGTAGCCAAAGAAACACCTCAAATGTTTCCGTATGCTCTGATTCTCAACATTCCCAAATCGGAGTTAGCAGATTCAGCACCGGAACTAGCAGTCGTTCCCACTAGTTTGAAGGAACTGGAACTTGCGTACTCCCCGGCAGTGCTGAGTTCAACTACGAACCTCTCAAGAGCAACACCGGAAGCCGTTTCAGCGCCAGTAAGCACAACTGCGGTGATGGTATCAAGACCCAAAGAGGCGGCGGTAATGACTTCCCCGTCTTCGGTATATGAAGTGATGTTGATGTTTGCATCAACAACATATTCGTCACCTACAACTCTAGGACTGGTAATGCCTTTGTGGTTAGCCAACAATGTTACTGTGTGTGTCATTAAAACACCTCAAGCGACATTGGTGATTTTACCTTGGCCCAAGAAGAAGGAACAGCCCGTCTCCGCAATCGTGCGGTAAAGGGCTTGGTTTCCAAGACGACCCACACCGAATGGGTTTCCGTTGCTGATACCGTCCTCAAAGTATTGGGTTGGCTTCATCACTTGGAGCCACAGATGGTCCGTATCAAGGAACAGAAGGTCGCTGATACCCGTATCAGAAGAATTGGTAGTAGAAGTCATTTCCTTCACAGGGATGAGAGGAATGTCGTAGTAGGTTGCCACACGGAAACCAACTTCTGCACCCTTAATACCTCGGACACCGTTTACGGTAGGAATAACTTCCTTTCGGTCCATGAATCGCTCTTGCGACTGGAGCAAGTCAGCGATTGTCTGAATGGTATCGTATCCCGTAAGAATGACTTTAGGAGAACCACCAGCAACACGAAGTCTGCGAATCATGTCGTTAATCAAAGTCAAGGTAAGAGGTCGGACAGAACTGGATGCGTAAGAACCACCAAAGTCCACCTCTGCGTCAAGGAAAGAAGCAGAGTTTCTGTTGTCTCCAAAGATTTTACCAAGGTTGTTTGATGCGCCCAAAGTGTCCGTAGCAAGAACGCCACCATCTAGTGCGGCCAATTCTGCGTTGCTCGTAACAATCTTCAACAGCGAGGTGTAGTTTCTCTCAATGTCTCCAAGAGCCGAGGTTTCACCGTAGAATTCAAGAGGCATAACCAGCATCTTGTTCTGTGCTTCTGCGTGAGCCTTACCCATATCTTCACGGATAATAGCACGGATGTCTCCCAGTCCATCGTCAATCTGTGCCATTTCCATAGCAAGTTCGGAAATGTCAAACTGATGAGCAATCGTCTTTGGACTCATGAAGAGTTGAGCGTAGGTTGGAGCCATGCTACCGAGACCATCAGCCGCAGTAGAAAGGCCAGCGTTCTCAGGAACGCCACCGATTTCGTCGGCTTGTGGCGAATCGTCACCGATACCGCCGCCGCTACCGTCGCTCTGCAAAGACAGAGTGGAACCGCTACCACCAAATGGTCGGCTCTTGAGGATTCTCCAACCGCTGGAGTTGTAAGGTCGCTTTGACAGAATAGCCAAGGCGTTTACTTCACGGTTGAGCATTGACCAAACTTTCTGTCCGTAAAGAACATTGTAGAGGCCAGTAGTGGTTCCGATACCGGAAACTCCACTTGCCCCTGCGTCGGCAATATCGTGAGCCGTATGTAGGCCCTGAACGACACCCGCTTGCTTAAGCAAGGAGTTTCCGCCGAAGTTTGGTAGTCCGTAAGTTGATGCTTCTAAGTCTCTAATCGTGTTAATGTATCCCATGTAATCACCTCAAATGTTTCCGCCGACCATCTTGTGAATGTCGCTCCAAGACATGTCAGCGACTTCCTCCAAGGAGAAGGTCTTGACCTCTTGAGCGGCCTCAGTAGCCTTGCGAATTTCCTCGTTGCCGGACTCCAAAGACTTTCGGAGTTGGCTAAATTGTTCTTGAAGACTTGCGATTTCGGTCTGAGCGTCGTACTCAGACTTAGCGACCGCTTCGTTTCTGCTAGAAACTTCTGCTTCAAACCTCTTAGCGAAGGTGTCTTGGAGGTTGTCAAAAGCCAACTTCTCAAGTTGTTCTGCTCGGAATTGAGCGTATGCCTTCTCAATGTTTTCACGAGAAAGGTTCAGGGTAGAAAACTCTTCGTTTCCAAAAGCCTTTGAAACTTCTCCTTCATTGGTTGCTTGCGAATCGCCAACAGGACGGCCACCCATAACCACATAGCGGTCTGCGGGTTCGCCAGTTTCAATGGAGCCTCCGTCAAGAGTGGGCGTAGGACCTTTTGCTTCGTCGTCCTTGTATTCTCCCATACCCTTTTCGTCCATCATTTCCTCCATCATTTCCTTGTCGTCCATCATTTCCTTGTCGTCCATCATCTCCTCTCCCATGGCTCTTTCCATAGCGGGGTCTTTTTCTTCCTTGCGGAGAGTGTTCACTTCTTGAAGAAGCGTATCCAATTCCGCCAATGCTTTTTCCAGTTTGTTCATGTCTTTCACATCCTCTTGTTTTAGTATGTCAAATTTCGCTTCGGGGTTGATTCCTTTCTCACAGATGGTTACTTCGTGTAATTCAAGTTTGCTAATTTCGTTGTATTCGCCCAACTCTTCATTACGCTTTTTCACTTTTTGTAGTGCTTGCCCTCCTATGCTAAAACTCCTCAGTGTACCCTTGCGAATCCCTCGTCCTATTTCTTTGGCTTTCTCTATGTCGTCTCTCAATTTTATTACTACAAAAAATCCGACATCATCTACTTCTGTTTTGAATAGTCTCCCTTGGCTGTCTCTATAACTTTCTACAACTTCCCCGACTTGAACATTTGAATGGTTGGTCATTACATTTCTAAACTTGGGGTTCTCCATGTATTTTTTTACTGCCTCGTTAAGTGCTTTGAGTGTGATAAGGTCGTTTTGTTTGTCCACCATTTCAATTGAAGCATATCCACCAATCATTAATTCATCGGACTTTAGAATTTGAAACTCCTGATTAAGTTCTGCCTTGATGATAGAAGACATCCTTCCCAGCCCCTCGTTGACAATTTGACTATTTAACGCTATCCGTATTATCGGCTAATTTTATCGTTCTATACTTATCTTCATAAATATTCCAAAGACCATCATCTGTGTCCTTGTCTACAGGTTTTTGTTCGTATCCTGTAAACGCAATCCAAACTTTTTCTCCTTCGTAATCAACTACACGGAAATGCAACTTTGTTTCAAACTTGTTCCCGTTGAGGATGTATTCGTGGTATCCATGTCGTTGGACACCAATGGTGACATCTCCCTCATCTATCAACTGATGTGTATCCTGTTGTTCGGATATTTCAGCAGGGTACTTTACAGCCTTACCAAAGAGTGCGAAAATATCATCATCAGTTTCTAAATCAATGGTCCACATTAGCAATTCGTCTTTGTAGTTTACAGAAAAGTTGAGGTTTCCATCCTTACGAAGATAAACTTTGAATTGCGCTTGGCTTTTTTGTAAGACCGAATCATCAATAGTAATTTCATTGTTTGATACATTGATGTATTCGCTAGCATTCAAGAAATTGTTAAACGATTCCTTGTCTTCAAATAGATTATCAAACTCTTTCGGGTAATTTCTTACGAGGTATTCTTGTAATTCCTTAACTTTGGTTTTCTTCCCTCTGTCCATATTATCTTTGGCAAATCGGATTGTAGCAGACCTAATCTGACTCTGATAAGTCTTCATCGTTTTCTCTGCTTCTTGTTTCCACATATCTAAATCATTGAGAGCGTTCTTTGCCATGAGGTTGTTCTCTTTGAAACCGTAAAGGACGAACCCATCCATACTCTTGGCAATAATTGTAGCCTCTCCATGAATGCCATCAGTAATTGTAATTCCCTTCTCCAAAGAAAGCGCCTTGTATTTTACGCTGGGTTTTGTGTCTTGGGATAACATTTGTAGCGTAACTATTTTATCAGGAAGAATCGCCTCGGGAACCTCAATAACTTTTGCAGAGTAAAGAGAATACCTTCCATTGTCTTCTTTAACCTCATCCACCTTTACACGAATGATGTCTCCAACACCAACCTTGATTTTTGTATTGAGAGCCTTACCCACATTCATGTATTTACGACCGTTCATTTCTACGATAAACTTCCCTTCTTGTTCCTCGTCTACCGGGCCAGCCCCTAAAGTGTAGGAATAAAGCCCTGACTTTGTAGATTTTTTATCCAGAACCAACATGTCCAAATCAACAAACTTCTTCCATTTCACCCACTTTGGATTCTTTTTTGTTCCAATAAAATAAGTAGATTCAATGTCCTTAATGACCACACCTTCGGCTGTAGGCATGTCCATGATTTCTTTTGCGTATTCGTCAATGTCTTTCAATGAATCTGCAATTCTAGTATCTTTCTTGGAAGGGAAAAATAGATTTCCAGATGATTTAGCAGAGTAATTGTTGAACAAGAGATTTATTCTGTCTCTCAAAGGTTCCTCTGTCATGTTTCTAGATTCGTGTCGCATAATGTCAAAGACATGGGCTTTCAATTCCATGTCTTGGTACTTGTCTTTGAAAACATGGGCCACTGTATCTGCTCTATGTAGTGCCTTGTCGCCATCAAAAAGAATCAATTCAGCATCTAGAATACAGTCTCCGTATGATTTTTTCTTCAACTCTTCAACTTGTTCTCTGCATTTCTCGGTAATGTCCTTTTCATTGTAGGAAAACACTTGGACTTTTCCATCAATTTTGTGTAATTGTATTCTCATGCCATCGTATTTTTCTTGGACGACATACTCTCCGCTGAAACCTTTCAATTCATTCATGTCCTCAATGTCAAAAATCCGGTACATTGGCTTATTGGGCACGATAAATTGAGTGATTGCTTTTTCTTCCACAGACTTTTCGGCTTTTTCTAAATCAATCTCTTGTAATTCTTCAAGAGTTTTTTCAGATGAATTTTCAAGCATGATGTCTTCTAGAATATCATTTGCTCTGTTGAATTGTGCTTCCACCTTTTTGGAATCCTTTCCATCACCGTAATGCTCAATGATATACAAGGGAACATCATCAACTTCTAAATCCATTCCTTCCAATCCATCTGTAATTCCATCTTCTTTCAAATCCTTAGAAGCATAGAATTTGGGGGGTAAAGCCTTGTTGTCGGAGCGGATGGCATAATGAATAAATTTCACCATTGTTCCGACATCAGAAAGGAGTGCTTCCAAAACATCCCCCTTGAAAGCGTCTGCGAAGGGGTCTGTGACTTCTTCGGATTCAAAGCGCATGTCCTTGATTCCTTCGTAGATAATCCTAGCCGTGTTGCTTTCAGGGTCTTTTGCGTTGTTATCGTCAATGTGTTTCTCATCTACGAACCTCTTGATTTCTTTACCAAGAGGGGATAGGGCATCAAAGGCTTCTTTGATTTCTTCAAGAGCGTTTCTCCAACGCCCCCCGTACTCTTTTTTGTCCTCTCTAGCAGAGAGGTAGGCCACCCTTGTTTTTTCAAAAAGCGCAAGTATTTCATCGGAAACAGGCGCTTTGACCTTTCCAAACATGAGGCCAGTTGAGGGCATGTAAATCCTCAACCTTGTGTTTCTTCACCAGCCGAACCGTATCCTGAATGTGTCCCAGTGCTGTTCTCAATTTTTGTCTTGTCTTTATCCCCGGTCTTTTTGGGACGCTTAACTTTGACTTCTTCTCCGAGGGAATCGTATGCGATTCTCTCTCTGTTCTCTGGAACCTCACGATAACTTTCTTTCTTTTGAATTAATTCTTTTACGATTCTCAACTGGCTGATTGCTTGTGCAATTACGGTTTCTTCTTTGGTCATTTTTTCAGGCATGTGTTCACCTTCCACTAACAAATTTTTCTATGTCGTCCCATGACATTTTATGGATGGTATCACCCGTGGGCATAACAGAGTTGGTCATGGATGGAGTAGGAGACTCAGCGACAACAAATCCTGATTTCATCAAAAGGTTGTCTTGATGATATACCGTCTTTTCAAGAGACTGAATTCGCTCAACAAGTGCCTTTAGAACACCCAACATTTCTTCTTCTGTTTCACTCACTTCTCAAGTCCCCCTTTCTTTTTGGATAAACGATTTCACGAAGTTGTCGGTAAAGCAATTCGTATTCCTTACGGAGTTTGCTAGATAAGGCCAACATATCAATGTTCCTTTCATCTATGGATTTGAAACGCTTAACCATTTTTTCATCAGACTTGATGAGTTCCAACTCCTTAAGCATGTCAATTAATTCGCCAAGTTGCGTAAAGTCTTGTCCAAAATATTCAGTTGGTTCAGCCGTTTGTAGCGTTTTCTTAACTCGCTTTCTTTTCTTTTCGTCCAGAGATTCAAGAATAGGACTATTCTCTTTCTCTATCTTTTCTTCTTTGAGTATTAATTCCCACATATCATTCTTCCTCCTCTTTGGCTTCCCTTCTTTCACGCATTTCTTCTACGGTAATAAAATCCCCTGCTCTTTCTTGTTCGATTCTTTCTGCTTCTTCTTCTGAGACTACTCTACTTTCTCCAGTTTCAGCATCAATAATACGAGTCATTCCTTGTGGAATATTTCTTCTGTCTCTTTCTGAAATTGCTCTTTCCGCACCAAAACCCAAAGGCCTACTTTCTTTGATTCTAGCAATCCTTCTTCTCCTCTCATCTCTGAATTTTCTTTGGAGTTTTTTATCCGCTCCAATGTCCAAAATCTGGCCGGTCATTGAACGATAAACATCTCTCAAAGTTTGAAGAAGAGTTTTTTCTTCTTCTTCTGTATTCAACAAGTCATGTATGTCTTGTCCCAAATCGCCCAGTTCTTTGTACCTCTCCATGTCTTCTCCGGGTTTTTTGGGCCTATTATATCGGTTTGCACGGACCTTCTTTTCAACAACAGAAAGAGGAGCCAAGAATTTTTCATTTCTTGGAACGCCGACATAAAATACGGATTGCGGGCTTCTTGCTATTTTTTTGAGTTCAGAAAAGGTATTCTTTGCAGGATTACCCTTACCTAAAACCTCAAGAATCATCAAATCTTCGTCTCTTGACCTTTCTAATCTTTCAAGCATTTTTTTGATGTCCTTTAATTTTGCAAGGGTCTTCGGCGTAATTTTCACTCCTTCGGGCTCTTCAAATTCTTGAAGCCTTTCGGTGATTGGGCTTATTTGAGATTCTAAACCATCTGTATTCCTATTATTTTTCTTTAATTCCCTAGAAATAGAAATCAATACTTTACGGAGATTACGCAAAGAATCTACATCTCTGTTCCCCATTCCGGAGAGTATGTTTCCTGCAAGAGAAACATTGTCTTGTAATTCATCTGTAATCGTAGCCATTTCTTCCTGTTGTTCAGGAGTTATTGCACCCTCTCTTTCAAACAATTCAGACATCAATGCCGATTTTAACTCATTCACTAATCTTTCATAACTAAAATTGTCGAAATTTCTTGACTCCCCAAAAGGTTCATTGATGAATTCTTCTATGTTTTTTGCTCTAGGTTTTTCCCGACCTATTTCTTGAACGACTTCTTTTATTTCTTCCGGGTCCGTTTCTTCTGCTGTTTGAAATCTAGCCAAATCTGCCTTTTCTTGTTTGATGGCTTCGTTCAGAACTTGAAGGAGAGAGCCTGTTTTTCTTTCTACAGTATAGGATAACTTGTCTCCATAAAGACCAGTTTCAGTAACTAATTCCGAAGAGAACATCATTGGCTTCAATAATTCTCTAGATGTTCTCGGAAGATTGTTTACGACATACTCTTCTGCTTGGTCTTTAATTTCCTTAGCAGAAGAATTCAAGTCTGCAAAAAATCCTAAAACAGAAACAGAATCCTTCTTATCATCTTCTTCTGCTGTTTTATTTTTTTCTTTTTGCTCTTTAATGGCACTTTTTATTTTATTTTGTGCCTCAGAAATTGCAGTGCTTACAGTCCCCTTTGCCTCTTCTAAGGCCTGAATATTTTTTTGCGTGGAATCAATGATTGCTTCTTTTGCTTCAGGAGAAAGCCTAGGAACATCCCTAGGTCGTCGTTGGACTTTCTCCAAAACCAAAAAAATCACCACTTGTTTTCCGTTCTAGGTCTTCTTTTGACAGGGAGTTGAACAACATCGGGCGTATCCGCAGAGCCTCTTTTCGCCTTGTGCGTAGTGTCGGGAGGCAACCCACCCAAAGAGAAGTCCCGATTCTTTCTAACCGCTCTATCTTCTGCCGCTCTTTGTGAACGAATCTTTGCTAATTCTCTTGACAACTCTCTTTCTCTTCTTGCTGTATCAGTCATTTAACCAATCCTCCTTTCGCTTCTTCTATCTACATTTTGGTTTCCGGCTTCTTGTGGTAAACCTGTAAGTCGCTTATCTGGCCCTACGCTATTCCTCGCTTTATTCCTTGTGGCTGGAGGGTTCTCTTGTGGAGTAGAACCTCCACTATCTAACATGGCCATTTGTGCCTCTGCTAAATCTCTCTGGTCCACATTAGAACCGGCTAATGGGTCCGTTTTAATTTGCTCTTCTTCTCCTTCCATAGTTTCTTTTGGTTCAGGTTTTTTGAAGGTAAAGTTTCCGTCTTCATCCATGTCCACATCAAATCCTAGATTCTTTGTAGAGGCGGCAATATTGACTTCTAACTCTCTCTTACGGAGAACGGCGACTTCATCCTCTTCTTCACTTGGAGGCAACTTGAGAACCCAATCAGTAATTCCGAATTGTTTGACAAGGAAAGGAAACACATACTCATTGTAGACATTTTGAGCCATCTGAACGGCTCTGTTGGTGACAAGAATCTGCATTCCTTCGTTGTTCAAACCACCGCTTGTAGTGTTGTCAGCCATGAAGACTTTACTTACACCGTAAAATGCAGATATTCGGTCTCGTAAGTCGTCCTTGACAGCGACATATTCCATTTCTTTGAGACTATCCATGAACTTAATCCACTCAACAGAACCCTTACCGTTTTCTGCTTCAATGCCCATAACAGGGATATAGTGGGGGTCCTGTTCCATTTTTTCTTTGACGCCCCTCCAAAATGCGGCCATAGAATCCATGTTTCTTGTTTGAACAGCGAGAAGACCTCTTGGCATACGACTCTTAGTGTAAGAAGAATTGACATAATTTTCCATGGCGATAAGCGTCATAATGTTGTTGAACAAGGTGAGGATTGGAGACTGTCCATAGAGTCTGCTTGGACTGTATTTGCTAAAGTGTAGGACTTCACCATCAATGAAATACTGCTCCTCTCCGTTAGCCCGGTTGACATAGTGGACAGGATAAAGAGGACTTCCGCATTCTTGACAATTTTCGTGAGGCTCCGTAGATAATTGGTCTCGGTGATTAATACAAGTGAAACCTTTGGTCCCACGAACCCCTACTTCATCTGCGTAGATGCTCATCGTCACTGGGTCTCCCCGGTAAATCTCTTTGATACGATGCATACGGATTTTTCCGTTGCCATCCAAATAGTATTCTTTGACAAGAACGATGTAAGCATCATCCATAATGTTGAGGTCGTCCTCCAATTCTTTGAAGACATCAATGAATTTCTGCTCCGACTTGTTGACATAAGTTTCAATGAATCTTTCTGCAAATTCTAGTTGTTTTGGGTCGGGTCTTTCAAGTTCCGACGAACCACACCTAGCACATTCTTGGACGGGTCTTTTATGTGTTTTTTGACACACTTTGCATTTTGACTCAAACGCCTTTTCCCAAACATAGCCTCTTCTGAAGACCTCTTGTTTGAGTTGAGTTATGCATGTTCGTACAATAACAGATTGCTGAACGACGCTGTAAACCAGCGGCGCTGTCATCATATATGACTGCTCACGCTCTTGAATCCCGACATTGTATACCTTTCTGTCGTAGGGTTTTGGGGTTGTTCTTCGGAACAGATTTGTAAAGCCGAATCGTCTTTTTTCAGCCATGAAGAAGTCCCCTAATCAAAATGTAGAGTTTCGCCTTTTTAATTGCTTTGGACTTTACGAACCCTTTCGCCATTTTTGGTTCTTCTTTTCTTTGGTCTTGCTTGGACTCCACTTTTCTTTATTAGCCCAATAAGCGGCAGACATTTTTCCACGCTTGATGTTCTTTGCATGGCGTGACTTGAAGGCTTTTCGTTGTCCAGCAGTTTGATTGGTTCTGACTCCCTTTTGTCCAAACTTAATGTATTTGGCTTTATTGTTCTCAAAAGCCATAACATGGTGAGATTTGCCGGAATCGTCGTTTAACCTTTGAGCCTGATTGAGTCCTTTAAGTCCCTTTTTCTTGGCCCTCTCTAAAGCCTTTGACCTTACGCTCTTTGGCTTCTTCTTGAGAATTTGTTGCCAACTCATTCTCTCATCCTCCGGTAATACGCTTCCTCTTCATTAACGGTAAGTGGCCTGCCTTCTTCCCTTTTGATGTCGTTAAGGGTGGGTTTTCCTTTACCTTGATTTCTATACATTTCAAAGTAGTTATCAACCACTGTTCTTGCGGGGATTTGTCTTTTTGGTTTAGGAGTAGGTTTGGGTTTAGGGGTGTGTGCGGGCTTAAGCGGTTTGGGCATATATCGGGAAGTGGGTTTTTCTCCTCGAAACCTATTCCTCGCAAATTTTTTTCTATTGAACA
>VTLG01003629.1_pt1 | contig 20465 bp, 21 predicted proteins | sample 4694571 | NCBI WGS metagenome assembly VTLG01 (sample SAMN12604809, study PRJNA352737) | marine metagenome | biome: ENVO:00000447; feature: ENVO:00000209|ENVO:00000569|ENVO:01000036; material: ENVO:00002151; isolation source: viral sequences binned using virsorter ... | reverse complement strand
CTTGTTGTTGGAAGTTGTTCTTTTTTACATATTACTAATCTAGGTTTATTTGCCTTTTCATAGTCTCTCCACACTCTTTGTGGTATGTCTTTCATAATTAAATATTCTATTGCTTGTTCTTCTGTCATTGCATCAACAGGTTTAGTATTATGTAGTAAATAACCTCTTGTATGATTCTTAAAATCAGGCTGTGCTTCATCTTCTGCTAATGCCCAATAAACTTCTACAGGTGGTAATATGCCACCTTGCAATGCACAAGCCATCCAATTAGGGTCAGGTACAGTTATCTTTGCACACTCATCTAAATTATCAGGGTCTTCCCATACCACACGATAATCAGATTGTTTGCCTTCTAACTTTTCTTTTGCCCAACACAATCTATCCCAAAGATGTGTTCCCTGAAATTCAGGTGTTTTTATTTTTGTCATGCTAAATCTCCGTGTAAAGTTACACCTATTCCTGCTGTATCAACATAACTACCTCCATCGTTTTGAGTAGTTATAGGTAAATTACTTGTGTCTGTTCCATCATCTTCTTCTTGACTTACTATAATGGCTCTATCATCTGAACCATCTTGTCTAGCCATAGCTGTATAACTGTAATGAACAGTACTCATATTATTTGTGTAGTTTATAATGTGTTTTCCTGTACCACTATCTGTCATACTACCTACATTAAAACTATCTTGTATCATAGAGGCTGCTGCTTGAGTACCATCTAATTTTGCCCACACTTTAGCTACACCATTAAAAATGTAACTTGTATCAATAGACTTTTCAGAGTTAGTATTAACTTGGTCAGATGTTGTTAATGTATCAAATGCTATTGTTCCGTGTGCCATTATGCTAAATCTCCATGAATTGTATCGTTAATATGTGAATGGTCTATTGCGTCAGCACTTGACAAATTACCTGTTTTATTATCTCTGTATTGTAAAGATGATGTGCCTACAGATAAACTAGCACCATGATATAATGAGTATTGTCCATCTGTTATTGCATAATGAGTAAAAGAATAATCGTTATTGTTCATGTTGTTTGTAAAAGCAAAAGTAAAGTTTCCTACTCCATTATCAGTTATACTACCCAAATTAATTGAGTCTTGGGTAGAAGGAGTACCACTACTTGCATTTGTTTGATGCCACAGTTTTGCTAATCCTTGTTGTAAGTTTGTAGTGGTTGAACCACCCTCTCCTGTAACAGAGATAGAACCTGCTGAAGTTGTACCTGTTAAGGTGTTTGTCTTTATGGTACTCATGCTAGGTCTCCCACTATCCCTGCTCCACAAGTAACATCTATTGCACTACCAATACCACCTTCGGAAACTTGACCAGTTTTAAATATATAGTGTGTAGTAGCAACACCATCTGAATGATTTGCTCTACAACCATTTAATACTGTTTTTGAAGATGATGTATAACTATATGGATTCATTTGTTGTAAAACTGGAAAAGTTATATTAGACATATTATTAGTAAAAGTACAAGTGTAATTGCCCGTTCCATTATCTGTTAAGGATGCTTGATTTAAGCTATCTAAAATAGATGTTCCAGTTTCTTGCATTATCCATGCCTTACATAAACTCTGCACAAGATTTTGTGTAGTACTTGTGCCACCATCATGTTCATATACAGATGTATTCTTAACTCTTATGTCTGTTCCTAGTGAGCCACCCGTTTTTCGTATAGTATCTACATGAATGTTACTCATAATGTCACTAGCCTTCCACCTGATTCTATAGTCAATGTCACACCACTATCTACTGTAATAGGTCCTGTAGCATTTGCATTCTCTGTAGCAAGTATAGTTACATTAGTAGAAATATTTTGAGAATTTGTTCTGAATAAACCACCAAGTTTAAAGTTACCTTTATTCTCTGTTGCAGGAGTTACTGAACCTGCACTCGGTTCAAGAAAATAAACAAATATATTATTAGTACCTGTGGAAGGTGCTTCTGAAAAAGTTAAGGTAGAACCATCAGGAACTGTATAAGCAGCACTGTCTTGAACAACACCATCAACAGATACAAGTATATCTTGTACATTGCTAATTGTTCTTCCTAATGCAAACGTAGTATCAGAATTATCACCATTAAATCTTACGACTGCAGGTGATGACTGAAAGTGTGCAGGAACTTCATTACCTATGTAAGGCATTATGTAATCTCCATTATACTCAATGCACCTGAAAGTTTATCTGCTACAGAGCAATCAACCTTTAAAATATCAGTAGTTTCTAATATTACTTTACCACCTGATAATAGTTCTAAGGATGAGCCTACAGGAATAGGTACATCTTTTGCTAAAAATGCTGTTCCATTTGTAGCACCTCTACCACCACCTGATGTATCACTAACAAGTTCTACTTCTGCAGTAACCTGTGAAGTATGTATGTTTGTTAGGATTAATCCAATCACAACTGTTGTTGTGCTACTTGGTGTGGTATAGATTGTGTACGGAGTTCCTGCAGCATTAGGTTCTGCAGCGAATGTAATTACTCTAAATGTATTTGCCATTGTCCTTTTTCCTTGTCATAATTATACACGATTTTGCTTGATTTGTCAAGTCTTTTCTTGGCTAACCAAGAGCTATTGCAAGTGCTGTTGGGTCTTCAGAAGAAAATCCTGCACTTGTCAAATATGTTTTTACATCTGTCAATGCTACTTGTTTCATAGTGCCATCATCATTTGTAACAAACCTGTCTGCATCTGCTAATGTTGTTGATGTTGCAGACGTATTACCATCAATTATATTTATTTCTGAAGCAGTAGCAGTTACCCCATCTAAAATATTAAGTTCTGAAGCAGTAGCAGTTACTCCATCTAAAATGTTTAGCTCTGATGCAGTTGAAGTGACTCCATCTAAAATATTTAATTCTGCAGTTGAGGATGTTACACCATCAAGAATATTTAATTCTGATGCAGTAGCAGTTACCCCATCTAATATGTTTAGCTCTGCTGCAGTGGATGTAACTGATGTTCCATCTATAGATAATGCATCTGTTTCTAAAGTACCATCTACATCTACGTTACCTGATATATCTAAAGATGCTGCAATTAGTTGGTCTACTTGTAAATCTTCATGACTAGAACCTAACTTTAACTCAAACTTAGGACCTGTTGTACTATAACTAAACGTAGCATCATCTCCACTACCACCCTCAATAGTTATACCTGCACCATTTACAACTGCACTTGTGCTATTACCACTATCTAATACAATATTGTGGTCATTTAAATTAACTGTAGCAGAGTTTACTGTAGTTGTTGTTCCTGATACAGTTAAATCACCTGTAACTGTAAGATTATCATTAACTGTAGTTTCTGATGTAGTATGTCCTATTGATATGGCAGTTCCTGATATGCCTGTACCTATTGCCACAGACTCACTGCTATCTGCTGTATCTATAATTAAATAATTATCTGAGCCTTGTTTAATTGTAAAAGCAGTTGCAGAGTTATCTGATACTGCTACATTAATATCTGTTCCATCTGCACTTATAGAGTCAAGTGCAATATCTCCTACATTAGTAATAGCATTGTCATTAAAAGATGTAGCACCTAAAGACACAGTTCCTGTTGCAGTTAAGTTACTAGAACCTATATCTATATTTCCAAAGCCACTAGAAATAGCACCACTATTTAGTGTGCCAACTGTTGTAACACTTGATAATGTATCTAATGAAGACTCAAAATAAGTTTCAAAATCAGTCAATGCGACTTGCTTCATTGTTCCTGCGTCATTGACTACAACCCTATCTGCATCTGCAAGTGTAGTTGATGTTGCAGTTGTATCACCATCTATGATATTCAGTTCAGATGCAGTAGATGTAACTCCGTCAAGAATATTCAATTCTGAAGTTGTTGCAGTTACACCATCTAGTAAATTTAACTCTGTTGCAGTAGAGGTTACACCATCAAGAATATTAAGTTCTGCTGCAGTTGATGTTACGTTAGTACCACCTATATCTAAAGTAGTTACAGATAATTCACCTGCTACTGTTGCTATGCCATCTGCTAAAGTAATTAAATCTGTATCATCTGTATGACCTATCGTTGTGCCATTAATAATAACATTATCTACTGTAAGAGTAGTGAGTGTTCCTACAGAAGTAAGATTAGGCATTGCAGTTATTTCATCATCAAAGTAAGCAGCTAAATCTGTAACTGCAACTTGTTTCATAGTTCCTGCATCATTAAATACAACTCTGTCTGCATCTGCTACAGTTGTAGATGTGGCAGATGTATCTCCGTCTAGTATATTTAATTCTGCAGTTGTTAAAGTAGCACCATCTAATACTTCTAATTCTGCTTCTGATATGACTGCAGAACCTATTGTAACAGTTCCTGCAAAAGTTGTATTAGCACCACTAAATGTTACTGCAGTGGTACTGCCTGATTTTATTATTAAGTTTCCTGAAGTATTAGTAAGAGAAGCAAACTGTGTTCCACCATCTTTAAGTACAATGTCTCCACCATCTGCATCTAAAGTTATGTCACCTGCAGTGTCAACAAGAACTGCACCATCTGCTATTAAGTCTAATTGTCCATCGGTAGATGAATTGATGTATATTGCAGTATCTCTGAACTGTAATTTCTCTGTAGAAGCAATAAGTATATCATCACTAAACTCAAAGTAATCTTCATCTTCTTTCCATGTTAGTACACCATCTGCTGTTTCACCATCAAATGTAACTGCTATATCTGTACCTGCAGTGCCATCACCTATTGTGATTGCAGTTCCAAGTAATTTTGTTATTGGTCCACCTTCTGCAGATGTACCATCGTGTGTGTGTCCTGTGCTTGAAGCAAAGGCAGCTAATAACTGATTAAACTCATCATTAGTATGAGCAGCAGTTATTGTATCGCCATCACTATATGAGGACTGTCTTGTATACGTGGCTCCCATTTATCTCCTTGCTCCTGTTTGATATTCTAACTGAAATCCTTTTAAAGAATATGGTGCAGTAGAACCACCATCATTAACTCTTAACGCAACTGCAAATCCTGAACCTTCAACTGCTTGTCTAACTAATGGTTGTGAAGGACCACCATAAGTTCCAAAAGAACTTGACCCTGCTCCATATGTTGCAGTTCCATATAAAGCAGCAACATCAGATGAGTCTAATGCATAAGCAGAAGGTCTTGAAGAATCCCTAGATTCATAATCGTACCTTAAAAATAAATCTGCATCTATAGATGATTCAGGTTTATAGTTTACGATAACACGTTGCATATGTTTTCGTATACCTGCATCACCAAAAGTCATATCAGGACTTCTGTATTTGCCTAATATTGTTGTTCCATCAAAATCATTTCCTGATTCTTGTCTATAAATATACCCACCACTATATGCACCATGTAGTACAATTACATCTCCTGCAGATACAAAACTATCGGTACAAGCAGGTTTTATTCCTCTTATTTTAGAAAACTCAAAAGTTTGCCCTTTCATAACACATATAACACCATTTGTAGCATTTTCACCTTGACCATCTTTAGTAAAAAATATTCTATATTGTGTTTTGTCAGGTATAACTACTGAATCAAATTCAGAAGCACTAGATAAATTGTCATCAAATAAACTTTGTACGTTGGAACTTATAGTTCCCAATTCAACGTCACCGATACGGGCAGTTCCTGCCACTGTACGCAACCCGTCAGGACCAAGAAAAATAAGGTCACCTGCAAATTCCTGAATAGTGTCACCATTTATACATCCTATATCTCTTGTTACTGCAGTTATTGCAAAGTTACTTGTTGACGTTCCTGATAATTTAAATATTCTGTTTTCGCAGAATACAAATAAATCTTCACGGAAAACTTTAAGTCCTGTTATAGTATCATCAACTTTAATTGTTCCTGCACCACTACCTGTAGCAAAGTTATCTTCATCAAAAGGAACACTAAAAACTAATTCTTGTTTTGAAGCAGACATTCCTGCATAAAACATATGATTTTTAAATGATACTACAAACTTTGCACCTGTTACTGCAGTGCTAACTTCTCCACCACCACCTGATGAAACATCTGTTGCAGTAAAAGAAGTATTAAATACTGTTGGAGCATTTGCTCCGTCTGCTACAATTAATTTATCATTACCATCAAAGTTAAATCTCTCAAAAGCATACTTACCTGCACTTGTTCTACCACTATCTATGCTAGTCCAAGAAGAGCCTCCTGCAGTTGCTTGATATATACTTGTTCCTCTTGCAGCAACAACTTTACCACCAAAAGTAGCCACCATTAAAATTTTTTCAGAAGAAGAAGAAGTAACAGGCACTATTGCCGATACATATTTACTAAACCCATTTATTCTTCTGTAACCACCTTCTATATCAGGCTCAAAGTTTTCTAGTTCTAATGCTTCACCCGGTTTCATCATAAAGGTAGAACGATTAAGAACTAACCCACCTTCGCAGTTAAATGCTACAGGTGTTACTTGAGATAAATCTGCCATTAAGTTAACCTTGCGTTTAGTGTGTTTGCTCCATATATTCCTGTTCTAGGTATGTAAGTAGAACGAACATATTGAAATTTGTTAATTAATAACGTTTGCATATTTTTTATGCCCTGTTCAAACCTATCCATATTTAGTTGATATTGTTGTGTTTCACCTCTGTATTGATAAACAAAAGCAGTTGCACCATCCACTATGATAGCATCAAATCTAGCAGGTATACTTGTTGTATCATCATGAGCAGACATATCTGTTGGGAATGTAAAATGGTCAAATTTTATTGAATAAGACCTATTAGGAAAAGGATATAATAAATAATTATTATCAGGTGTTCTAATAACATGTTCAGGAACACCTCCTTGGTCAAACTGAGCTACTGTTACACCACTGGCTATAGAAGCAGCAGTTGTTCCTCCTGCACCTCTTGTGCATCCTGTAAATGTTGTGCTACTGCCTATTGCAGTATATGTAATCTCTTCATTACCTATGTGTAAAGTACCACTAGAATCAAAACCTGATGTGCTAGAAACTGTTATTGTTTCTACACTATCGGTATGAGTTGTGCTTGTTGTAGTTGTATTAATTTCATCTTCTTGGTCACTAACTGCGTTTATATATTCGTTGTAATCTAATTGAGATAGTCTATAACCTGAATTACCTAAATCACTATCTTTTACAATTCTAAATGTATTATAATCAACTGTTTTAGCAGAAGTAGGTATACTATATCTTACTACACCTGCAGTTACTGTTTTTGTTTCTGTTGCATGATTAAATGGGTAATTAAATTCTCTTTGATTTACATATCTAACTGACTCATTTACTGCATTCTGTGCCTGAACTTGTATTCCTCTAGCATTAGAAAAATTAGACGAAGTAAGTTGTACTTCATTTAAACGTGCTAAAGTTTTATTTGTAAGTGAAAGATAAGTTCCCGACATCTATAATTCCGTTGTAAAAAGAGTGGCAAGTTGCCCTGCCACCCTAATAAGTTATGCTAACTGGTCTCTATCAACCTCATCAGGCTTATCATCTAAGCCATGACCTGCTAAATCAATAACAGTGGCATACATTCTAAGTCTGCCTGTAGCTGGAGCAGCACCTGCAATCTTAGCATCAATAGTATCTGTAGAAGTTACAAATTGAGTGTAAGTTGAAGCTCCACTTCCAACAATAGTGTTAGTCTGACCATTACTTCCTGCTGCACAAAAACCTGTAGAGGTTATATCTGCACCATCAATAATGTCATCACCTGCTGCGAAGTCCATGTCAAGAGTACAACTTGAAGTAAATGCTTTCATTACTTCTGCACCTGCATTTATGACTAGAGTATTCGCAGGGATTTCTAACACCTGAAAGATGTCTCCATCTGCAAAACTACCACCTGCTGCTACTAAATCATCAATATCAAGGTAAGCCTCAATATTTCTCATGACGTTAGTATTTTTAGCTGATGGCATAGCCACGATAGAGTCGGAAGATACACCAGTGGTATCTTTAGAAGTTAAATCATAAGTTGCCATTCATACCTCCCTATGCTACGTTATACTTAGCAGTAGTGATTGCTTCAGGGCGAAGAATCTTTCTGCCATACAAATGCATACCACGAACAATATCAGCGAAAGAGTCAGGGTCTCTGTATGTCTCTGTCTTATTGATTTGCTCTGCAGTAGCTACTGAAGAACTGTGTCCTGCAACAATAACTCCGTAGTTAGAGTTTTGGTTTGCTGAACCTGATGTTCCCGGTCCTGTTCCAACTGCAGGTAAGTTATTTGACATATATACATCAAATCCGTGTAGTTTACCTACAGATAGACCACTTCTCAATCCACCTGATTCACCGAAGTCTGCATTAAGAAGACGTGAATCTTCATCTTTTAGAACTTCAATAAAAGTTGGATGTAGAACTAACCATCTACCATCAGTGTCTACAAACTGAGTATCAAGCAATCTTGCCATTCTTGCAATTACCTGTAAAGGAGTTGCAGTAGCAGTTGCTTGAGCAGTTGCACCACCCATTCTTGGAGCTATCGGTATAGAGTGGTCATCGGCACTACTTGTAGTAATGTTACCGAAGTCACCCTTCTTTAGCTTCATGCTAGTCAACAATTCGTCTGAACCTGCAGTTGACACTGCTTTAGTTCCATTAACTGTTGAGTTTGCTGAACTTGCGACAGCATTATTAGATGCTTGTGCAAATCCTGACAAATAACCAAGAACGTCTTGGTCGTAGTTGTCTTTAAGTCTGTAACCTGCTCTGTCACTTGCTAGTGAAGAAAAGTTTACATGACTGTGAGCCTCTTCAATATCGTCTATTTTAAAAGCGAAATAATTTGCTTTATCAATAGTCAATGTAAAGTCCTCATCGTCAAGGTCTTGAGGTTGCACATTTGCACCCCTAGCATATTCCTTAACAGTGATTTCTGGCTCTTTAATGATTTTTACAGAATCACCCATGTTGGCAATCTCTCCAAAATAATCGGAGTTAGTGATTGATTCAACAACGGAGTTTTTTCTGAAGGCTAACTGAACCTGCTTAGAGTAAATAACTGGGGAGAAATTACCATTAGGCAGATTACCATAACCTGCTGCAGTTTTAAATGCCATTTTCATCTCCATTTTGAAAATTTAACGAATGCACAAAATATGTGCTATATATTTACTCGTCATCGGCTAATAGTATTAGAGGTGTATGCTTAATAGCTACTTAAACATAGGCTCTTTCCCATCAGGTAGGCTGTCAAGTTGGTTGTATGTGAGTTGTCCACGTGGAGAGGTCACATTTAAAGTTATATATAGTTATACCTATAAATAACTATTTGTCAACTAATTTATCTAGCAGAGCCAGATATATCGTAGACAAAATTCCCTGTACGAATCGCTTCCATTACTCTGTCTGCATTTTTTTCGTATTCTTCTGCAGACATTGCTTGTACTTGCGACTCTGTAATTTTATTAGATTTACCTTCAATATCTGGAACAGACCTAGTATTTTTTGCTTTAACTTCCTTAGCAGCACTTTCGCTACTCTTGCTTTTAGTCGGTTTGCCAATATTTCTATCTGACTTATATAAGTCAATGGCTCTTGCTGCCGACCTAGCATCTTCTGTATTTTCGTATAAAGCATCTTGAACCCATTTAGGTTGCTCATCTGCCCAGTCATGAAAGTCATCACTTTCTCTTATCTCTGCAAAATCAGGGTGCATTTGGAGTAATTGTACTTCTGCCCTTTCTTTTGTAGTTTTTGCATTTAATTCATCAATCTCTTTTATCTTTTTTTCTAAAGCCTGTGATTGTTCTTTTGCTTTTTTAATTGCTATGGTTTCTACTATACCTGCTACATCAGGATATTGTTTTGCCCACTCATCTATTTCAGCTTCTGTCTTAGGTAACTTAATTTCTTTTTTAGTTGCCTTTTCTAACTGTATTTTTAAATCGTCAAGCTGTTTTTGAAATTCTCTTTCTTTTTCTTGAGAGTGTCTTCGTAAATCTCCATAACGTTTTTTAAAAGTTTTTTCTTCTGCATTCTTCGGCTCTTCCTCATCCTCTGCTTTCTCTTCTGTAACAGGTTCTTCAGTTTCACCTTGAGCTTGTTTCTTTAATTCTTCTAGTTCTTTCTCATCTTTTTTGATTCTTTCTTCATGAGTAGAACGTTTATTCATAAATGCTTTTTTCTTTGGTGTAGCATCTTCCACCATTACTTTTGCTTCTTCAGCCATTTCTTTCTCCTAGGGTTATCGTAGCCATCATTCGGGGGGATAAGTAGCTAGTACATATTGTGGATTATTTTTTAGAAGCTAATCCACCTTTCTTCATCTTTTTAACTTTTGGTTTCTTTTTATTTGCAAGTCCACCTGTATTGTAATCACCTATTCCACCATATGCTCCTGCACTTGCACCATATTCTTTACCTGTATCTTCAAATCCTGTATCATCAGAACTTGAAGGTGATGCATATGTACTGGCTCTTCCTTTTTCTGTTGTCATGTCAGGTGCAGGACCACTAACTGAAGGTGAAGGACTTGAATCTTCAAATCTCTGTTGCATTTGTTTCATTCTTTCATCTCTTGTTTTAGGAGTATCAGGAAGGTCTGCTGCTAAACTAGCCATTTTAGACCTATCTACACCTTTGCCTTTTGCTATAGCTTCTTGCATTCTTTCCATTTCTCGTTTAGTCATAGAAGTATCAAATATTTGGTCTTTATCAGCATCAGTAACTTCAAAAATATTATTATCCCAATTTTTTAAATTCTTAGTTTGGTCTTTAGCTCCTTTTATCAATTCTTCTACTTTGGCATATCCCGGAATATTTATACCTTTACTTTTTGCAAACTCTGCTAATGCTGCACCTTTTAATCCTACAGCTTTACCTAATTGAGCTATTTGTCCTAATGTTTGTGTTTTAATAGCACTAGCTAAACCCTTATCTGCAGTTCTAAAATTAACTTCTCCTGTTCTTTTATAATTATCTATACTTTGTAATCCTACTGTGCCATCAAAATTATATTGCACAGCATATTCTACTCCATTTACAGTAGTTCTTGCACCACCTAAAGCTGATTCCATGCCACCATCATCTCCTGATTCTTCTTCCACTCTTGCAGTTTTTGTTCTAGCAGTTTGAACTTTACCTGTATCCACTTTTTGTGTGTCTTTAGCTTTATATCCTTCAGGAACTGTAAAGCCTGTCATAACTTTACCTGCTTTAAAAGGCACTTGTATTTCTTGTCCTTGGTCATTTATAAATGTTTTATATTCATCAGGTCCTGTTACTTTATCTCCATCGCCAAACAAGCCTTTATATGTTGCTTTTTGTGTTGCATCTCCTTGTGAACCTGTTCCATATCTAAATCCTGTTGGTGTAGTAGCTGCAGGAATTACAGGTGCTTGATATGTAGTTTTTAATCCTGTAGTTGTTTTACCTGCAGATTGTTGTTGATTTAAAGCAGGAGTAGTAGTCGTTGTGCCTGAAAAACCTGTTGCAGCTTTTATTATACCACCTTTTGCTCTATTGTCAACTTCCTCTTCGCCTTCTTCAGATATTTCTAAATCTGTCTCATCAAAAGGTATATCATCAGGTATAGTTGCTTCTTCTGCATTACCCATCTGACCCATTGCTTCCATTTGTTTTAAGCCTTCTTTAGCTTCTTGTCTTAATCTCATTAGAGTTTCTAAACCTATATATCTTACAACATCTGCAGGAAACACAAACTCTCCTTCACTTAATTGTGCAGGTATATCATCTCTTACTTCTTCTTGAGTTGAACCCGGAGGAACTTCATTGCCTGATACAGGGTCTATTGTATTACCCTCATCTTTGAGTCCACCTTCCTCAAATAATTCCATTTGTTGTTGTAATTGTGCCATTTTATTCTCCTACTTTGCACTCTTGCTAAAATAGTTTTTATAGTAGTCTAAAAACTTTTGCCTTGCCTTTTGTTCCACGTCTTTAGTAGACGTTTTTTCATCAAATGCCTTTTTAAAGTCGGCTTGAGATGCTATACTTGTAGAAGAGCCTTCTAAATATGCATCTAAATCATCTAATGTTTTAATCTCTTTTTTTGCTATTTTTTCAATAATTTTGGTAGCTGTGTTCATTTGATTAATAGGTCTGTTAGCACCTTCTATATCTTTCATTATTTGCATATCTACATTAGAAACATCTACTAATATTTCATCTTGGTCGTCTATAAGTTTTTTAGCATGGTCAGATTGATTGTCTATTGTTTTAAAACCTTTTATATTTTCTTGCCCAAATCCCTTATTAGTTAATACGTCATTAACATTTGGATTTATATCATTTTTAAAAGCAGGTAAATATCCAATTACACTTTCTTTAGGAACTTCGTATTTAGCTATATACAAATCCCCATCTCCGAGTTTTGAAGAAGCACCCATTCCCCCACTATATTCTTGTTTTGTAAAATTGTTTATGTTTTTCATTAAACTATCTATTGATAAAGATGCTGATGTTTTTGTTTCAGGTTCTATTTCTTTGCCACCTCTTGTTATTATAGCTCTATAAACTGTAACTGTATTTGTTTCAGGATTTATTGCATTCTTTTTATTTAAAGCATTAATTGATTTTTCTTTTAATGCAGGATTATTTTCAAATCTATTTATAATTTCATTTTTGCCTACACCCGACTTACTACTTTGCCCTGTATTTACATATCCTGTAATTAGTTCCACGTCTTTTAAATCAGCATGAAGAGCTTGTTGAATCTTTGGGTCATCTCCTATGGTAACATCTACTTTAGGTATAACACTTTCTGTATATACATCCTCTGGGTCTCCTTTATAAACTCCAGCACCCCTAAGTTTAACATCCGTTATATCATATTGTCTTGGTAATTTATCATGACTAGCTATAGAATAAGCCTCTTGCTCTCCCGGTAATTTCATATATTCTTGCACAGCTTCTTTTTCTTCTATGTCTAAGTCTATTCGTTTTCGTTCTTTTTCAGCCATATTTTTAATATAACTTTTAAAGTGTGTTGAGTTTGTAACACCATTATTGTCAAAAAAAGCCATTACGAGTTTAATTTGTTTTACGTCTTCTGAACTTAATCCTGATGTTCTTAGATTTAAATCTAAACCATCAAACCCTGTATATACTTCTTTATTTTTTATAACTTGGTCAAATTCTCTTTTAACAATTTGATTTACTAATTTAGGAACTCCCTGCCTAAACATATAGTCTATTTGTTTACTATTAAGTTGCCCTACAGACACTCTTTTACCATTTAAAAATACGTAAGTATTATTTTGAGAATCTTTTGTAACTTTAAATTTTAAAAAATTATCAAGATAATCACTGTGAGTTAAACGTGTATCATCGCCTAATTGTTTTAATCTAGTGTAATAATCATCAGCTAAAAATTTACCTACATTACCACCATTATCAAACCCATTTCTTGATTGAACAGCATGTTGTAGTTCATGAAGTATACCCTGTCTCATTAAGTCTACTTTATCTGTTTTAGTAAGTCTTTGTTCTCCTAGAATACTTCCATCATCTCTATATAAAAGTTTTGTTTCTGGAGGTCTTGTTAAATATACAACTTCTCCCTTACCATCGGCAGGATTTGCATTATAACTTGCAGTACCTGCATACTTTTTAGTTTTATCTCTTTCTATAAATTCAACTCTTATATTTTCAATATCTACAAAACCTTCATCATTTCTATGTAATTTATACAAGTCTTGATAATGAATTAAATCTCCTATTTTAGTATTTTTAGATAAAGTTCCACCTAAAGCAAAATCTTGAGCTTCATAAGTTAATTTAGCATCTCTTGTATCAATACGTCTTCTTAACTTTCCATCCCTACCTCTATACATACCACCTGTTAATCTGTATAGGTCTTGTTTTTGTTGTAAACTTAATTTTTCATAATTCTTTTTTGATACATTATCTTTTATCTTTAATATATCTTCTGCACTTGTCATGCCTGAAGGGTCTTCTACAGTAGCACTTTTTATAGGAACTATATCTTTATCTTCTAAATATTTCGTTTCTATGTCATAAAATCTGTTAGCATCTTGTGCATTAGGAGCTACAACATTATTTAAAATATTAGGTATTACAGGTTCTTCTTTTATTTTTGTTACAGGTGCATCACTAAAAATCTTTTGTGTTTCAAGTAAAGGTCCTTCTCCAAAAGTTGCTTTTTCAAACATGCCTTCTGTAGTTTTATATAAATCACTGTTCTTAACAGAATTACTTACAGTAGAAGCTAATTCTGATGCTCCATCTGATAATGCAGGAAGAACTTTAGACCCATACTTTAAACTTCCTAAAATTAAACCTGTAGGAGAAAGTATTTCTCCAACTAACTGATTCATATCACCTGCATCAGATTTTATGCCTGTTAACTCTTCAAACCCTTTATCAAATGCTTCTCTTCCATATTTTTTTTCAAAGTCTTGTAAATTTTCTTTTATTAACATAGCTAAAGGACTATTAGTATTATCAGCTAACCATGTATTGCCCATCTCTGCTAATGATATAATATCAGATGGAATAGCTAAAGTACCTGTTAATAAACCTGTTCCTATTGATTTAAAATCTTCAACAGTCTCATCTAAACTTTGAATGTTAGACTCTTTTTCTATTTTATCAATTTCTTGTTGAATACCTTTGCTAGTATAACCATAAAAAGCATCTTCAGTTTGTTGGTTTAGATTTTGGGTCATTCCACTTTGCATTTACTTCTTCTCTTAAAAATTTAAGTTTTCGTAAAGTCATAATAGCACCTTGTGCTCTATGCATTCTAACTACGTCATCAGCTTGTTCTATTAGTTTATGTTGTTGACTAATTGAATAATCTAAATAATTATTGAAGCTGTTGATTAGCTTGGGGTTGTTCACCAACGTTTTGAGTTGGCTGAGTATTTGTTTGTGGTCTTGGCTGTTGTTGTTCTCCACCTTGTGCTCTCCCTGTAAATCCTTGTTCTTGTGGTGTTGGTGCGATTCCTGTACCTATAGTTCCACCACCTGCACCTGTTGGGTCATTTGGGTCTGCTCCTGCAGGTGCTTTCTGTTGTTGCTGATTAGTTGGGGGTGCTTGAAATTCTTTCATTAACTCTGCCTGTAATGCTGCTTCATCCATATTATTTGTAACTTTATCTGGGTCTAAATCCATTGCTTTTGCAATTTCTCTAATTATATATTGAAATTTTGCAAATGGTGCAAGAGCAGGAGAGGATGCTACTTGTAAAAATGACATTAATCTTTGGCTACGAACTTCATTAGCCATAAGACTTTCTGTTCCTCTTGCCTTAACTTCTAAATCACCTTTAATAGTAGGGTCAAAATCAAATTGCATATTAAATTTAAATAATCCTTCTCCTAAAGGTTTTAATAAATAATCATCTACATTTTTGATAACTGTTTTAACACTTCCACTTGCTGCATTCATTAACATAGATATACCTGATGCAGTTCTACCTACACCTGTAACTCCTGTTTGCCCATGAGCAAAAGAAGGTAATCCTGTGCTTTCATCTGATAACTGTCTTGCCTTATCAAATAATTGCATATTTTCACTTGAAACATTTGGAAACTTCGTGCCAAATATAGCTTGACCCGGTGCTCCACCTTGTCTTCTAAATACTTTGCCCGGATATACAGATAAATCTTGACCCGGAACTAAATTAGTTTCGTCTACTTCTATGAGTAAATTGCCTGACAATACTGCATTATCTACTGCCATTCTCATAAAACCATTCATCAAGGTTTGTGTATCATCCATATTTTCTGCAATACCTACACCAAAGAATGAATAAGGATTTAATTCATATGGTGCTGCCATATAAGGTATTCTTGTTGGTTTGAATGGATTAATAACCATTCTAATTAATTTATTATTACATATCCATACATTTACTTGAACTTCGTCTAGAGATTTTACATCTTTAGGTATCTCTACATTTTGTTCTAATAGCATTTCTACATCACAAGTACCCCAATATTCTAAAACTTCAAACCTATCTATACCATAGTCAAGAGAATAATCTGATAAGTCATCTTCCCATGATTCCTTATTATAATTTTCTCCTTCTTCTATAGCCTCTTCTATAACTTGAGGTCTAAAGTGAGGTCTCTTTTTTAAATCACGTAATTGTGTTCTTGACATTTTGTGTCTTTCAATCACGTATTGAGCTTCATCCATATTATTAGCATCAGGGTCAGGATAAAAATTCCATACTGATACATGTGATACTTGTGGAACAGTTTTAAAAGAAGGATTATATTCTCCTACTTCATCCCAATTAGGATATTCTTTATCAACTGCAAAAGGTCCTTTCATGACACCTGTTCCAAATAGTGCCATTTCAAATGCAGTACTTCTCAAGTGTTTATTAGCACCTGATTCTTCTAATTGGTCATGTATTTTCTTTTCCATACTTTTAGCTGCAACCATAGCAGGACTAAAAGTTATCGCTGTAGGAGTTTTACCACTTTCTTCTTTAAGGTTTTCAACATCTCCCAACTTTTCTTGCAAAGGACCAAGCCTTTCTTGTAAAGTTTTAGCAGTAGCTCCTTTAGGTAATTCCATGCCATCACCACTGTAACCATATGGTGACTCATTAGTCGGATTACGCAATTCTTGAGGTTCTTTGGGGTCAAACGATACATCTTTTGCAACTCCTTCTGGTAGTTCCGTAGGTTCTATACTTAACGGAAATTTATTATTAGCAAATAAAACGTCAACTATTTGTCCATATGCTGCCAACGTTTTGGTTTTAGTAACTTTTATAAAAACTCTTGATTTTTCTGCTTCAGTAAATTGAATATCTGAACCATATAATCCTCTATAATTTCTATATGCTCTTAGCCATCTTTGTTCATCTTGCTCTCTATAATCTTCGGCACGATTATATTTTTCCATAATGAATGGTATAATATTATTTCTGTCTGCATCACTAACTTTGCTATCTTCTGAATCTTCTATAGGTATAGCTTCATTCTCTATGTTAATTTCGTTATTTTCTTCTGCCATATTAATATCCAAATGTTGCGTCTGCTACAGGCATACTTTGTGCAGGTTTGCCCATAGGGTCGTAGTCAAATATGCTAAATCTAGGTCTAGTCATTACTCCATATCTTAGTGCATCATAGATATGGTCTTCTGCATTTGTATCTACATCTTCAGGATTCTTTTTATCCAAAGGTATAGCAGCTATTTGTGAAGCTGTATTCGTACAAGTATTAAAAAATATAAGTCTAGGTTCATCTGTATATTCATCTATCTGCAGTCTTCTATGAATTTCATTTTTACCTGATACACGACTACCTTTACTTCTGTCTGAAGGTCTCCAACGACACCCTCTCATTATCATTTGTTCTGCAAGAGAAGGACCAGTATCGCCACGTTTATGCCAAAGAGAACTGTCCAACACACCATATTTAATATTTCCATCTTCTTGCTCTAAATCTAAAATCATATCTGCTAAATCTGTAGCTAAAACTTTTGATACATATAATTCTCTATAAACAACAATTTGTTCTGATGGTGCTACTGCAAACCAAAGAACTGCACTATAAGAGCCATAACCATAATCACAAGACCTAAACTTAACCCAATTATGAGGTATTTTAAAAGGTTCAACTACATGAATATTTCTGTCAAATTCTGTAAAAGCAGCACCTTCTTTTATATCCCAATCGCCTTCAAGCAGTTGTCTTCTTTGTTGCTCAGGTAAAGAAAGTAGCATTGCCTCATAATCACCTGATTCTGCTAAATACGGATTATCAAATAACCTAGCAGGGATAAATCTTCTTTTAAATAAACTCTTTCCTGCTTTTTCATGCCCTTCAGGATATTTAAGAACTTTATTTGTTTCTATATCCGTAGCATCAAATGCTTTACCATAAGGCGAAGGGTCAATAAACATTTTCTTAACCCAATGATGTCCTCTACCTCCCGGATTCGTTGTTGCTCTCATATACACTGGTAAATCAGGAGCAGTAGAACGAAGTCTTGACCTCATGTAATTCCATGCATATGGTGTTGCCCATTGTGTCAACTCATCAAAGCCTATCCAACTAAAAGCTAAACCTTGATACCTTAACACATCATCATCTCGGTCTAGGTATGACATCCAAAGTCTCGCACCTGATGGTGCTACCCATTGCATCTTTCTTTCCGACCATTTAATACCCTTCCAAACTTTAGGGTATAACTCTTGAGACTTAAATATAAGTTCTCTTAATTCCTCTGTTGTATGTCTAAGTAACAATCCACTAAATGATGGATGACCCATATATCGTAGGGGGTCTGCTAACATAGCATACGATTTTCCTCCACCTGCACTACCACCATATAAAACTTCTCTTTCAGGTGCAGCAAGAAACTCTGTTTGAGGTCCTTCGTTTGGCTTAAAGACTATATTATGTTTTTCTTCTACAGGTATGTAATCTTTTGGTTTATCAGGTATAATATTTTTAACCGATACTGACTCTTGCACCTGTTCTTTCTTCTTCAATCTCTTTCGCCTTGGCGATTGCCTTTTCTGCATACTCTGCCCACTTGCGTAGGCTTCTAGCTTGGTTCTTACGTCTTTGCTCATTCTTTAATCGTTTCATTAATCCTACATGAGAAATGTATCTTCCTGTTTTTGTTCTTAACCAATCTGATACTTGACGATAAGAATATTGCTTTACATACTTTCTCGCCATTTCTAATAAATCTAATTCTGTTTTAATAGGATTAAGAATTTCTGAATCTTCTGCACTCTTCTCATAACCAAAAGGAACTGTTCTTGCAATACGAGGTATCTTAGACCACTCTCCATTATCTTCTTTTACATCTGTTGGTTGGGGTAATTCCCAAGTTCCTATACTTCTAATTGTCATCTTCTTCTGCAGTATTTTTTGGTGGCATTAATATAACTCCACCTGATGCCTCTACTTGCATCTTTTCTGTCTTAACTAATCCTGTTCTATCTAACAATTCTTTAGCAGCAGTCATCTTTTCTCTTATACCTAATTCAGTAGGGTCACTAATACCCCCTACCATTGCTACTGCTGCTTTAGGAGCATTACGAGCCATAAACATTTGCGTAGCCTCTAGTATCTCTTCTTTTAATCCTTTAACAATATCTGCAGTAGAACTATTAGGAGAATACCCTGCTAAAGTTTTAGCTTGTGAAGTATCCCCATTTGCTTCATCAAATAATACATCTAAAAATTTTTGTTGTTTTTCAGTTAATTCTTTAGCCATTATGTTGTTCTTTTCTGTTTTTTCTTTTTTCTTTTAACAGGTATAACTCCTGCAACTGACCTTGTTACAACAACAGCACCTGTTCCCCCTCTAGATTTTTTAATAAAAGCACTAAGTTGTTTATTATTAAGTTTAGGAAATAGTTTTTTTAACTTTTCTAGTGTGCTTTTTGTTTTTGCTCCCATTATTATCCTCATATAAATTATTAAATGTTACAGATGGGTCTAAATAAGATTCATGTGACTCTGCCGAATGTGTCCATTGGGATGGCAGAAAATCAGGAGCACCTTCTCCTGTAACCCACAGAGCAGGACTTGTTGCTCTTACTCTGTTATTTGGTAGTGCGACAATATTGCCTGTCCACTTTCCTGCATCTAATAAATACAATACGTGTGATTGTTTATGTTGTGCAGGGTCATCTGCTATATCACTGTCAGTATAATCAACAGTAAACATATATCTTGCAGTATAAAACTTGTTATCTATTTTACATAGCCAAGGAGAAGAACTGACTCTATCCATAACAATAATGCTATGATGTCTTGATTCGCAATCCCAAGGTTGACATATATGGTCTTCCATTGGCTCTGCCCACTTATCTACAGGTATATCAGCTACAAGTGCTTGTATTGGCATTCTTGCCCACATTGCACCACCATGAACGTTGTATTTCTCATCACAACCTGTAAAGACTACCTGAAAACTGAGTGACCTATCAGGTATAGTATTAACTGCAAATGCTAGTGCATGTAGATACTCACCATGATATTTTAGATGATTGCAAGTAAACTCTTTACGCACCCAACATTTAAAATGGGGTACGTTACTTATTAAGTAAGACACTATCTACGTCTTTTTGTCATTCCACCTCTAGCCATGTACTTGGTCTTTTTAGCTGCTCCACCTCTAGACATATACTTTGTTTTTTTCATGCCACCCTTTGACATGTATTTAGTTTTCTTTTTCATAGCCATAAAGTCTCCTATTAGTTTGGCACACTCTGAGCTAATACTCTTGCTATAAGTCTATTAGCTCTATTAGTTGTCTGCTTATGCCAACGACTGTCTTCCATCTGCGTTGCCATTTCACGATAATCTTCCTCATGCACGGCAGCAATCATCTTCTTAAATTTGCTTAATCTTGGTCTGCCTAATTGAAAAGACATATTTGTTAATACGTGTTGTATATCTTCAGGAAGTTTGTCAAAGTTATCAAACAATGATATACAATCGTTTATAGACTGTTGTACATCTCTATCAAACCAATTCTTAACTTGC
>VTLG01014115.1_pt1 | contig 20472 bp, 15 predicted proteins | sample 4694571 | NCBI WGS metagenome assembly VTLG01 (sample SAMN12604809, study PRJNA352737) | marine metagenome | biome: ENVO:00000447; feature: ENVO:00000209|ENVO:00000569|ENVO:01000036; material: ENVO:00002151; isolation source: viral sequences binned using virsorter ... | reverse complement strand
TAAATACATGTTGAGGTTAAATTTTCTACAAAGTGGATTGATCTCTCTAATGGTGTATTAATACGTTGGCCAGCATCAATATACCATTCTAAAAAGGTAGTCAGATCATCATCGAATTCTCTTCCTGTACCGTCTTTCATGAGAATAGTTTAGTCTTTACAATTTCTAAAGCCTGATCATCTAGTTTATTATCAGTACGTTTTACATAAGCAGAGAGTAAATCAATTACAAGTTGCTTAACTGAATCTGATTTTAAGAATGCGAGTAGGATAGGCTTGATTAATAGTGTCATTTGCTTAGGGGGTTAAGTTTCTGCCACCATTTCTTAGGTGGTGGAGGTGGGAGTCGTTTAGCCTGTGCAGCTGCGACTTCCGCTTTGAATGCAGCGATAGGAATTACATCTGAGCACATATGATATACACGTGTACCAGGACGTAACATGAAACCTTTCTGCTGTAATTCAGCACAATTTTTTACTCGAACTAATTCATAGTCGAGTTCCATTTTAGCTATCTGTCTAGAAGCTGCTGCTTTACAGCGTTCTACAAGAGAGCCGTCAAGGGGTACCATGAAATTAATCTGGCCACCCCAGTTCTCAGCGACAGTATAACTCTGTTGAGTCATAGCATCATCATAAGGGGTGGTATGATTGCCCATATAAAATGGGCTAAACGTCATCGTCGCGCCGTTACACGAGATGTTTGGTCCGATGACCTGACGCGAAGGGGCTCCATTATTCTGGAACTGGACGGCTTGATTTGTAACGTTTCCTGTAGCCGCTGCCACAGGGTTTGAAGTATTGTTGGTTTCTCCCTCTTCAGCATAACTTGGTTTTCCTATTGCGAGAAGACAGACAAGGATACCGTAGTAGCAGAAGTTTCTATAGTTCTTTCGATTTCGGTTACCTCTAGAACTTGACTTGCTGCTCTGGTTACTATCTCTAGTGAGAAATCGCTGCCTGCTGTTGTCATATTGAATATCGAATCTGAATCCGCTATTCCGCCTGAAGACGTGGAGGTATGAGTGATATTGTCTCCTGACCATTTGTTTAATGCAGACCCATAAGTTGTGGTGGTGATTTCCTCCGTTATCTCTTGGGTCGTTGTAGTGGTTGAGTTCATGGACCCCTGAGTAAATTGTGGGGTCACTAATTCTGCTCTTACCGCTGTGGGTGATACCAGCATCAAGAGTAAAAGCCATTTCTTCATTCTTCTTTTTTCTTAGTTGCCATAGGACAATTGATTGGTTTACCTTTATCTTTATTACCAGTGGTCAAGCCAAAAGTGGCCAGTGCACCAGTAAATACACTAGCAACGAACGTGATATCTGAGTTACCAGATTTTTTAACCATAGGTAGTTCAACATAGTTGAGAGTGATGATAAAGCCAGACCAAACCACAACGCCAAGTCTGACGATTGTTCCAAGGATCTGGATTTGGTGTTCTTGGTCCTCAGCAGCATCTTTCAGCTTTCCGAGGAGTCCTTTCTTTTTTTCTTCCGGTTTTCCTTCCATTTGTTAACTTTAGCTTGTAGTTGTTTCTGAACCTTCTTCTTGATAGGTTCGAATAAAGATTGAGTAACAGTTGTTGTTGTTACTGCGATTACAGCTGTTGTTACTGCAGTTACCACTACCGCTGTTTCCGGTACTGGCATCTGTATATCTATAACTGGTATTTTTAAGGTAGGTTGTTCTGGTTGTTCTGTCTTTTCACTCTCCTCCGCCTGTGTCTCCTCAGGGCGCTCTAAATCAGCTGGAGGTATGACGATAGGTTTAAAGGCCGGAACGTCTGCTGTAGGCTGTCTGAGGTACATCTGAGGGATGTATAGACTTTTGGGTAGGTTAGGTCGGGGGAGATTGATGGACATTTATCATTTTTCCGCTATTAGTTTTGCTTTGTACGCATCTTTAACTGATTGGGTCCATACAGTATTTGCTATACCTTTAACTTCTGTAGATCTAGATGAAGTATCTGTATCTACCCAATTATTAGAGCCATCTACATTCCCTGGGGCTATTGAATCTCTAGTTAAAGAACTACTGATTGTTTTTCCGTCTTCTTTGATAGTTGTTTTAGTACGTATTTGAATGATTTTGTAAGGACCGACTACTTCGATCTTGTCTTCTGTTAATTCTTTTGTAAGTGCCATAATTATTCAATAAAGTAAGAAATTGAAAAACATATATAACCGCCAGTATCAGCTTTTGCGTCTACATAGCTATTGTCATCTCGTAATTCTTTGAATTTCAAAGCATTACTACCTTCTGTTGCCATACACTTAATACCGTAATTTTCTTCGAAATTATGACTATAAGTTATGACAGCACCAGCAGCGTTAGAACCTGAATCTGTACCAGCATCGACTGCAAAAGGTAGGTTGCTTATTTCCAGATTAGCGTTACTATTATCATTATTAACCTGAACTTCACCAGTTACAACGCACAAGCGTCCTATTCTTGTATAGTTGCATCTATTCATATTACTATGTAGTGTGACACTATTATTACAAGTAGCATCAAAACCGCCTTCTTCATAGTCGTCCAAAAGCTCAGATGACATGGTTGTGCCGTCTGACGTAGCAGCAAAGCTAATACCGTGACCAGAAGTTCCTATTACTAGATCTCCGTCAGCAATTGATAAATTTCCACCCGTAGTTGCGCTAACTTTATCTACCCAAGAACCACTAGAATATGATGCAAGGTTAAACGTATTATCTGAAGCCTTTGATTGAAGTCTCCAATAATCCCCACCATCATCTCCTTCATCAGCTACCAATCTAAATTCTGCGTTACCGCCTTCGGCAGCATGAACTTCGATTCCATCGGCCCGTGTAGATAATTTCTTTGCGTTATTATGGTAGAGCTCTACATTCCCATCACCATTACATTCAATACTTGTTTCCCAACTACCTCCGTCAGGTATAGATGAAATAGTAAAAGTATTTGCACTTTCAGAGGCTAATAAACGCCATTTATCAGGAGCGTCGTCACCTTCGTCTGCCCAAAGATTAATTGTAGCAGCTCCACCTTCAATACCTTTAACGCCTAATGTACCGTGTACATCAGCTCCGCCACTTTTGGTTTCAAACTTCTTACTGTTATCATAATATAATTTTACAGCACCGTTACTATCCATTTCTGCATACGTTTCATTACGTGCTGCATTCTCAAAATTCAGATCATCACCTGTAATAGCTAATGCACCTGTAGCATTATTAATATAACTATTGGTACCATTATGGTAGATATCTAAATCTCCACCAGTACCAAAACTTGCTAATACACTATCTCTAAAGTATAAAGTATCATCTGATTTATCCCATTTTAAATTGTTAGCAGTACCGTCATTCCCTTCACCTTGTATATCTCCATCTACTTGTAGTACACTTCCATCAAAAGTAAGATTCGCCTCACCGTTTAGACCTGATCCTGTACCTGTAATAACTCTATTGTTAGAATCGTTTGCTAAGGAAGGTCCACCAGCTGCGTCTTCAAAAGCTGGGGGTGAACCAGATCCTGTGGAGGTTAATACCTGTCCATCAGTACCTGGCCCTACTGCTGTAGGATTGCCTGAAGCATCAAATGTAATAATCTGACCATCAGTACCACCAGCTTGTTTTGCTAGGGTTACAGCATCATCTGCTATACCACTTGTTTTTACTTGTGTTAATGCCATTAATCTGCTGCCTCCGGTGTGTTACCTGCATCTACCCATTCTTTATAGGCTTCATAATCTATATTCCCTGGAGCATTTAAAGGGATCGCTATTTTTATATCAAAAGCTCCGTTAATCCAAGGATGTACAGCATCAGGAGTACCTTTAAGATTACGTAGTTTGTATTTTTCGTAAGTCATAGTTCGCATTCTCCTACAAAAATGGAGTTACTTGTATAAATATCGTTATTGTTTCCAGTACATTGAAGTTGTATATGGAAACCTTCAACGCTACTATTGTGGTGTATTGTGTAACTATTAGTAGATCCAGTCACAGTACCACCTTCTGGGATGGTTACAGTAGGAGTTGTTCTTTTAGGTTCATCCCATTTAAAGTTCTTATAAAGCCATTCGTTATTACCTGGAGCATTACCAAAACCTACGAATTTATGATCAGCTTTTTCATAATAGCGTCTACATCTTCGTAATTCATAACTATATGGTCTATGCTCAAAGTCAGTGGCTGTAGATCCTACTTCTATTTGTACTCCTGTTAGTTCAAATGTAGCATCATTTGTTGTCCACCAAGTAGATGTTTGATCTGGTGTAAGTAGAGAGGCATTTTCAGCAGCCCAAGTATTCAAGGACATAGAACCAGTATTATCAGTACCTCTAAACAAATGCCAAGCTATATACATACCTTCACCAGTATCATTATCAAAGACAAGATTAGCGTTACCTGGTATTGAGTGAGTTACTTTGGTCCAAGTATTTGCACTTAATGAACCTGTTTCAAATACATAATTGTAATCAGCATCACTAGTCTTCAACTGTACATAAAAATTCTGAGATACGCTTGATTTACACCAAAAACTCATAGTTATATAACTAGAAGCAGATTTATAATTCCAACCACTCCAAGCAAGATCTTGTGATTCAAATTTATAACGAATCCTCTGATAATCAGTAGCACCAGCTCCACTTGTCTGGTTTCCGTTCGTAACTTTCAGTGCATATCTAAAACCTGCATCAGTAGCTGCATTATTTATAGCAAGAGCTACTTGTGCTTGAGTAGGAGCCTCATCATCACCACCATTATTTACTTGAAATCTATCAACTGTATGATAACCATTAGAAGTAGATGAAGTACCACGTTGAGCAACCTGCATTGCACCGTTAATTACTAAATTACGGAATGATTTAGTATCAGTTGTTGAAATAGTTTCAAAGGCTGGAGGAGAACCTGCACCTGTTGAAGTCAATACTTGACCGTCATTTCCTGTAGCTACATATGCTGGTGCACCATTTGCATCGAATGTAATTAGATTACCGTCTGTGCCATGAGCCATAGCAGCCAGGCCTACAGAGTTATCGGCTATATTATCTCCGTCTACGCAATCATCTGCTAGGTGTGCATGATCTATACTTCCATCAACATAGTGTTCAGAATCAATGGAGTCATCTGCTAAATCAGCAGTTAAAGTTCCTGAAATAGTTACACCAGCTGCTGTAGTTTCGAGCTTCTGACTATTATCGTGATAGAGTTTTACGTATGAATTAGCAGCACATCTTACATGAGGTTCTGCATCACTACTTTGTAATTCAATCAATCTGTCAGTTGTAGTACCACCTTTAAGGATTAAACTCCTAGTAGCTCCCGATGCTTCAGCATCTATAATCGCATCTGTACCGTTATGATATATCTCCATATCATTACCAGTACCGAATACGGCTTTAGCACTATCTACCCATTTGACATTTGCATCTAAATCTTCTATATGTTCAGCACCGACTGCATCATCTGCAATCTTCGTAGCATCCACTGCATCAGCACCGATCTTAGCTGTTGTTACAGCTCCTGCTGCTATCTTAGCTGCACTTACTGTACCATCTCCTGGTGTAGGAATACTTACAGCTGTACCTATTTGAGTTACAAATAGAACTGAACCACTTGGAGGCGGATCACAGAATTTAATACCATGAGTATCATTTAAGTAGAAACCTTCTTCACTTCCACTAAAAGTACCTGTATTAGGTTTCTGTATAACACCATTTAAACTAACTATTAATTGACCTACATTAGTGATACTTGCATCAGATGATCCATCAAACAAATCAAATTCTTCATTAGAACCATTAAATGTTGGTCCTGATCCACCGACTGCTTGATCGTGATCTTTTATTGTTAGAAGTTTAAAATCACCTGTAGATGTAACTTCTTTCCAAGCTGCATCTAGGTCTGAGTTACCTGTACTTGCTGCAGGCGCATCAAATACGTACATCGCATTGGAGCCTGTAAACCAAGCCATATCACCATCACAAGGATAGCTACCAGAACCTGTTCCATCAGCTCCACATTGACCAGTTCTTACGCCAGAAGCTCCGGCTGCTACACGATACCTATTATTAAAGTCGTTTATATCATCACTTAACTGTACAAAGTCTGACTCTCTTATTAATGCTTGATGATAATTATAAGTATTACTTGATCCAGTGGAGACTACCATCAATCCAGCACCATCCTGGAATACATAAGGATCAGCGTTTGAACCTACACCACCTCTTAAGTCATTAGGGAATCCATTAATGGTTACTTCTGCATTTGTAGTTTTTGTATCCCCATTAGTTGAGACACCGCTTGAGTTAACTTGTAATCCAGCTGCGTCAGTAATACTAACTACCACACCAGCTGGTGGCATATCTCCTACTTCTTCAAATGATTCATCATCTGCTATAACTTCAAGGCCACCAATAGGGTCAAGTCTAGAAGTTACATAATCAACCACAGCTCCTGATGTAGGAATATGTGAGTCACTATCAGAGATAGTTGTTTGCTCACAACCTATCATACCAATCTCAACAGCATTAGCTGCAATTGTTACAGCACCTGTGTTAGCAATAGTAGCATCGCCAGACATTGCAACAGCTGTTGGAACGTTAGAACCGTTACCAACTAGTATTTGCGTATCAGCAACAGCTGCTAATTTACTATGAGCAATAGCTGCACCAGATGCTACAGAAGCGTTAACCACAGCGTTAGCTGCTAATTCATCTGCTCCTACTGCGTCGTCAGCTAGGTGCTCGTTATCAATACTAGCTGCTGCATAGTGCTCTGAATCAATAGCATCATCGGCTATCTTAGCACCTGTTATAGCATCAGCATTAATCTTAGCTGTAGTTACTGCATTAGCTGCTATATGACTAGTACCGATCGCATCGGTTGGTATCTTATTACCTATCACAGCATTGTTTGCTATTTGCGCACTTTCTACTGCATTAGCTGCTATCTTAGCATTAGTAACAGCATCATCAGCTATAGCAGCCGTATCTACAGCATCATCTGCTAATTCAGAACTACCTACAGCATTAGCTGCTATATGACTAGCGCCAATTGCATCAGTTGGGATTTTATTACCTATTACAGAATTATTCGCTATTTGTGCACTTTCTACTGCGTTAGCTGCTATTTTAGCATTAGTAACAGCATCGTCAGCTATTTTAGCTGTTGTAACTTGAGCAGCTCCAATATGTGCTGAATCAATACTACCGTCTACATAATGCTGGCTATCAATAGAATCACTTGCTAAATCACCGGATACAATTGTACCATCTGCAATTTTAGCTGAAGTTACAGCATTATTAGCTATTTTAGCTGTTGTAACAGCATCAGTAGTTAGTTCATCACTAGCTACTGAATTACTTGCCATCATCGTGGCTGTAACTGTTGCTGTATCTCCTGTTGTTACTACCGTACCTGTAACGTTAGGTAAAGTGATAGTGCGATCAGCTGTAGGGTCAGTTACTGTAAGAGTAGTTTCATATGCATCATCTGTTGCGCCTTCAAAACTAATATCAGTATTGGAACCCATTTCGATGCTACCAGTGAAGGTACCACCAGATTTAAACATAACCTGTTCTTCGTATTCAATAGCTTTACGAAGTAATTGAGTTTGATTATTATTTAAATCTTCTGATGTTACAGACGATCCTGGACTGTATGTCGCCCTAGCAAAAGGTGCGTCTGTACCGCTAACATCAGTTACAGGTTTAATTACAATTGTACCACTAGACAAATTAGCACCACCAATATGTATGGTTTTATTTGCATAGTCTACAGTGTATTCACGGGGGGAGGCGGATTCATTGATTGTAGATGCTGTATATGTTAGATCTACGTTATCAAGTGTAACTACAACCTCAGTCGCCTTGAATGTATCAAAACTCCCTGAGTAAGTGTAGGTATTTGCCACTCCAGTATTAGCAGAGTGTGCTCTTGTTACTTTTTGATGTGCCATTTAATTTACTTAGGAGTATTTAATAATTGCCTTGTTGTCCGTTCAAGACTCGTTCTATTCGATCTTTTTAAAAGCCGTTTTTCTGCTAAAAGTCCTTGAACTTCTGGATCATTACGTAAATCAGCCCACGCACGTTTAGCTGTTCGACTGAATATAGCTTTTAAAAGTTTATTATGATAGAACGCTTGCATTGGATTTAAAGTGAAATTACCAGTACGTTGGGCTTCTGCCATTGCAGCCATAGAAGCTATAACTCTAGGATTTGCAGCCAATTCATTTAATTCTGCTTCTAGATTATACTTACCAATAGCTTGTTGGTATAAAGATCTAATCCTAGGATGTTTGACTAAACTTGTCCCATCGGGTGCTGAATATGCAAACAATCGTAGATCGTAACCACTATTAAATAATAACTGTCTTCCTGGACCTTTATCTAAATTAAGTTGTACAGGACTTACTGCATTAAAGGCTCTTGTAAAGAAATTATAATCTTGTATAGGCCTTCCATTTAACATATCGTACTTAACTGGTAAACCACCTTTAAGTATTGGGTTACGATTAGACACATGATCCCAGAAGTTAGAGCTTAATTCTCTCATATAAGGGTTCAAGACTTTACCCATTTCATTTCTCATACCAGCTAAAGGTAGTTGGTTATTAGCTAAATTAGCAACAGTACGATTTAAAGTATAACCAGTCTTACCGCTTAATACATCAAATAATTGGTTCACACCTTGAAGATAGGTCTTACTTGTTACACTCTTACCTAAAGCAGCAACTACTAATTGGAATCTTTGCTCAGCAAATTCTGGTCCCATTAGTTCTAAGTTATCACCAATATCAGCAATGTTAGCCATTACCAAGTTGAATGGTTCAAAGGAATCATACGAAACCCAAGTATTACCCATCTTAATACTACGTGGTTGCCAACCTGAATCAATCCACATCTTCCGTTTAGAAGCATCTGCAGGACCATTACCAGTTAGTTGACCACCCATGTATTTCTGAACAAGTCCATAGGTAACCATAGTTCCTATAGCTTGTCTGCCTAATATTAAATCTTTAGCTGCTCGTAAGTCAGAAGCAGTTTCAATACCGTATTTTAAAAGATGACCTGCTTCAAGCATTTCATTTGTAGAACTTAGTATATGTCTTGATTCATCAACTATAGCACCTACAAGAGGTAAGTTTTTAACAGACATTCTAAGTCCATTGATACCTGTTCTAGCAAATAAGAAGAAAGGTTTAGTCAATGGATATCTATTCATTAACTGATCAAGACCTTTTGTAAAGCCTTGAAGTTCAGTAGTTAAAGTTACTTCTTTAAAATTACGTTCTAAGAATGCATCTTTAGTAATATCTAAATTACCATTAACATCATGTAATCTTTCAAATTCTATATCCTCAGCTTTGGCAAGCATTTCACGTGTGATTTGAATATCATCACCGCCTTCTGCCATTACTTTCTCAATAGCTTTCTTCCTAGCTCTAGCTTTAGATAATAACCATCTGAATGTATCGTCAGTTGCTCCTAAAGCTCTTGAAGACCAGGTAAGTAATTTATTATTATTTGCTTTTCTAGCAGCATCAGCTATGTAGAAAGCTGCTTTATCACCATTAGTACCGTGTCTCTCAGCCCATCTACCTAATAATTCAAAATTACTATCATTAGTAGTATATTCAGAATATCTAGATCTAATAGTAGCTATATCACCAGTAAAGTTAGCATCTAAATTTGCTTTAAATACCCTCATTGCGTCAGGTATTAACTCAAACATAGCATGAGTAGAAGCGGCAGCTGATCGGAAAGCAGATATCTCACCACCAAAGGGTCTTCTTATTGTAGCACCGAATAATGTTGCAACTTCATTTAAGTATGCATTAGCTGTAGTACCCATGATCGCTCTAAGAGGCGTCTTAGGGCTGCTCAGGATGCTGTTTATCATTACAGTGCCTAATTCTTTAGCTAGTACACCTTGCTTGGCCTTATCAGCGAAATCACCACCTCTAAGTTTCTGGCGCATCCAATTATCAAAATCTCTAAAGTTCTTGATTTTATCAGACATAGAGAATACTTCTAGTATTCCTTGGGCTAACTCATCTGTATCAGCATCTCTCATGAATTGCATCATTAAACGAACACCATCAACGGATTCGTCGTGTAATAAAGCAGTACGAGCTTCTAATGCTGCAGTTGCTTGCTTTCCTCTAAGCGCTCTAAAATCTGGAGATACTAAAAATCTAGCCCTCTTAACACTAGTTAATCCAAATACTAGTTTCTCAGCTATACGCTTCATGACATTATCTGTACCGAATACGTCAGTTATTTTGTTTAGCTCTAAACCAGCTCTAGCTTCATCACGGAGTGCTTTAAATAATGATTGGTTGATTATATCAGTTGTTACAATATCCTCTAAAGCTTCTGGTGAATCTTTTAGATCATTTAGTATAGGTCTCCAGAAATCTTCTGTAGTCATTCTATCAGCATCACCACCTAGAACCGCTTTAGCTCTACGGAAAGCTGGCTCAAAGACATCAGCAAAGGTTTGACCACTTGCTTGTGCATCTTTTAATAAACCTTGTACATAAGGTTCTCCGAGTAATTCTGTTGCTTTTTCTCTAATTATTTTTGGTATATAACTAGGATCTGAAACAATCAATTCAGATTGTCTAGCTGATATTACAGAATCAGTCGAACCTATACCACCGATATCATCGATTTTGTTAAGCTGTCTAAAGACTTTACGCATAGAGTTTCTAGAAAGGTAAGCACCTTGTCCAGGTCCTGCAGTTGGTAAGTTTTTATCAGCTCTAAATCTAGTTCTAGTGTTTGGGTTAGAAGGGTCTCTAAGTGTATTAGCTTCTTTTATAAGTTGGGATCTACCCATTTCTGTACTTTGCTCAGCTACATCACCAAATGCTCTTGCTACATCAGAAGTTTCTAAGTCTTGAATTTTTAATTCTCTAATAGCTTTAAGTTCTTTACCTTTCTGTGTGAAAGGAAGTTGTGCTCTAGGATCTAAAGCACCTCTACCTGCTACTCTTGTATCACCAATTATAGCAGCTGCTTTCCCAAACAGACCTATTAAACTTATTGCTTCGAGGGTGTTTTTTAATTGTTTAACATGTGGATGATCGTTTTCACCAACAGCTAACATTTCTAAAGCATCGCTAAATACAGGAACATCCTTTATGAAAGGTGCATCTGCTAATATATTAGTCGCAGTTTCATCGTATCTATATTTAGAAACTGATAACAAAAGAGCCTCTTCTATCATCAATTGCTGACCAGGGTGAAGGCTATTAACCCACGGCCCTAGTCTACTTAAAGTTCCAGAAGCTTTAGGTATTTTACTTAGTGCACCTACTTTAGATAGTTTAGTTAAAAGTGTACCGACACCACCAACTCTACTAATACCAGCTTGTGGTATAGCAAAACTACCTACTGCTCTACTAAACTGACCGATACCTGTACCTACCCAAGGATCTGTAATACCTATGGATTTTAACGGGTCAAATTTAAATTCGTAAGAACCACTAAATGGGTTTTGTCTGTTACTTGCAGCATGAATTGATTCAGGTAGTTTTATTAGACCATCAACTATATCAAAAGCTGCGCCTTTTAATGCGTTTTCTGCTTCTATTATATTTGTATCTAAACCAGCTGTACCAGTACCGGATTCAAACATATGTTTCCGGTTTCGATACAAATCACCTTTATCATCAGCTGGTCCAGTAAACCACCTTCCTAGTAGCGCTTGGCCCCAACTCCAGTTAGCAGTGTCACCATAAATTGCTTCATGGTTAGGGTGATCTGGATTGATTTCTTTTGGATCAAAAGGTATATGAGATTTTAATGCCTTAGCATGAGGGTGTGTATCAACAGGCTTACCTCTCTTATCTGTATCATAGTAAGCCTTTTCTTCTTGTTGTTGTTCGTGAACGGTAACAAGATCAGCGGTGTTTTCAGTGGCTTCTGATTCTTTTTCTCGCAGGTACTCATTTAAACCTGCGGATTCTGTATTTATTAAACCTGTATTTACATCAATAAGATTAGGATCAATAGTACCTTCTGCTTGTTCCTGCAAAAGACGTTGTCTTTCTTGTTCCCAATAAGCTTCTTGATTTAGATTAGATTCATTTAAATTCGATCCCGTAGGATCTAAAAACATTTCGTCAGGATTCATTTGCTGTACCTTATTCCACCCGTAGGTTGGTTATACAAGTCCTCGAAGATTTTATTATATAATTCAGCTGAAAGATCTTTTAACATTGGAGATAAATAAGGTGAACCTGGTGTATTCCATGCTGAATTTAAATAAGAACCGGACCATAAGCTTTCACCTGGTGCTACATAGCCTTCGGGTATTTCCCTAGACCATTCTTTATCACCTTTTCTTCTATACACAGTGACTGCTTGTTTATTTCTAACTGAACTGCCCTCATATATTACCTTACTTTCCCAAACAGAACTAGGATCACCTTGACCTAATTCAGGGGGATTATCTAATTGCCATTCTAATAAATCAGATTCATATTGTTTAAGATCTGCTTGATATTTAGCCTTGCCTCCAGATTTAAACCTTCCACGAGAATTTTTATAATCATCTTCATTAGGTGGTTGTGGTTGATCTGATGTTGGGAAAGGGGGTATTTCAGGAGCTGGTTCTTGTAATTCCAATCCTCCTTCTAGGCGTTGTTCTAACAATGCTGAGTACTCTTTTAATGAAACCGAAGCATCACCAGCTTCTATTTTACCTTGAACTGTACTAGCAGCAGTAGGTTTATAACCAATCAATCTGTGAAGGTTTTGTAAACCAGGTCTCTTCAAGGATTCATTAAATGAACTATAAGTAGCAAGACCATCATGACCACCAGCTCGAAGCTGCCAATTGACTAAATCTTCTACTGTAAATTGTGGGTATAACCTAGCTAGTTGTGTATAGTAATTAGATATCTTACCTTCTCTACCATTAGAATCGGCATATTTTTTAGCATCTTGCCAATCTTTAGAATCTACACCAGCACCAGGTAAAGGAATATTAAGATCAGGTAAAGGACCCTCACCTCTGGCTTTCATAATCCTATCGATTACATTCTTACCAGCATCAATACGTCTTTGCTCATATCGGTTAGAATTTTTTAATGCTTCTAAATCAGGAGCTTTTGCAATTTGTTCTATATAAGCTGTCTGGTCCTCAATTGAAGCTGTTGACCCATCAGCTCTTGGCCGATGTCCAAGCTTAGCTTGTACTGTATGTAAAGCTGCTGTATGAGCTTGCTCAGGGGTAAGTTTACCAGCGTTTAATAAATCTCTATATGTAGCTAGATAATCAGCCTCTAACTTTTGATACATTTCTGCAAAGTTAAAAGGCTTTTTATCTAAAGCAGCTCTTCCTTTATAAGCATTTAAAGCATCTGTTAATTCTTGTTCAAAACCACCATGCTTACCTATTGTTCTAAACTGCTCACCACTATTTATTGCATTTGCATTGTTGTTAGAGAAACCAGGAATGTCTTTCTGTATCTTTGCTATTGTTGCAGGAGTTGCATTTCTAAGATCATATTCTGTGAGGTAACCACCAGAACCAGTAACATTACGACGAGCCCATAATTCTAATGCATTATCATAAATAGCTTTTTGATCCTGCTCTTCCTGTGTGTAGATAGCCTTTAAGAAGTTTGGAGTTTCACCGTCATTCTGACCGCCTTTACTTCTCCATATCTCTTCCATCTTCTTTACATCAGCATCAGTCAAAGGTCCGTGCTCTTGACGGTGTTTCCAAATTGAACCACCTCGTGCATTCTCTTTTACTACATAGGCTTCGTATTCTTTTGCTTCCTGTTTCGCAGCTCTTATATCAGAGTCTGTGTTTCTTGCAGCTTCATCTTGTGCTCTGGTTAATATATCTCTAAATCTGTGACCGTATTCCGATTCATATGTCTTACCAGGTCTACCAGGGATTGGTTGTCTGAATATAGCTCTTAGTTCAGCTTCATCAATTTGGTCATTTACCATTGCAGATACTAACAAATTCTCAAGCTCTGTCCAAGCACCAGACCAATCTAACATCTGATTACTTTCATCAACAGCACCGCCAACCACTGTTAAAAATCTATTGATATCTCTATCACCACCGTTAAGGAATTCATTAAACTGCTGCATTATTAATTTTTTACTAGCTTCTATATTATAATTCTTACGGTAATTAGCCATCATATCGGCTTTGGCTTTATTATGAATACCTTGTGTAAATGCGCCAGTCCTTGGATCAGTGTAATCCATAATACCAGCTAAGATCAGCATTTCCTCACTGAATCCATTTATGCCATTTTGATGCTGAATATCTCTAATACCTTCATTAAGTAAAGCTTCTTTAATTAGAGGTGGGTATAAATTATCAGCATGTACTTGTTCAGGTGTAACCTCTCTACCGTCGAAGTTATATTTATTATTATTCTTCAGCATCCAGTGTTTTAATTTATCTTCAAAGCTATCTTTATATAACCCTAATTTCTGTTGAGCATAACCTACTTGAGCATGAGGAGAGAGTTTGGTAAATCTATCAGCATCGTCATAAAATGCACCATTGAGGAGCATCCTTCTTTTTAAAGCATGATGAGCAGTATCAGTATCTTGTAACTGCTCAAAATGTTGAACCATCCTTTCAAGACGTTCAGCACGATCCTTGTCAGCAGCTTCTTTTCCTTCTTTATGTTTATCCTTTACACGTTTACCGTATAAAGTTGGGAAGATGCCCTGACCTTCTTCTCGGAATTCTTGGCCTTTATAACCAGCAGTAAAGGCATCAAAAGGTTTCCCTACTACTAAATCAGTTGCCCCTTGAATATTATCAAGCATCTCTTGCTCTTGTTCCTTTTGGAAAGAGATGCGGTTCCTCATATTGGATTCACGCTTGCTAAGATTAGTCCGTTGACGACCTTTCAAGCGTTCAATGTTTTCTCTGTAAGTCATGTGCCTAAAGCCTCAACATAAGGATCACGTGTAATATCATCAGGACCGGAACTATAAGGACCTGGAGCAGTAGGTCTATCGTAAGTACCAGGTGGTCCAATAATCTCATCTAAGATAGTATCAGGTACACCTGCAAATTCACCAGCTTTAACACCATCAGGTCCTAATCTCTCCATACCTGTACCTTTAGCTCCAGTCATTTTACTAAAGCCATAAGCACTTACTGCACTTGTAGCTAAGCCTAACATAAGAGATGCAGACGAAGGTTTGGCTTCTAATTCTGGCGGTATCGGTGTATGACCATGCATAGGTGGGAACCTGACTTTCTCAAAGAGACCGTCGATCTTACCTATAGCATCGTTTCGATAAGCTTCTTTACGAAGCTCTGCTTCTCGTTTACCTAGAATCATGTCCTGAGTTAGTTTAGCTGTTGCAAAGCCTTTTTCTTTAGCACTCTTTGCAGCTATTCGACCAGCAGTAGCACCTGTTTGAGTACCTGCATAGTCATTTTCATACATTTTTATTATTTCATCTTGAAGTTTAAAACTACTATCTGCAAACAATTCATCTAGTTGTTGATCTTGGATAGTCCACTGATCTGTCATTGCTGTAAATACTTGTTCTTGTTCAACTTCAGATGCAATTAAATCATTTTTCCACTGAGCATTATCTAGCTTTACAGTGTTTAAATAATCTTGATTTTCATAATCAAATTGCTTGAGTCTTGCTCTATTACGAGCTTTGACACCTGCCTTTTTAGCGTTATGTTGGCCTACCTGTCCTGCGGCGTTGACCGCGAACATGGCCATTGATACGGGTTCGCACACGGCAAAATTCTATAAAGGTTAATTTGTTGGGACCATGTTTAAGTTCCCTTAAGAACTTAAATCCCAGAAACTTTAGAAGTTTTAGATGAGCGGTGTTCCGTTTATCTACAATGTTCCAAAGAAGTTCTTCATCTCTGCTTTCTATAAAACGCTTAGCTTCACGTGCAAATGTAAGGGGATATTCGTGAATAGCTGGTGTGCATAGCATCCAGACTTTTCCACCATCTTGCACTCCCGCCAATCCGGCAGTCTTACCGTTTGGCACTTCGAACCATACAGCGTCGCCGTTGAAAGCAGCCATTGGGATTTGGAAAAGTGGGAAATGACCATGGCCTTCCGTCACTTCTCTATAATCATCAGGGCGAAGATTAGAGGCTACATCAACAGCAGCCTCCATTGTAATTGGGTGAATGTATTTAGACACGTTGATAGTATCGTGGTGAGTAATCTCCCTCCCAATTCATTGAATGAATGGTAGCAGGAGATGGGTGATTTGATTTTAGAAGTACAGTTAAATTTACATTTCTATCATATACTGGTATAGTATGAGTGTATCCCTTAGCTATAGCCGGAGTACTAGCTAATATATTATCCCACTCTAGGGATTCAACTGTATAGGTATAATCATCTCTACCTCTTCGTTTTAATGTAACATCAATAACACCTACATCTCCAAAGTCAAAGTTCATTCTATGTATAACTAAGGACCCTCGAGTTTCAGTTTTCTGCTTGTCTCCTTCTAGTCTAGTAAGATACAATGTAGGTAGTTCAACTTCGAATTCATACTCATAACCTATGATTAAATCTGTGTTAACTGCACTACCATCCTTAAGTGACGTCTTCCAATTACCAGGTAACGTTACTGTTTGATTAGGAGTAGTACCAGTTATCTTAGATGCTGGTATATCATAACTCTTACCTCTAGCATCACTGTCTGTTATACAATAAGCTGTGAGAGTTCGTGAGCTATAGTACCCTGCACCTAGAGTAAATGTAGATACATCAGTTTGATCGTTATATGTTATATCACCAGAGGCTATGGTTTTCTTGGTGTCAAGATATACTCTATTAACATCAGGATCGTCACCTATAAGTAGTGTATCGTCAGATAATTTTATGTCAAATTTTTCAAGTGTATATGTAGAACCTGTATTCAATACAGCATAGTATACGTCATCTAAAATGACATGGTATACAACATTATTTGGTAAAGTCCATCTGAACCATGCTGACTGTGGTCTACCTTTACTTGTATCATACCATTTAAAACCCCAAACTTCATTTGTAGCAGTATGTATTGTACTATCTACACCAAATACGATTATATCGTTTTCAGTTGACGCTGTTGCTAATGTTGTATTTGGAGGGAAAAGTCTATCTATAACTTTACTTTGTTCTATAACATCAGGTTCATCTCTAGCATTAACATTTGCCATTTCATAGAACCTACCATTTTTAGCAGTACTGTTTATAAATCCAATAGTAGTTCCTAAAGAAAATGGTAGAGTATCTTCATTAAATGAGTAAGATGATAAATAAGAAACCTTAGCTGTTTCAGGTGTTAACAAAGCTTCAGCACCTGAACTTAATAAGAATTGCTCATTAGCACTGAATAAGACTAACCCTGCTGGCGCTTCAACAGCGTCAAAGAGTTTAGTCGGGAACGTAGAACTTGACTGTAAATCGATAGGGTCTGCATTGGAAATAGCCATAGCAGTTTTAACCCAGAAATTAAGGTAATCATTAGTTCTAGATAAAATAACATTTTCATTACTAAGCATTGCTATTCTATTTCTGAAGAACATCATCTTCTGAATAGGTTTACCTACAAAGGTCGGCTTAGAGTTAGTTATATCATCACCTACATCACGTAGACCCCAATCTGGGTAAGAGAATTGGAAGACACCGTTTGAATAATTCCTTGCTGTACCACCATTAATAGAGTAAATATCTGTTAAAGTTTGAGCATTATTACCAGTACCAGTTAAGTTAATAGCTGTACCGCTATCTGCATTACCAGAACTTGAAGCTAATTTTATAGTATTTGCGTCAACTTTAATTACATAATACGTTGTATCATTAGATAAGCCTGCTAGGGTTGTACCACCGCCATTACTGTATTTTAAAGTTTGTCCTGTCGAGTAAGGGTGTCCAGTAATAGTAATAGTTTCATTACTAGTGTTCACAGCTGAAGTAGCTATGGTATCTACTCTACTAGCAGTAATGAACTTCAATTGAAGTGGCATGGTATCATCATCTAGTTCTACCTCTAAACCAGGAGCTACTACTTCTTCCCACACGCCCTCTCCGTAGCGAGCTGGTGTGAAGGTAAGTGTCTCACCTGCAGAAATAGTACCAGATGTTGTATTACTTGCTAATACAAATGTATTAGTATTTACACTAGAAACTTCATAAAGGCCATCAGTAGCACCACCACTTGTGAAATCAGCATAAACAGTGTCTCCATTACTTAAACCATGAGCGTTAGCTGTTACTGTTACTGTAGAGCTAGACCTAGCATATGTACCAGTTTGTGAGAGATCATCTGTTATACCTTCAGCTTCAAATCGTAGATAGTAATCATCCATATCCTCACCACTATTTACAATACGGACAACATAACCATGCCTGCATGTACGTGGTAAATCTGCTATATTATTTGCTTCACTTGTTATTACATTCATCAAGTTTCTTTCAGGTGAAGTAACACCAAAAGGAGTCGCTCTGTATAAATGAATACCATTACCAACAATCGTGGCTTTAATACCTGTACCAGATATAGCATCTAAGGTTGCTTTAAGATCACCTAGTATACCAGCTGCTGATACATGCTCTTCGTTATTTGAGGACGTAGGTTGTGGCCTAACAAGTGCTACATTACCTCTTGAAGTAATTGTTACATGATTTTTAACAGTTACTGTTGTACCTACACCTTTCTGTGAAGTGTATGTATGTGTATCATTAGTTGTCCACCCTTCTCCACCAAACTGTAACTTACAGAATGGAGCATAAGCATCATAGTAATTATCACCTTCTATAGCACCGTTTTGATTCTGTGGTTGAGGTGTACAACGTGTATCCAGCTCATACCTTAAATTTGTCTTACCATTAGCAGACATATTAGGTGGGGATGTCCCGAATTTATCAGTACCAGATTCTGCCATAACAGTCTCTCTACCCATACCGTGACATGAGCCATCACCAGGCTCTCCTGAACCAGCTGTAACTCCTCCAAAAGTACAAGCATCATCAACGACTATTTGTGTAGCACGTGTATATGAATAAGTTGTATTATCATTTGGATCATATATATCTAGAGCGTATTGCTTGCCATAAGATATAGTATCTAATGCTATATAAGCTTCATTCAATCTAGTTGGTGACAAAGAGTTAGCATCAGTCTTCATTGCTGTAGTCTTCTGCCTATTAACAAAGAAGGTGGTTTCATTAATTGTTAATACCTGTATGTCAGAAGACTTCTCATCTGATAAAGCTGTGTTATCTAGGTAAGTAGCTTTAAGTGATCCAGGCACATTAGCATAATCGACGGGTATCGAAGCACCATCACTACACCTCCATATTTTAACATCTCCATCTGAAGCACATTGACCGATATACTGTTTGTCATCGGTAGAGTAAATGCTAAACCATTTTGAATTGGTTCCTGTATCCACAGCATATGTTACACTATCTCCATAAGGATTACTAGTGGTGGTTATATCTTTAACTAGATGACTGCCAGGACGTTTGGTTAATTGTTTTACGACATCAGGGACACCGTTCACTAAATCCACTACTTGTCCTAAAGCTTTTTTCTCATCTGGTTGTTGTGACATTCCTAACACATAGTTAGGAACTTTTTGAGTTACACTTCCCATTATCGTCTTAGTGCTGTATAAGGTTTATAAGATTGATAAGCAGATTCATCAGGCCAACCCATCATATTATGATCCCCTTGGTTACATTCATATTCCATAGCAGCAGCACGTGCTTGCATTTCATATGTTTGTAACATCTTCTGTAGACTAGCGTTAGATACTAACTGTACCGCAGCTCTTCCACTAGCTTTATATATTATATACCTTTGGAATGGTGCAGGTATATCTTCAAATTTAAGTAGTCTTACTTTATTAACATAGAAGTAATCATCATCTGGAAATTCAAATGTATGATTTACTCTATCATATAGTTTCCATATACCATCAGTATCTTTTCGCCTTACAAAATCACGGGTCTTATCCCATGCATCTTCCATATCTATACGTGTAACATCACTCTCAATAATAATTTTATTATCATTACCATTTACAGTTTCTTTTATATGGTATTCAATATTAAATGTCCATCCCTCAGCTTGTATGTCTTGACTGCATTCTTTAAGTATATTATAAACAAAAGATATCTCAGGATTAGCAAAGTCTAAACCTGAAACAGGTGATTGACCTATGCTACCCAGGATCGCATTGACTGCGGATAGTTCGGTATCGATATCAACGGTTGTGGTAGTCATAGGTATAAAGATTTATTAATAAAAAAAAGGGGAGCCGAAACTCCCCCTATTGATTATGTGTACTGTGCTGCGACAGTGGCACACGTGTCTGTTACACCTGAGCTACCAACGGTAGCATATGCAAGGCGTAAATCTTTAGTGGTAGAAGCAACGGCTGATGCGTTACCTGATCCACTAGTATCTGAAGGTGAGAGACGGGTCTCTGTTCCTTG